>ERZ842401.3661-NODE-3661-length-18799-cov-73.692382_pt1 | contig 18799 bp, 14 predicted proteins | sample MGYA00521270_ERZ842401 | MGnify/ENA primary metagenome ERZ842401 (study PRJEB31892, sample SAMEA3878208) | bioreactor metagenome | biome: Moose rumen | place: Sweden | collected 2011-10 | study: EMG produced TPA metagenomics assembly of the PRJEB12797 data set... | reverse complement strand
CTCAACTCCAGCATTCTGTTTATGGGTTTCACAGCGTCTTTGGCAATCTGAGGGTCTACTTCGACAGAGGGCCATTCGTACTTCAGACAGTTGTAAATCTTCAGCAGCGTATTCATCTTCATGTACTGACACTCGTTACAACTGCATTCCAGGCCGCTCTCGCTGATTTCAGGAGGCACGGGGATAAACTGCTTGTCAGGGCATGTCCGTTGCATCTCGTGCAAAATACCGGCCTCTGTGGCCACAATAAATTGCTTCTGGTCACTCTGCTGAGCATACTGCAACATGGTAGCTGTACTTCCCTTAACATCAGCTAATGCCAGAACGGGACCTTTACACTCCAAGTGAGCCATGACAACAGCATTAGGATACTGCTGTTTCAGCTCTAATATCTTAGCTACAGAGAAGCGCTCATGCACATGACAACCACCATTCCAAAGCAGCATCTGACGGCCTGTCACCTCATTGATATAGTTGCCTAAATTATAGTCAGGACCAAAAATCAATTTGGCATCTTTCGGCAGTTGATCAACAACCTTCTTAGCGTTACCACTTGTTACGACAACGTCTGTCAATGCCTTGACAGCAGCGGTGGTATTGACATATGAAACTACCTGGTAGCCAGGATGCTCGTCCTTGTATTTCTTCAGGTCCTCAGCCTTACAAGAGTCAGCCAACGAACAACCGGCATTCAGGTCAGGACAGAGCACGATTTTGTCTGGCGACAACAGCTTACACGTCTCAGCCATAAAATGTACACCACACATGACCATCATTTTTGCATCCGTCTCTGCAGCCTTACGAGCCAAAGCCAGTGAGTCGCCTACGAAATCAGCAACGTCCTGAATGTCGCCAACGGTATAGTAGTGTGCCAGAATAATGGCATCTTTCTCTTTACACATTCGACGAATTTCAGCTTTCAGGTCAGTACCCTCGGCTACAGGCTCGTCAATGAATCCCTGTTCTTTCCATTCAGTTTTCAACATCGCAATATTATTTTTATTCTTTTCTTTTTTCTTTTTAAAAAGAGAAATGTAAAGGATGATATGCCGTTGATAAGTGCAAAACTTTTTTCTGTTTTTCTTGCCAGAAAGGTTATCTACCCGTGGTTTCCGGTTATCTACACCCTCTGTGAATACTTACTCACTGATTTGTTGGCAGATAAGTAGTTTATTCACAATTCTCTATTTTGGTGCAAAATTAATAAGTTTATATCTTTTTTCGGCAAAAAAGCGTGGAAAACTTACGTAAAACCTTGCAATTTATGCCTAAAATTCACATTTTCTCTTGTTGGCTGATTTATAATTCATAATAAAATTGTACTTTTGCACAAGTTATCCACACACTTATCCACAATGAGAAAGATACGTACCATAGAGATGAAGCGACTCACGGTAGAAGAATATCGTGAGGCTGAGAAACTGCCTTTAGTCGTTATATTAGATGATGTCCGTTCGATGTATAACGTGGGTAGCGTGTTCCGTACCTGTGACGCTTTCCGGGTGGAGGGTGTCTGTCTTTGTGGCATTACGTGCCAACCGCCATCTACTGAAATTCATAAGACAGCTCTTGGTGCTGAGGATGCTGTCAGTTGGCACTACTTTAAGACGGCATTAGAGGCTGTGCAACAGCTTAAAAACGAGGGCTACACGGTGCTTTCTGTCGAGCAGGTGGAACATAGTACCAAACTGCAGACGTTCGTGCCTCAGCGGGCTCATAAATATGCCATAGTGCTTGGTAACGAAGTTAAAGGCGTCCACCAGGAAGTAGTAGACGCCTCAGATGGCTGTTTAGAGATACCTCAGTTAGGTACGAAGCATTCTATGAATGTCAGTGTAACAGCAGGGATTATTATCTATAAATTTGCAGAGTCGTTGATTCTCTGAACAAGGTCAGAGTGTGACGATGCATTCTCCGAGAGTAATGAAAAATACTCTTGGAGTATTTCAAATTATTCCGAAAGAAAATTTTGTTACTCCGAAAGTAATTAGTGAGCCTCTAACCAGTTGTCGCCAAAGCCGGAATCAGCCACTAAGGGTACCTTCATTTGGAAGGCGTTTTGCATTTCTTCGAGGACTATTTGCTCTACCTTTTCTTTCTCTTCAGGGAGGACGGAGAAGTTGAGTTCGTCGTGTACCTGAAGGATCATTTTGCTTTTGATATTCTCAACTTTGAAGCGATTGAAGATGTGGATCATGGCGACTTTGATGATGTCGGCAGCCGTGCCCTGAATGGGGGCGTTGATGGCGTTACGTTCGGCAAAGCCACGAACGGTAGCGTTGGCTGAGTTGATGTCTGGGAGATAGCGGCGGCGACCGAATAGGGTAGTGACGTAGCCCTGTTTTCTGGCGACTTCTTTTGACTGTTCCATGTAGTCGTACACCTGCGGGAAGGTTTCGAAGTAGCCGTCAATCAGCATCTTAGCTTCGTCGCGAGGGATGTCAAGACGCTCGGCCAAGCCAAAGACGGTAATGCCGTAGATGATGCCGAAATTGGCACGCTTGGACTTCGTTCGTTCGTCGCGTGTGACTTCTTCAATCGGCTTTTTGTAGATGTTGGCAGCGGTAGCTGCATGCAGGTCCTTGCCTTCCTGGAATACGCGAATCATGTTTTCATCATTGGAAAGGTGAGCCATCACGCGCAGTTCAATCTGGCTGTAGTCAGCCGAGAAGAACAGCTGGCCGGGTTCAGGAATGAAGGCCTTGCGAATCTCCTTTCCATCCTCACCACGAATGGGAATGTTTTGCAGGTTAGGATCGCTGCTGGACAGGCGGCCGGTAGCTGTGATGGTCTGATTGAACGAGGTATGGATATGACCCGTACGCGGATTAATCAGTTTGGGCAGGGCGTCGATATACGTGCCGATGAGCTTCTTTAAACCTCTGTGTTCCAGGATGTCAGCTACGATTTCGTGCTTGTTCTTCAGCTGTTGCAGCACTTCCTCAGAGGTGACGTACTGGCCCGTCTTGGTCTTCTTGGCCTTCTCAACAATCTTCAGTTTATCGAACAGGATTTCACCTACCTGTTTGGGCGAAGCAATATTGAACTGCTGACCAGCCAACTCATAGATGCGTTGCTCGATTTCGTTCATGCGCGCCGTGAACTGCTTGCTGGTTTCTGCTAATGACTGCGTATCCAGACATACGCCGTTCATCTCCATTTCTGCTAAGACGGGCATCAGGGGCATCTCTATCTGATAGAAGAGGTCTTCGCACTCGTGTTTCTTCAATTCCGGTTCCAGTTTGTTCTTCAGCTGTAGGGTAATGTCGGCATCCTCACAAGCATATTCGTAGACTTCGGTAGGGGAGAGATCGCGCATGCTTCGCTGGTTCTTGCCACGAGGTCCGATGAGCTCGTCAATGTGAACAGTCTTGTAGTGTAGGTACACCTCAGCCATGTAGTCCATGTTGTGACGCAGTTCGGGTTGGATGAGGTAGTGTGCAATCATCGTATCCCACATCGGACCATCGAGCCGGACGTCATAGTTACGAAGTACCTCGAGGTCGTACTTCAGGTTCTGACCAACCTTGAGGATTTTCGGGTCTTCGTAGAGTGGTTTAAAGATATTAATAATTCGCAACGCTTCTTCACGATTGGCCGGAATGGGCACGTAAAACGCCTCGTGTTCTTTTATCGCAAACGACAGACCTACCAATTCTGCGTCAATCGGAGACGTGCTGGTGGTTTCCGTGTCTAAAACGAGAAAATCGTTTGTCCTAAAAAAGTCACAAATTTTTCTCATTTCTTCCTCATTTTCAACGAGTTTGTACGTGTGAGGCACTGATTTTAACGTCTCAAAACTCGAAAATTCGGGCTCGCTCGACCCCTCGGACGCAAATTCTGCAAAGAGATCGAGTTGTCCGTTTGCAGGTTTTACCATTTTTTCAGGTTTTTTAAGAATTTTATTTGCGAGGCTCTTAAACTCCAAATCCTCCAAGAGTTTTCCGAGTTCAGCCTCGTTAGGTTCGGAAACCTTCAGTTCGTCCATCCGCAGCTCAATGGGTACATCAGTCTTGATGGTAGCTAGAAACTTTGACAGCTTGATGTCGTCGACATGTGTTTCCACTTTCGTCTTCAGCGCACCCTTTATCTCATCGACTCTTGCCAGCATCTCTTCAACCGTTCCAAACTCATTGATCAGTTTGACAGCCGTCTTCTCACCCACACCCGGGCAGCCAGGGAAGTTGTCGGCCGAGTCGCCCATCAGTGCCAGCAGGTCGATGACGGACGCTGTCGATGGAATGCCGTATTTTTGTTTTACCTCGTCTGGACCCATCGTCTCGTAGCCGCCACCGTGACGAGGTCGATAGATGAAGACGTTGTCGGTCACCAGCTGACCGTAGTCCTTGTCAGGAGTCAGCATGAAGGTCTTCACCCCCTGTGCTCCAGCTTTCGTAGCCAGCGTGCCAATGACGTCATCAGCTTCGTAACCGTCAACTTGCAGGATAGGAATGTTCCAAGCCTTGAGCAGATCCTTTATGATAGGCACCGACAGCTTGATGTCCTCAGGTGTTGCTTCACGCTGAGCTTTGTAGGCAGGGTAGGCCTCACTGCGGAACGTAGGACCGTGTGGGTCGAAGGCCACGCCGATATGGGTGGGCTGTTCCTTGGTGAGCACTTCCTGCAGGGTATTGAGGAATCCCATGATGGCACTCGTGTTGAGTCCCTTGGAGTTGATACGCGGATTTTTGATGAACGCATAGTACGACCTGTAGATGAGTGCGTAGGCGTCTAAAAGGAATAGTTTATCCATATTTTCTTGTCTATTATTCGTAACATTATTCAATTTGTGCGTAAAATTACTAAAAAATTATTCACTATCCAATTATTTTATGTAATTTTGTGCGAAAATAATGGCAATTATGGATTATCTGAGCATTATCACACGCCCTATAGAGGCAGAACTGAACGAATTTATCGATCTTTTCAATCGTTCACTCACTCACGACGATGGTATGTTGGGTTCGGCCCTTAGTCATATTCGTCAGCGTGGCGGTAAGCGTATGCGCCCAATTTTGATAATGCTTATGGCGCGTAACTATGGTTGTATTTCTATGGTTACACAACACTCTGCGGTAGGACTTGAATTGCTTCATACGGCCTCTTTGGTACATGATGACGTAGTGGACGAAAGTGCAGAACGGCGTGGACAGGCATCCGTCAATGCAACTTATAATAATAAAGTGGCTGTACTCGTAGGTGACTATATTCTCTCCACAGCCCTGTTACATGTCTCTTATACTGGTAATCAGCAGATTATTGAATATCTGGCAGAGCTTGGACGCACACTGGCTGCAGGTGAGATATTGCAATTGTCTAATATACAGAATCAGGAAATTTCTGAAGAAGTCTATTATCAGGTCATCCAACAAAAAACAGCTGCACTCTTTGAAGCCTGTGCTGCTATTGGTGCCCTTTCAGCTGGAGCTGAAGCAGAAGAGGTGAGAAAAGCTGGCGAATTTGGTAAGAACCTTGGAATTATTTTTCAGATTCGCGACGATATTTTTGACTATTACGATTCTAAGGAAATTGGCAAACCAACCGGCAATGATATGACAGAGGGCAAACTGACATTACCTGTCATTTATGCGCTGAACCATACTGATTTTGAATCGATGCAGACGCTGGCTAAGAAGGTGAAGGCTGGCACGATCAATAAGGATGAAATCGCCGTTTTGGTTGAATTTACCAAGCAACAAGGCGGTATTGAATATGCCGAACGACGGATGGAAGAGTTCAGCCAGCTTTGCATGGATTACATTAAAGTCAATGTCAAAGAAAAGGCTGTCAAGGAAGCCCTGACAGCCTATGTCGATTACGTCGTTCAGCGTAATTATTAGCGTGTGAAGTAATTCGGTCGCTTCACTACTTTTCTCTTAGAAGAACTTCGTATCGTGACCAATGACCTCTGACAGCAGCAGGTTAGCCAGGCGACTGGTACCCATGCGGAACCATTGATTAGTCAGCCACTTATCACCTAAAATCTCCTTGACAATAGTGTACATGATGACTGCATCCATCGGCGTGTTCAGTCCACCGGCGGGTTTGAAACCAATCTGAATGCCAGTTTTCTCGTAGTATTCCTTGATGGCCTGACACATCACGTAGGCTGCCTCTGGTGTGGCAGCGGGCTCCAGTTTGCCGGTAGAGGTTTTGATGTAGTCGGCTCCGGCATACATTGAGAGGATAGAGGCCTTCTTGATGTTTGCAGCTGTCTTAAGGCATCCTGTTTCGAGAATGACTTTCATCTTCTTTTCACCACATACTTCCTTCAGTTCAGCTATTTCGTCAGCTACTGTTTCATAGTCTCCGCTCAGGAACTTACCTACAGACATGACAATGTCAATTTCCGTAGCACCGTCTTTCACGGCAAGGGCTGTCTCTGCAACCTTAACTTCCAGAAGTGCCTGTGATGATGGGAAACTACCTGATACACAGGCTATTTCAACGCCGTCTACCTCCAGCGTCTCGCTGACGGTCTTGGCAAAGCAGGGATAGACGCAGATGGTAGCTACATGGGGCAGTTCAGGATACTGCTCGTCGAAGGCATTGACACGCTCTGTGAAGGCCATCACGCTCTCCTCGGAATCGGTGGTCTTCAGGGTGGTCAGCTCTACGCTGCCCATCAGGAATTTCTTCACCTCCAAGGTATCATTTTCTGGTACTTTTTCGGCAATGATTTTCTTCACTGCTTCGCGAACTTCATCGTCTGAAATCTCGCAGTTGTACATGCTTAGTGCCTTCTCATACTTGTTTTCTTCCATAGTTTTATTATTTAAGTTTATAGTTATTGATATGACGTTCCTTGTCACGTTTTGTCTTCTTTTCGAGGTTCTTTTTCAGCTCTTCTGTTAGGTCGACACCCGTCTGGTTAGCCAGACAGAGCAGCACCCACAGCACATCTGCCATTTCTTCGCCTAAAGCAGCTTTGCCATTGTCTTCGCCTCGTGGGTCGCTCGGTTTCCACGATTGCTCACCATAGCGTCGGCTGATCACTCTCGCTAATTCACCTACTTCCTCCGTCAGAACTGCCATATTGGTCAGCTCGGAGAAATAACGTACGCCGTACGTCTTAATCCATTGGTCTACAGCCTGTTGTCCTTCGTTGATAGTCATTATCTTATTATCATTTGTGCCAGTAATATAATGATTGCTATCAGCAGTATCATGATGTTCTGTCGGTTCTCACGCTCGTATTCTTTCCAGTTGAAGGCCTTGTATAGAAACGTCACCAGCCATAGTGACAGACCTATCAGGCAAGGCCACATGCCAAATCGGCTACCCCAAACCCAGGAAAATACAATACCGATAATGACCAATATCAGTCCCGATACTTCTATTTCTCTTAAATATTTCTTCATCGTTTTACTCCTTATTTTTTGTGTCCATGCAAATGGTAACAGGTCCGTCGTTCAGTAGTTCTACCTTCATATCGGCACCGAATTCACCTGTTCCTACTGGTTTTGCCAATTGGCCGCTCAGTGCTTCACAGAAAGCCTCATACAGCGGAATAGAGTGCTCATGACTACCTGCACGGAACCAACTGGGGCGGTTACCCTTCTTATAGCTTGCGTAGAGTGTGAACTGGCTGACTACCAGTACCTCGCCGTTGACGTCCTGTATCGAGCGGTTCATCACGTGGTTTTCGTCGTCAAACACCCGTAGTCCTGCCACCTTCTTCACCAGCCATTCCACGTCCTCCATGGTGTCCTCATCACATACACCCAACAGGATGAGGAAACCCTGCTGGATGCTGCTCTTTACGTTTCCCTCGATGGTGACGTTGGCGTGGCTGACTCTCTGTATGACTGCTCTCATGTTTGCAAAGGTACGATATTTAAATGTAATTTCCAAATTTTACGACCTAAAATACTGGTATACTATCTGTGCTTTAGTGCTGCCAATCAGTTGTTCCAGTGTTGATAGTTCTGCCTCACGTATTCGTTTGACTGATTTAAGGTTATTTAGAAGCTCGTCACGCGTTTTTGGACCGATGCCCTTAATATTATCCAGCTCGGAGTGTAAAGCGTGCTTAGAACGCTTGTCTCGATGAAAAGTGATGGCAAAGCGATGCACCTCGTCCTGCAAATGAGTCAGAACCCTAAAGAGTTCAGAGGTATCCTTAATTCCAATTACTTTGGGCGGGAATCCATATAACAGCTCGTTCGTCTGATGTCGGTTGTCCTTGGCCAGTCCGGCAATGGGAATATCCAGTCCTAACTCGTCCTGAACAGCCTGTCGGATGACTTCCATCTGCCCTTTACCGCCATCGGCTACGATGAGGTCGGGTAGGGGTTGCTCTTCTTCTATCAGCCGGTGGTATCGTCGATACACCACTTCCTTCATGCTGGCATAGTCGTCAGGCCCTACTACGGTCTTAATGTTATATTTGCGGTAGTCCTGTTTTGAGGGCTTCATTTTCTTGAACACCACGCACGCTGCCACAGCATCTGAACCACTGATGTTCGAGTTGTCGAAGCACTCTATCTGATACGGCATTTTGGGCAGGTGTAGCAGGTCCTGCAACTCTTTCATCAGTCGTACTTGTTTCTGCTCAGGATTCAGCTTTTCGGCCTGTTTCAGTCGGTCAAACTTATATTGTTTGCCATTCATAACCGACAAGTCGAGCAGGGTCTTTTTGTCACCTCGTTGAGGGATGGTAAACGTCACGTTTTCGAGCTCTACATTGACCTCTTGAGGAACGATGATTTCTTTGGCATCGCTCTTGAATCGCTCGCGTAATTCCACGATTCCCAGCTGCAGAAGTTCCTCGTCAGACTCGTTTAGTTTCTTCTTATACTCGATGGTAAAACTCTGGTTGATGCTGCCGTTTGAGACGTGGATATAGTTGATAAAGGCCATCTTTTCGTCGCTCGTAATAGAGAATACATCGACGTTCTTAATCGTATGGCTTACTACCTCGCTTTTGCTCACAAAACCATCCAGCGTGATGTATTTGTGCTTTACTTCTTCTGCCTCTTCGAAGCGCAGTTCCTCTGAAAGAAGCAGCATCTCTTCTTTCAGCTCTCGTAATACCTGGCGGGTATTTCCTTTTAGGATTTCTTTTGCCTGTTGAATGTTCTTCTGGTAATCTTCGTACGATTGCTTGGCAACACATGGACCTAAACATTTTTTGATATGGTAATCCAGACATACTCTGTATTTACCAGTCTCAACACCTTCTTTGGTAATGGGCTGTCGGCAAGTGCGTGGATGATAAAGCTCTTTTATCAGGTCGAGTACTGTGTACATCGTGCTGATGTGACTGTAGGGACCAAAGTATGTACCCCATTTCTTGTTGATAGTTCGTGTGTTGAAAATGCGGGGAAAGCATTCGTTAGTAACACAGATGCTGGGGTATGTTTTCCCATCTTTCAGTAACACGTTGTATCGTGGATTGTATTTTTTGATGAGTGCATTTTCTAACAGTAGGGCGTCTTCCTCTGTATTGACTACTGTATAGCTGATGTCCCATATCTTCGAGACAAGTACCTTGGTCTTAAACCTGTCAACCTCTGTATGGAAGTAGGATGAAACGCGATTCTTTAGGTTTTTCGCCTTACCTACATAGATAATGGTACCCTCAGCATTGTAATACTGATAGCTTCCTGGTTTCTCAGGCAAGGCACTTACAATATCCTTTAGCTTTGCCAGTCGCGCTTCATTCTCTTCCTTCGTCATCTTCTGTTTCTTTTTTAATATATTAATTGTTTCACGTGAAACATTAAATAACCATTAATGTTGTAACGTCAACAATACCTTCAAACAAATCACGTCCATGCAGACCTTCGTCGGTAATCTCTATGATGAAGTTCATGTAGATCTGTTTGGGGTTGAAATGCTTTACCAGTTTGTAAGTTGCCTTTGCCGTACCACCTGTTGCTAACAAATCGTCATGTATTAAAACGACATCGTTCTCGTCGATAGAGTCAAGGTGCATCTCTACGGTGTCAACTCCATATTCTTTCGAAAATGACTCCTTGATGACCGTTGCGGGCAGCTTGCCAGGTTTTCTGGCAAGAACTACACCACATCCTAATTTAGCAGCCAATGCAGCAGCCATGATAAATCCGCGACTTTCTACACCAACTATTTTGGTGATACCTTTGTCTTTGTAAAGGTCATACATCTCGTCGAGCATAATTTTCATACACTCGGCGTTTTTGTACAATGTCGTCACGTCGCGAAAGTTGATTCCCTTTTTAGGAAAATCGGGAATGCAGCGCAGATTCTCTAATAAAGTTTTGTTGTTCATAATTCTTTGGTTTTATCGTTATTAATAAGTTTAAATGTTTCACGTGGAACTATCTTCCAAGCAGTACAAGCATGGCATTGATGTCGCTGGGACTTACACCTGGTATTCTGCTGGCTTGTGCCAGTGTTTCAGGCTGTATTCGTTCCAGTTTTTGGCGTGCTTCCGTTGAGATAGCTGATAGGTTGGGGTAGTCGAACTTACCTTTTATCTTGATGTTTTCCAGACGATGCATCTTTTCAGCCACCTGTCGTTCCCGTTCGATATAACCCTTATACTTGATATGTATCTCAGCAGCTTCTGCTATCTCTTCTTGTCGATTGGGCAGTGCCTCGATTTTTTCGAGCAATTCTGGCACAATGGCATACAACTTTTCGAAGTTCAGTTCAGGACGTGCTACTAGGTCTTCCAACTTACAGCCGTAGACAAGCGGGGTAGAGCCGATAGCTTCCAGTGCCCCATTCACCACTTTAAGCTTAATAGGAAACGTTCGGCAAAATTCCTCGATTCCTTCGATAGCTTCTTTCTTCTGCAGCCACCAGTCGTAACGTTCACGTTTAGCGATGCCCAACCCGTAGGCTCGTTCCGTCAGTCGGGCGTCAGCATCGTCTTGTCTCAGCAGGATGCGGTACTCGGCTCTGGAGGTAAACATACGGTAGGGTTCGTCTACGCCCTTTGTCACCAGATCGTCTATGAGTACGCCTATGTAGGCCTCGTCGCGTTTCAGCTCGAACGTTGTGTGTTCTGCTGTACTACAGCAGCCAACGGAACCGGCCAAGAGCGCTGCATTGATACCAGCTAAGGTGCCTTGTCCGCCAGCCTCTTCATAACCTGTCGTGCCATTCACTTGACCAGCAAAGAACAATCCACTGATAACCTTAGATTCCAGTGAATGCTTCAGCTGGGTAGGGTCAAAGAAGTCGTACTCTATGGCATAGCCGGGCCGATATACTTTAACATCTCTCAAGGCAGGAATGTGGCGCAAGGCTGCTACCTGCACGTCCATAGGCAGACTTGAAGAAAAGCCGTTCAGATACATCTCGTTGGTATCGGTGCCTTCCGGTTCCAAGAACAGCAGGTGTTGCGGTCGGTCTGGGAAGGTGACGAGCTTGGTTTCTATTGATGGGCAATAGCGTGGACCTATTGACTGTATCTGACCATTGTAGAGTGGAGAATCAGCCAATCCACCGCATAGCGTCTCGTGCACCTCTTCGTTGGTGTAGCACACCCAACAGGGTAGCTGTTCCAGCGGTCGGGCTTCACCTAAGTACGAGAATTTATAGTAGCCGTTCTCTCCGTCCTGCCGTTCCATATCCTCAAAGTGTACGGTGCGCTTGTCTATGCGCACAGGTGTTCCAGTCTTCATGCGTGCCGAACGGATGCCGTGACGGGTGATGCTTTCCGTGAAATGAGGCACTGCAGGCTCTGCAATGCGTCCTCCAGGCACCATCTTACGTCCTATATGCATCAGTCCGTTTAGAAAGGTGCCGGCAGTTACGATGACCGCCTTAGCCCTCAGTTCACAGCCCCAGATGGTCTTTACACCCACCACACGCTTCGTGGGCCCTCCTTGTTCTGTTGACTGAGGCAGTCCCTCAGTGTACTTGACATCTTCTACCAGCAGTTCGTCTGCCTGGTCTTGCCAGATATCCAAATTTTTCGTTTCATCCAGTACGGAGCGCCACTTCCAGATGAACTTTCCTCGATCGCACTGTGCACGCGGACTCCAGACGGCAGGCCCTTTCGAGCGGTTGAGCATCCGGAACTGAATGGCGGTGGCATCGGTTACCAGTCCCATCTGTCCACCAAGTGCGTCTATCTCGCGCACAATCTGCCCCTTTGCAATTCCGCCAACGGCCGGATTGCACGACATCTGCGCTATCTTGTTCATGTCCATCGTGACGAGACATGTCCGTGCTCCCATGTTGGCTGCTGCTGTAGCCGCCTCGCATCCGGCATGTCCACCACCTATCACCAATACATCGTAGTTCAGTATCATTTATGAGCTAAATTTTTGATGCAGCAAAGATACGATGAAGAATGCAAACCACCAAATTTATTTGGATATTTTTGTCATTTTAGTACAAAGGGAAATCTTCAATATGTGTGATTTCAGGCTCACCGCCCTCTGGAGTTCCCACTATGGTGATGGCATCAAATTGTATTTCCTGGTGGATATGTTTGTAATTGACATAGTGGTTGATGGCAGCACGCAGATTGCGCAGCTTCATATAGTCAATGGCTTCTTCTGGATCTCCAAATACCCGGTTGCGGCGAGTCTTTACCTCTACAAACACAACTGTATCGTTTTTTGTGGCAATAATATCAATATCGCGATGCCCCGATTTCCAGTCACGCTCCATGATGACGTAGCCTTTCCGTTGCAGGTAGTCAGTAGCGACCTGTTCACCCCATATTCCTAATTCGTTATGTGTAGCCATCGTTATATTGGTTTATTTTCTTGTTTTCTTAGTCTTTGTCTTATGCACACGTTTGGTTTTGGGTGTTGTATTTTCCAGTGCATCTATCGTTGACAGTTGCTTCACCTTCAGATAACTGCTGACAGAAAAACCTTGCTCAGCCATCTTGGCCAGTAGTGTGCGATGCGCCAGCCATGTCTGTTGTTCCTCAGGTAGTGCATTGTCCAGTCGTTTCTTAGCCTGCTTGTTATTGGTTTCCACTTTAGCAGTCAACTCCAATGGCTTAGACAGGATGTTGCTCAGCATATCACCGAAGTATGTGGCACTACGCTTTACACGCTCCAAAAAGTCCTTGTCGCGAAGTGTTTCAAAAGGCATCGACAGAATTTTCTGCTGCCACTTATTCGCAATATTGATAACATGTTCCCGGAGGTCTGACAAGGCTTGGTCGTGCATATGTTTCAGTGAGGCCTGACTATGGTAGAAGAACTCTGCAAAGATGCGAACCATACTCTCTTGTTGGTAAAGCAGAGGGCGAAAGTCGAACAGCTGTAATAGCAGATGCCGTTCATACTCCTGTTTCAATGTTGGCAGCTGTTCAATACTGCGTTGTGCTTCCGTTTCCTGTTGGGCAATATAGCTGTCTACCCGCTCGTCGTTGATGATGGCACGCATTTCCAAGGGAGCTGCCAGCACCAGACCTTCCAGCGAACGACAACGGCTCAGTGCTACATACACCTGACCAGGGGCAAACGACTGGTTGGCATCGATGATGGCTCGTTCAAATGTCAGTCCCTGGCTCTTGTGAATGGTAATAGCCCATGCCAGTCGCAAGGGATACTGTTTGAAGGTTCCTTGTATGTCGGTTTCAATCTCACGGGTCACTTCGTTCAGGGTGTAGCGAGCATTCTCCCACTCCAGCGGCTCTACTTCTATAGCTTCTTGATCACCCTCGCACAGCACCAGTATTTTCCTTTGGTCAACGTGTATCACTCGTCCTATACGGCCATTATAGTACAGATGATTGGCCGAAGGGTCGTTTTTGACAAACATCACCTGGGCACCCTGTTTCAATACCAGCGTCTCAGCAGTGGGATAGGAATACTCAGGAAAAGTGCCTTTGACGTCTGCATGAAACATGAATGGTCTTCCTGGCAGCTTCTGCAATTCAGATTCATTGTAGTAGTTTGCCAAATGGTTATGCGTAGTCAGTCGGATGTAAGGCTTCTCAGGTCTGGGGATGAATGATGGCTGACAGCGTGTGTTCAGTTGAGCCAGTGCTTCCTGTGTAGGGTGTCCGTCACGAATCTGGTTCAGTATGTCAACGAACGATATATCCTGTTGGCGATAGACCTTTTCTAACTGGATGGTGACATAGTCTGTCTGTTGGAGTGCCTTCGAGCCAAAGAAGTAAGGTGTGTCGTAATAAGGTTTCAGTATTTGTTCGTCCTCAGGTGTCATGACAGGAGTCAACTGCGCCAAGTCGCCAATCATCATCAGTTGTACACCACCAAAAGGCTGATAATGGTCGCGAAAACGTCTCAGCACAGCGTCAATGGCATCCAGCAGGTCTGCCCGTACCATTGAAATCTCGTCTATAATCAGTAAGTCTATCGATGCTATGATTTTCCGTTTATCACGACTAAAGTCGAATTTGCTTTCCACTTTTGCCCCAGGAACGTAGGGCGAAAAAGGCAATTGAAAGAACGAGTGGATTGTTACGCCACCGGCATTGATGGCTGCCACACCTGTAGGTGCTACCACGATAGGTCGTTTGCGTGACTTCTCTACTACGGTTTTCAGAAATGTCGTCTTGCCCGTTCCTGCCTTACCTGTCAGAAAGATGCTGCGTCCTGTGTTCTCCACAAAGTCCCATGCTGTTCGAAGTTCATTGTTTCGCTCCATATTCTGTAATTCTTTGGCAAAGTTACGAATAAAAAAGCAAAAAAAGAAAGAAAAGAGTAAGACTTTGTATAAATAGCGCATTTTCTCACGAAAACGTTTGCGGAATTCATAATATTTTAGTACTTTTGTACCCTAAAACGTACGCGTGATACCTATTATCAAGTATTTTCAAGTTCAAATTATTAATAATTTATCTAAACTTTATGTGGTTAATTAATTCATCAATTGGTCGAAAGGTTGTAATGTCCGTAACGGGTATTGCGCTGATTCTGTTCCTGACATTCCACTGTTGCATGAACATTGTCGCGCTGTTCTCGGGTGAGGCTTACAACATGATTTGCGAATTGCTGGGTGCCAACTGGTATGCCGTTGTGGCTACCCTGGGTCTGGCAGCTCTGGCTGTGATTCACATTGTCTATGCGTTCATCCTGACAGCGCAGAACCGTACGGCTCGCGGACAGGAGCGCTACGCAGTTACTGACAAGCCTGAGAAAGTGGAATGGGCTTCGCAGAACATGCTCGTGCTGGGTATCATCATCCTGCTGGGCCTGTTGCTCCACCTGTTCAACTTCTGGTACAACATGATGTTTGCCGAGATTGTAGGCTTCTCTGGTGGTCATCTGCCCTCTGACGGCTTTGCCTTCATCATCGACACGTTTGGCAATCCTGTCTACGTGGTGCTCTACGTCATCTGGATTGTAGCCATCTGGTTCCACCTGACTCACGGCTTCTGGTCGGCTATGCAGACGCTGGGTGTCAGCGGCAAGGTTTGGTTCTGCCGTTGGCGCGTCATCGGCTTCATCTACGTGACGCTGCTCATGCTGGGCTTCCTCGTAGTTGTGCTGGCCTTCGCCTTCAAGTGCGCTCCCAGCCTCTACTGCTATGCTGGTTCATGTTGTTAAACCTTAAATTACTTTGAAAGATTATGGCTAAAGTATTAGATTCAAAGATTCCTGCAGGCGCAGTGCCTGAGAAATGGAAGGAATATAAGGCTCATCAGCGCCTGGTTAACCCGAAGAATAAGCTGAAGCTCGACGTCATCGTCGTTGGTACTGGTCTGGCTGGTGCCTCTGCAGCTGCTTCGCTGGGTGAGATGGGCTTCAATGTCATCAACCTGTGTATTCAGGATTCTCCCCGTCGTGCTCACTCTATCGCTGCCCAGGGTGGTATCAATGCCGCCAAGTGCTATCAGAACGATGGTGACTCCATCTACCGTCTGTTCTACGACACCGTAAAGGGTGGTGACTATCGTGCTCGCGAGGCTAACGTGTATCGTCTGGCTGAGGTTTCTAACAATATCATCGACCAGTGCGTCGCTCAGGGTGTTCCCTTTGCTCGTGAGTACGGTGGTATGCTGGCCAACCGTTCGTTCGGTGGTGCTCAGGTAAGTCGTACGTTCTACGCCAAGGGTCAGACTGGTCAGCAGTTGCTGCTCGGTGCTTACTCTTCGCTCTCTTGTCAAGTGAAGGCTGGTAAGGTGAAACTCTTTACTCGTTATGAGATGGAGGATGTCGTGATCGTCGATGGTCGCGCCCGTGGTATCATTGCCAAGGATCTGACGACTGGTAAACTCGTTCGCTTCTCAGCCAATGCCGTTGTCATCGCTACTGGTGGTTACGGAAACACATACTTCCTTTCTACCAACGCTATGGGTTGCAACTGTACCGCTGCCGTTCAGTGCTATCGTAAGGGTGCCTACTTTGCAAATCCCTCTTACGTTCAGATTCACCCCACCTGTATTCCCGTTCATGGCGACAAGCAGTCTAAGCTGACGCTGATGTCTGAGTCGCTGCGTAACGACGGTCGTATCTGGGTTCCCAAGAAGATTGAGGATGCCAAGGCTCTGCAGGCTGGAACGAAGCAGGGTTGGGAGATTCCCGAGGAGGATCGCGACTACTATCTGGAGCGCCGCTATCCCGCATTCGGAAACCTCGTGCCTCGTGATGTTGCCTCTCGTGCCGCTAAGGAGCGTTGTGACAAGGGCTTCGGCGTGAACAACACGGGTCTAGCTGTGTTCCTCGATTTCTCTGAGTCTATCAACCGTCTGGGCATCGATGTCATCATGCAGCGCTACGGTAACCTCTTCGAGATGTACGAGGAGATTACCGACGTATTCCCTGGCGACGTTGCCAACGAGATCAACGGTGTGAAGTACTACAAGCCCATGATGATCTATCCCGCTATCCACTACACGATGGGTGGTATCTGGGTTGACTACGAGCTGCAGACCACTATCCCTGGCTTGTTCGCTATCGGTGAGTGTAACTTCTCTGACCACGGTGCTAACCGCTTAGGTGCTTCTGCTCTGATGCAGGGTCTGGCCGATGGTTACTTCGTACTGCCTTACACCATTCAGAACTATCTCGCTGACCAGGCTGTATGGCCGAAGGTTCCGACAGACCGTCCTGAGTTCGACGAGGCAGAAAAGGGTGTTGCCGCAGAGATTGACCGTCTGATGAATATCAAGGGTAAGCGTTCTGTTGACTCTATCCATAAGGAGCTGGGTCACATCATGTGGGAGTATGTCGGCATGGGCCGCACAGCTGAGGGCTTGAAGACTGGTCTGAAGAAGATGCACGAGCTCGAGAAGGAGTTCGATACCAACCTGTTCGTGCCTGGCACGAAGGAGGGTCTGAACGTAGAGCTTGACAAGGCTATCCACCTGCGCGACTTCTTCACCATGGGTCAGCTCGTTGCTTTCGACGCTCTGAGCCGTAACGAGTCTTGTGGCGGCCACTTCCGCGAGGAGTATCAGACGGAGGAAGGCGAGGCCAAGCGCGACGATGAGAACTACTTCTATGTAGGCTGCTGGGAGTACAAAGGCAAGGGCAACGAGCCTGAGCTCATCAAGGAGCCGCTGGAGTACGAGGCTATTAAGGTACAGACACGTAACTATAAGAACTAATAAGGTATGGCAAAGAATATTTCATTTACAATAAAGTTCTGGCGCCAGAACGGCCCCAAGGACGCAGGTCATTTCGATACCCACGAAATGCACGACATTCCCGATGACACTTCGTTCCTCGAGATGCTTGACATCCTGAACGAAGAGCTCATCAACGAGGGCAAGGAGCCCTTCGTGTTCGACCACGACTGCCGCGAGGGTATCTGCGGTATGTGCTCACTCTACATCAACGGAACGCCTCACGGCAAGACGGAGCGCGGTGCCACCACCTGTCAGCTCTATATGCGCCGCTTCAACGATGGCGACGTCATCACCGTCGAGCCTTGGCGCTCAGCTGCCTTCCCCGTCATCAAGGACTGTATGGTTGACCGCAACGCCTTCGATAAGATTATCCAGGCTGGTGGCTATACCACCATCCGCACCGGTCAAGCTCAGGATGCCAATGCCATCCTCATTCCTAAGGAGGATGCCGACGAGGCTATGGACTGCGCCAGCTGCATTGGCTGTGGCGCTTGCGTAGCAGCTTGTAAGAACGGCTCTGCCATGCTCTTCGTATCGTCTAAGGTCAGCCAGCTGGCCCTGCTCCCGCAAGGCCGTGTAGAGGCTGCCCGTCGTGTGAAGAACATGATTGCCAAGATGGACGAACTCGGCTTCGGCAACTGCACCAATACTCGCGCCTGCGAGGCTGTTTGCCCGAAGAACGAGACCATCGCCAACATCGCCCGCCTGAACCGCGAGATGATCAAGGCCAAGCTCGCAGATTAAGGTTTACCTTTAATAATAAGAGCGCTACAGAAGCCATCTGTAGCGCTCTTTTTGTATGCTTTCCATGGGGGCTATGGCTCCTCTCACCAGTTATCTTTCATTCCAGAGGGGTAATCTTTAAAAGTAAAACAAGTTGTTTTACCATCATTAAGATGCCTTCCATATAGGATGGAAGTACCTTCTGGCCCAGTAAAACAACTTGTTTTACATGAGTGTATGTAGTGTAAGATTTGAATTAACCTACACTCAATTTAATAACCTGATACTAAATTAGTTATAACGAAAAGTGTAAGATGCGTAAAAAGTTGCTAATCATATACATTTGTCGTTCCGTGTAATCATTGTCCACACAGTGTCGTTGCATCGAAGGCTTTTTCTCTCCTGCAAATGGTTTCTGACTCTCAAATGTTTTCCTATCCCTTGTTTCGAAGCAAAAGTACAACATTTTATTGGCTTTTCTCTTTTTATTTCAGAATTATTTGCTATATTTGCAGTCGGAAATAACTATTGTCGAACCCTTTAAACGATTTTGCCGATGAAGTAGAAACAGAA
>ERZ842401.3659-NODE-3659-length-18803-cov-7.367026_pt1 | contig 18803 bp, 18 predicted proteins | sample MGYA00521270_ERZ842401 | MGnify/ENA primary metagenome ERZ842401 (study PRJEB31892, sample SAMEA3878208) | bioreactor metagenome | biome: Moose rumen | place: Sweden | collected 2011-10 | study: EMG produced TPA metagenomics assembly of the PRJEB12797 data set... | reverse complement strand
CCGTCCCAGCTGATGGCACCCGTGCTCTCTATAGAATTCATGAAATGCGTAGTTTTAAAAAATCTTAGCGGCTTAGCGCCTTGGCGTGAGGCCATGCGAGCGGATGCCATTAGTCAAATTCGCGTAATTCGTGGTTTATAATCCTTGGCGTGAGGGCATGGTGGCTCAGTCCAGGCAGTGGACGAGCAGGTCGGCCTTGCCGTTGTCCACGAGGTGGATGACCAGTTCGCCGAACAGGGTGTTCTGCCATGCGAACCAGGCACGGGTGTACTTGCTGGCATCGTCCTTGTTGAAGGACTCGTGCATGAAGCCCGTTCCGGCGTCGGTGGTGAGCAGTTGGCGCATGCACTGTGCGATTTCCTCGTCGTTGTCGGCAGTGAAGGCTTTCATCATGATGCTCATGGGCCAGATGAGGTTATAGGCCGTGTGCGCTCCACCGATGCCTTCGCCGGCCTGCCCCTTGAAGAAGCAGGGGTTGTCCTCGCTCCACACAAAGCGGCGTGTGTCGCGGTACACGGGATCATCCATGGGCACGTCGCCCAGGTAACCCATGGCCAGCAGGCTGGGCACATTGGCGTCATCGGCCAGCACGCGGCCTCCCCAGCCGTCCACCTCGTAGGCATAGATCTTGCCGTACTTGGGGTGGTCAACGATGGCATACTTGTGCAGGGCATCTTCTACCTCTTGAGCCAGACCACGGCACTGCTCGGCCAGCAGATACTCGTGGTTGACTTTCCGGAGGATTTCGGCGGCCTTGCGCAGCGAGGTGACTGCCATGAAGTTGCTGGGCACCAAGAAAGGCAGCACCGTGGCGTCGTCGCTGGGACGGAAACACGATACTATCAATCCCACTGGATTGACGGGAGGTCCCCAGCCATACCACGTGAGCGACGACTTGGCGTCGATGTCGCGGCGCATGAACTTGTAGGGTCCCTTGTCGCCGCCCTTGCGCTGCTGCTCCTTGAAGGTGCGCAGCACCGCCTGCATCGCCTCGACCCACAGGTCGCCAAAGATGCTGTCGTCGCCCGTCACGAGCCAGTACTCATAGGCCAGGCGGATGGGGTAGCACAGCGAGTCGATCTCATACTTGCGCTCATGCAGTTCAGGCTTCATGTCGGTGAGGTCGTCCTGCCACTGGCTTCCCGTGGGGCCGTCGTTGAAGGCGTTGGCATAGGGGTCCAGCACGATGCACTTGAGTTGGCGCAGGATCACGCCGCGCAGCATGTGGCGCAGTTTCTCGTCCTGGCGGGCATACTTGACGTAGGGCCACACCTGGGCCCCGCTGTCGCGCAACCACATGGCGTGGATGTCGCCGGTGTAGACAAACGTGTCGTCCTCGCCATCGCTGTCCAGGCGGTAATGCACCGTGCTGTCGAGCGTGTTGGGGAAACAGTTCTCAAACATCCATGCCAGCCGCGCGTTGCCCTTGATGCGCTTGAGCACCTCGCGGATGCGCTGCTCGATGATGGCGCTGGAGAACAGTCGCTCCTCGACGGGCGGCCGCTTGGTGACATAGGTCGCGGTGGCGTCGCTCACCATGGTGGTGTAGCGCGGGTGCACGTCGGCATGGGCTGGCATGGCGATGGCTACAGCCGCTATGGCGGGCAATATCAATGACTTGAGGCTCATGGCTTGGCGGGTTTGTAGGGGTTATCCTTTACCAGACCGGTGTCCAGTTCTATCTTGGTCACCACCATGCGGGAGTTGCCTCGCCACATCACCTTGCCCTTGTACTCGTTGTAATGGAGAATCACGCGTTGCCCGTTCTGGGACCAGCGCATGGCGTCGCGCGCCAGGCTGTCGGTGGGAATCGAGAAGGCAACGTCGGTGTGCATCGCCACGATGGTGTCCTCGACGTAACCCTCGCTGATCATCTCGCCCTCATAGGTCTTGAACACGGTGCCCTCGTTGGTCACGTTCATGATCCAGCCCTTCTCTTGGCCCATGCGGTAGGGGTGGAAGTAGTGCTGCCACATCCACCAGCCCAGGAACAGCACCATGGCCACGATGATTAGGGCCAGCAGCATCTTCACCGTATTGCCACGGCGCTCGATGGTAGCCTCCTTGATTTCGCGTTCCTCGCGCTCCTGCTCAGTCTCGTGATGTGCTTGAGGTTGTTCCTCAGGAACATTCTCGTCGGTGAAATAGTCGTTGAAATTGTCGTCCATTGGTTTGAACTATTAGAGTTTGATTTCGTCGTTGGTGGTCTCGACAACGGTCTTGCCGCTCTCGATGCGGTTGCGGTCAATCGCCATGCTGATGAAGGCGTAGATGCCCAGCACGATGAGCAACACCGTCTGGAAACCCCACACGAGCATTGCGAACGCCGAGGCCCGCGGGTCGAAGTTAGAGGGTGAGAACACGCCCACGCCGTAGAGCGACAGGCCGAAGATGATGGCCACGTGCCACGACCCCAGGCCGCCGTTGGTGGGTATGCCCATGCCGATGCTGCTGAGCACAAACATCACCAGCACGGCCAGCACACTCAGCCCGCTGGTGAAGGTGAACGCCTTGCAGGCCAGGTAGAGTTGCAGGAAGTAGCATCCCCAGATGAGGATGGTCAGCAGCAGGAACCACCACTTGCCCTCCATGCGGGTGATGGCTGCAAAGCCTTCCCACAGATTGCGGGCCATGAGTTGGATCTTCTTGATGACCTTGTTCTCGGTCTTCATTACCAGCAGCCAGCCGATGACGATGATGGCCACGGCCGTGCCCAGCCAGATGCGTGCGTCGCTGGCGACGTTGAGGAAACTCTCCTTCATCTGCGGATATGTGTCAAAGAACTGCCCGAAAGCAGTCTGCGCCAGCAGGAAGGTCACCAGCGTCAGCAGCAGCACGGTGACGGTGTCGGTCAGACGGTCGGCGACCATCGAGCCCATGACCTGGGTCACCGAGGCCTTCTGGCGGTTGGCGATGTAGCCGCAGCGCCACACCTCGCCCAGGCGAGGGAACACCAGGTTGACGGCATAGGTGCCGAAGATGCTGTTCAGCACCGCGCTGAACGACGGCTTCACGTCGATGGCATGGAGTTGCAGGCGCCAGCGCAGGGCCCTGAAGACATGGCTCAGGATGCTCACCACTGCCACGGGGATGAACCACAGGTAATCTACGTCGGTCTTGAGGGTGTCCATCATCAAGTTGATGTCCACATTCTTGTACAGGAAGTACATCAGGCCCACGCCGATGACCAGCGGGATGCCGTATTTCACGAGATAGGATATGGCTTTTTTCACGTTTTTTCTTGTGTTGATGTGTTAAAAATGTCGCGCCCCATGCACCGTGAACGGTAAAAAAGCACTACCTTTGCACAATGCTAATCGACGCATCAGTGGGTGCAAAGGTAACAATAAATGAACAAAAATGAGGAAAGTTAGAGCAAAAAAGTCATTAGGGCAGCATTTCTTGACCGACCTGTCGATTGCCGAGCGCATCGCCCACACGCTGGACGACTTCAAGCACCTGCCGGTGCTGGAGGTGGGACCCGGCATGGGCGTGCTCACTCAGTTCCTGCTCGACATGGGCCTGGACCTCACCGTTGTGGAACTCGACAGCGAGAGCGTGGACTACCTCAACGCGACTTTCCCGCAACTGCACGGACGCATCATCGGCGAGGACTTCCTCAAGATGGACCTCAAGCGGCTCTACGGCGACAAGCCCTTCTGCGTCATTGGCAATTACCCCTACAACATCTCGACACAGATTTTCTTCAAAGTGCTGGATTACCGCGACCAGGTGCTGTGCTGCAGCGGCATGCTGCAGCGCGAGGTGGCGCAACGCATTGCCGAGCCACCGGGCACCAAGGCCTACGGCATCCTGTCGGTGCTGCTGCAGGCATGGTACGACATCGACTACCTGCTCACCGTCGATGAACACGTGTTCAACCCGCCGCCCAAGGTCAAGAGCGGCGTTATACGCCTCACCCGCAACAGTGTCACCGACTTGGGTGTTGATGAGCGGCTGTTCAAGCGCATCGTCAAGTTGTCCTTCGGCCAGCGCCGCAAGATGTTGCGCAGTTCGTTGAAGCAGGTGTTTCAGGCCGACGCGGCCCTCATGGAGCGGGACGTGTTCCGACAACGTCCCGAGCAGTTGGGCGTCGAGGACTTCATCGCCCTCACGCGGCTGGCCATGGAACTGCCGCAGTAGTTTGCAAACATTAACGACTAAGAACTTGAACACCAATGAAAGAATTTACCGAAGAATATATTTCCACACTCAACGAACTCATCGAAAAGAAAGATGAGCAACAGGTGAAGGCCCAGATACAGGACTTGCACCCTGCCGACATCGCCGAACTGGTGGGTGACCTGGATGACCAGGAAGCCCTGTTCATCATGCTGCTGCTCGACGACGAGACGGCGGCCGACGTGCTCGTCGAACTGGACGAGGACCAGCGGCACGACCTGATGGAACTGATGCCCAACGAGGAAATCGCCAAGCAGGTCGAGCAGATGGACGCTGGCGATGCCGTCGACGTGATCCAGGAACTCGACGAGGAGGACCGCGAGGACGTCATCAGCCACATCGACGACGTGGAGCAGGCCGGCGACATTGTGGACCTGCTACAATATGACGAAGACACCGCCGGTGGCTACATGTCCACCGAGATGATTGTCGTCAACGAGAACATGTCCATGCCCGACTGCATCAAGGCTATGCGCCAGCAAGCCGAGGATATCGATGAGATCTACAACATCTATGTCGTCGACGACGACAACCGCCTCAAGGGCATCTTCCCGTTGAAGACGACCATCACCAACCCGTCAGCAAGCAAGATCAAGCATGTCATGGAGCCCGACCCCCTGAGCGTGCGCACCGACACACATATCGAGGACGTGGCCCTCGACTTCGAGAAATATGACCTCGTGGCCATGCCCGTTGTGGACAGCATCGGCCGTCTGGTGGGACGCATCACGGTCGACGACATCATCGACCGCGTGCGTGAGCAGGGCGAGGACGACTACCAGTTGGCATCAGGTATTTGGGGCGACATCGAGACTGACGACGGCATCTTCCGTCAGGTCAGGGCCCGACTGCCATGGCTGCTCATCGGTCTGGTGGGCGGTATCATCAACGCTCTGATTCTGGGCGGCGGTGAGGGCGATGCCGACCTGTTGCGCATCCTGCCCGGGCTGGCGCTGTTCATCCCCCTGATTGGCGGCACGGGCGGTAACGTGGGCACCCAGTCGAGCGCTATCGTCGTGCAGGGACTTGCTAACGGCAGCCTGGACATCAAGCACGTGGGCAAGCACTTGTTCAAGGAGTTCAGCACGGCCCTGATCAACGCTTTTGTCATGGGACTGCTCATCTTCATCTACACCCGCTTCTTCCCCGTGGATGACGACCCCACCAAGTCCTATATCGCAGCAGCCGCAGTCACCGCGTCGCTCTTTCTCGTGGTGATGTTCGCCTCGCTGTTCGGCACGATGGTGCCGCTGGTGCTCGAGCGCATAAAGATTGACCCCGCCATTGCCACTGGCCCCTTCGTCACTGTCACCAACGACATCGTGGGCATCACCATCTACATGGCCATCAGCGGCTGGCTCATCAACTTGTTCACCAACTGGGTGGTATAACCCCTTCACGTCTTCAAGAACATCCTCCTCCTGGAAACAACAATTCCCGAAAAATCATGAATTTTGCGGAACGTATTCCCGAAAAATAGCGAATTTTGCGGAACACATTCCCGAAAAATCATGTTTTTTTTGGAATTAAGTTGTTCGAATCAAAATAGAATACTATCTTTGTGCCGGAAAAGAATACGAACTATGATTGAGCGAAGTTTAGAAAAGATGATTAGAGATCAATTGTTTGAGGGCCGTGCAATCATCATAATGGGTGCAAGGCAGGTCGGAAAGACCACATTGCTCAAACAGTTGTTTAACCAAGGCAATGATCGTGTCTTGTGGATGAGTGGTGACGATGATGACGTTCGTGCATTGTTCGAGAACATGACGTCAACGCGGTTAAAGGCCCTCATCGGTGACCATCAAGTTGTGATTATCGATGAAGCTCAACGCATTAATAATATAGGCATTAGGTTGAAGTTGATTACTGACCAGATGCCTGAAGTGCAGTTGTTGGCAACGGGGAGTTCGTCGTTTGAATTCGCAAACCGCATTAACGAGCCCCTCACCGGTCGCAAGTGGGAGTATAAACTGTTTCCGTTATCATTTGCCGAACTGGTTAATCAAACGAGTTTGCTCGAAGAGAAAAGGATGCTTCCGCATCGCATGGTCTATGGGAGTTATCCATCGGTTGTCATACATCCTGGGCGAGAAGTCGCTATCCTGCGGGAATTGACACAAAGTTATCTCTACAAAGATATCCTTGAGTTTGACCGGATTCACAAACCAGAGAAACTGACGAAGTTGTTGCAGGCGTTAGCCTATCAGGCTGGCTCCGAAGTGTCCTATAACGAGTTGGCTCAGTTGTGTGGACTTGATTCTAAGACGGTGAGCAGTTACATCACCATCCTGGAGCAGGCCTATATCGTTTTCCGTTTGGGAACCTTCAGCCGCAACTTGCGTAATGAGTTGAAGCATAGCAGGAAAATATATTTCTATGACAACGGCATCCGCAATGCGATTATCGGCAATTTCTCTCAAGTGGAAAACAGGGCCGATGTCGGAGCCTTGTTTGAAAATTATGTCATAGCAGAGCGCCTCAAGCGCAAGGAGTACACCATGGATTATGCCAACAGTTGGTTTTGGCGCAGCAGCACCAAACAAGAGATTGACTATATCGAGGAAAAGGACGGGCACATGCATGCCTATGAATTAAAATGGAGCCCCAAGAGTAAGGCTTCGTTGCCTTTGTCTTTCCGTAATGTTTACCCTGACGTTCAATTCACAGTCATCAATCGTGACAACATAGAGGATTTATTGCTACTCTGACTGGTGCAGGTAGCGGGCTGTGCGGCGGGCGATGTTGTCTCGCAGGTGGTCGCGGTAGAGCCAAATCTCGCGGCTGTGGTAGTTTCCCTCCTTGCCGATGAGTGGCAGGATGTAGTCGTTGCCGGTATAGCCCTGTACAAGCAGGAGGCCCGTCGGTGTGTCAAGGGTCACCGTGAGGGTGTCGCGGTGCTGCTGGTCGAGCGGGATAAGGGGCGACGGCTCGGTGATGAGCGTCGCGGGTGTCGCGTCGGTGCGCCAGTTCACGGGATTGATGGCCATGTCGCTGTGTTCCCATCCCGCCATGGCGCAGGACGCGTCACGCACCGAGTTATAGCAGATGGTGACCCCCGTGTCATCGGCTCCCGATGCAGGGACGATGTGCGGGTTTGCGTCAAGTTCGCCTTGCGTGATGGGTATGCCGATGGCATAGGCCGCAATCATGCGGCTACTGGTTGCCTCGTCCATCTCCCGCATCAGCTCGAGCATGATCATCGCGCCCTGGCTGAAACCCGCCAGCACAAAGGGGCGGCCACCGTTCAGGTGGGTCAGGTAGTACCTGAAGGCCTCTTTCACATCCCTGATGGGAACGGTCATGCGGGCCTGCTTGAGGCTGTCGCTGGTGAACGTCTGCAGCGAGCACTGGCGGTAGTAGGGTGAGTAGTAGTTGAGCGATCCGCCGATGAGCGCGTCCACGCCCTGCATCTCGCTCAGGATGGGCTGGCGGGTGCTGTCGTTGCGCGTGTCGGCATAGTGGCACACGGTGCCGTCGGTCAGCGTGTAGTCGCCCGTCTCGGTCGAGGTGATGTAGAAGATGTCGGCAGCGGAGCCGCGACCGGTGATGTACCACTGGTCGGCGTCGGCATACTGGGGTGCCGTCGGCAAGACGTCTGACGGCAGTCGTGGCTCGTCACCGTGTTTGCCGCACTGTGTGCAGGCCAGGCACACCAGCAGGCACAGCATGGCCCTTGTCATGGTTCTGGTTTTTGTTGTCGTTGTCATTATTGTTTTGGCTGTATTTTTCCGTGGATGATGCTGTCGATGCGCAATTTGACAGGGCGCAGGGTATTAAGGCTGTCAGCCTTGAGTGGCTTGGTGCGGAAGTCGGACTGCATAGGCTCGGCTGCATTGACGTCTACCTCGTGCATGCGCTCGTCGGCAAATGCCTCCACCTTGGCATAGTCGATGTCCATCATCTTGGCGCTCTTCTGGTTCATGTAGCGGTACTTGGCTGCAATATACTGCAGCCAACATTGCCTGACGTGGAAACTCTCGATTTTTTGCCTGAACACGTTGTTGCGCAGCAGTTTGGTGACGGTGCGCTCGCCGGAGTGCTGTTCGGGATGCTCCAGCACCTCGTTCACCGCCTGCTCAAAACTCTCGACCCATTCTTTCCAGTAGTTCTCGTCGGCATTCATTTCCGAGAAACAGGAGCCCACATTGTCGATGAACTGGAACTTCTGCATGTTTTTCCACGTCTCGATGTTGCTGCTGAAGATGCTCTCGGCCGTTTTGTCGTGAGTCAAGAACTCGATGCCAGCGATCACCTCATTGATCAGGTCCACCATCTCGACAGGGGGAATCAGGTCGAGCGAATCCTGTGGCAGGCTCAGCATCCACGTCGCGATGGAGTCGCGGCGCGCCATGCCGTTGGCCATCTCGTCCATCTTGCGGGAGAAGGTCTCGATATTGCCCATCACCATCATCGCTGATAACTTGCGGTCTTCCACACGCTGGCAATGCTCGAGCAGTCCCGTTGTGCCAAAGGTGAGGATAATCGAGAGCGTTGTGGCTAGGAATTGTGACTCCCTGAGCCATGCGCGCAGTTTTGAAGGAAACGAGGCGAACACGATAGGTTGCTCCTCGGGCGTGGTCACCTTATTATTCTCCTTGGCGGCAGTTTTCTTCTTGGTAGAGGGCTTTTTCATTGTCGTGAATGGTTAGCAATGTTGATATTATCTTTGGCGCAGTTCCCAGAAGGCCACTGCGGCGGCTGCGGCGACGTTGAGCGAGTCCACACCATGCTGCATGGGGATGCGCACCACGTGGTCGGCGGCGGTGATGGCCTCACGCGACAGACCGTCGCCCTCGGTGCCCATGATCAGTGCCAGGCGCGACTCCTGCTTGAGTATCGGGTCGTCGAGGCTAATCGAGTCCTCGCTCAATGCCATGGCGGCCGTCTTGAAGCCCAGCGCGTTGAGCGTCGGGGTCACATCGCCCTCGATCCACGTCCAGGGTACCAGGAACACCGACCCCATCGACACGCGCACTGCGCGGCGGTTCAGCGGGTCACAGGCCGTGGGCGTGAGCAGCACCGCGTCGATGCCCAGTGCTGCTGCCGAGCGGAAGATGGCCCCGATGTTGGTCGTGTCGGTCACGCCGTCGATGACCACCACGCGGCGGGCATTGCGGCACACGTCCTCGACGGGTCGGGGCAAGGGACGGCGCATGGCGCACAGCACGCCGCGCGTCAGGGTATAGCCTGTGAGTTTCGCCAGCAGTTCGCGAGAACCCGTGTACACGGGGATGTCGCTGCAGCGCGCGATGATGCCCTCGGCGTCGCCCGTGATGTGCTTGGCCTCGCACAGCAGCGACAGCGGCTTGTAGCCCGCGTCCAGGGCCACTTGAATCACCTTGGGGCTCTCGGCAATGAAGATGCCCTTGTCGGGCTCCAGCCGGTTGCGCAACTGGGCCTCGGTCAGGGTGCTGTAGATGGCGGCCCCTGGGTGGTTGAGTGATGTGAGTTGGATGATAGGCATGATGACTCATTGAAGTTCATGCAAAGTTACGATTATTTTGCAAATCCTGTTACTTTTCATTCGACTATTGGTTAATTTTATGGAATTTATTTGGTTAGTTGAAGAATTGACAGTAACTTTGGGGAGAATTTTTACTCAATACTAACGATTTACTTCTAATATGTCAAGAACCATCACTTTCAATGAGTTGCGACGGATCAAGAACCGCCTGCCCGAAGGATCCATACATGTTATCGCCGACAAACTCAACCTGCCGGTTCAGTCGGTGAGAAACTACTTTGGCGGGTCAAACTATGAGTTCGGGACCAACATGGGATTTCACCTGGAGCCCGGCCCCGATGGCGGATATGTCGTGCTCGACGACCCCCAGATCCTGGATATGGCACTCGAAATCCTCGAGAAGAATTCCTAATCAATTTCCTTATAATGCCGCCCCGATATGGACTGCAACAAGAACAACAATAACGACCCTAACAGGCTCATCACCGTCGCCATCCACACGTTTGACCGCGCGGTGGACCTGAAGAACACCCTCGAGGAAGAAGGCATCGAGGTGAAACTGCACAACGTCAACCTTGACGAGAAAGTGCTCGCTTCGGGGGTCAGGGTACGCATCCGTGAGCGCGACCTCCCTCTGGCGCTACAGATCATCGAGTCGCCCGAGAGCACCTCTACCGACCGACGCACCGTGCTGTTGCCGGTAGACTTCGGCAAATATTCGCTCAAGTCGGTGAAGTTGGGTATGGAGTATGCTCGCCGCAGCCGTGGCCGCGTGGTGTTGTTGCACAGTTACATCAACGAGCGGCGCACACTGTCGTTGCCCTTTGGCAGCGACCGCTATGAGAGCCCCGAGGACGACTTCAAGGACGTCAAGAAGGACGCACACCGCCGCATGGATGAGTTCAAGCAACTCATCGACGAGAAAATCGCGGCCGGAGAGTTGCCCAAGGTGAAAATCGAGACCCGCGTCACCGAGGGTATCCCCGAGGAGCAGATCCTGCACTTTGCCAAGAAATATGACGTGTCACTCATCGTGATGGGCACCAGCGGCACCAACCGTCGCCGCCAGAACCTCATCGGCAACGTCGCCGGCGAGGTGATGGACGCCTGCAAGTTCCCCATCTTCACCGTGCCCATAGGCATGCCCGACATCGGCCTGGCCGACATCACGCGCGTGGTGTTCTTCTCTAACCTCATCCAGCAGGACATGATGTCGCTCGACCGCTTCGCCCGTCTGTTCAACATGCGTGGCGTGGAGGTGACCATCATCCCCGTCATCGACAAGAAGGACCGCCGCCTGGTGGACCAGTCGCTGCAGCAGTTGGCCCAGTATTGCCGCGAGCATTACCCCGAGTGCACCTTCAAGACCAAGCGTATCGCCACCAAGGCCTTTGTCGACAACGTGTCGCAGTTCATCCTCGACGAGGGCATCCAACTCATCGCCGTGCCCAACAAGAAGTCCAGCATCTTCTCGCGCCTTTTCAATCCCAGCATCGCACACCGTGTCCTGTTCCAGACCGACACCCCGATGCTCGTGGTCCCCGTCTAAATAATCTGAATTATCATGAGATTAGACCCCTCGAATGAGGTTGATCAATTGCTCCGAGAGGGCATTCTGTATTGTATTGACCTGCTGCCGCAACAAGTGCCCGAGCACTCACGCGGACAGTACTTCGCCGTGGAAAAGTATTATCTGTCCGGTCCCCTGCATGAGCGGTTGTGCCGCCAGTTTGGAGACGTGTTGCTCAAGTTGAATTGTTATCACGACCTGCTGGTCAATCATGGCGGCGACGAGTGGATCAGGAATCCCAAGCCCGAACTGTTGATGCAATGGTTGTCCCAAGGGATGGATAACGGTCAACTGTATGTCTTGATCGATGACGGTGAAGCGCTCATCACAGCCTTTGGCGGCGATACACACATCAGCCTCTACAGCCCGTCGCCCGGCTTGCTGGAACTCGTCGGGAGACTCGTTACCGCCGCCGGCCTCTTCCTCTGGCAGGTATAACAAGTAGCCCCCCATCATGATGTAAAAAGTGTTTTTGTTGTTCAGAAACAACAATTCTGTTCCATTTTTGTTGTTTGTAACCAATAAATTTTGTAATTTTGCACCTTCAAAATAATAGGTATATGGATATCCAGGATTTATATATCAATAGTCATCGACTGGTTTCCCAGGTCAATACCACATTCAAGCGGTATTTGTACAACCAGTTGCCTTGGCATGCACGGATGTTGTGTGTCCGTGGAGCACGTGGAGTGGGTAAAACAACCTTGTTATTGCAACGAATTGCCGAGGCCTTCCCCCTCGGTAGCCCTCAAGCCCTCTATGTGTCGCTCGACGAATTATGGTTTACCGAGAACCGCCTGATAGACCTGGCGGGCTATCATTATACCCATGGGGGTACACATCTGTTTCTTGATGAGGTGCACCGTTATCCCCACGACAATTGGGCACAGGAAATCAAGAACATCTATGACCGCTACCCTGGATTCCAAGTTGTATTCACTGGGTCTTCGATACTGAAGATTGACCAATCACAAGCCGATTTATCTCGCCGATGCCTGTTTTTCACCTTGCAGGGACTTTCGTTTCGTGAGTATCTCGCCATGAACGGTGTCGCCAATGTTGAACCCACAACGCTGGAAAATGTATTGGATAATCATGTCTCTGTGGCCATGCAAATCACGCGCAAAGTGAGAGTGCTACAGTATTTCGAGGAGTATTTGCGGCATGGTTATTATCCTTTCTACAACGAGTTGGGCGATGGCTATGGGATGGCTTTGCGCCAAATGGTGTCTAACGTTATTGAACAGGATATACCTCAATCTGAATCATTGGAACAAAACACCCTCAACCGCATGAAGCGCCTCGTCTCCTTGATTGCCAGAGTCACCCCATTCAGAGTCAATGTGAGTAGGATGGCTACTACACTCGAATGCGATAGGCAGACGGTACATAAACTCTTGCGCATCCTCCAGAAGGCCTCTCTGATCAATATGTTGTTCAAGGGCCGTAGTAACATGCAGCAATTGGTCAAGCCCGAGAAAGTGTATCTGGAGAATACTAACCTGATGTATGCCCTTGCCAGCGAAATCAACGTGGGCAATATCCGCGAAACCTTTTTCTCTAATCAATTGGGCAATGCGCACGAGTTGGCGTTTGGAGTGAAAGGTGATTTCTTGGTTGACAATAGGCACACCGTTGAGGTGGGGGGACACCGCAAGTCGTTTGAACAAATAAAGGACTTGCAAGACAGTTACCTTGCAGTTGATGATATTGAGATAGGCAATGGCAACCGAGTACCTCTCTGGTTGTTTGGCTTCCTTTATTAGTAAATCACCACTTCTAACTCCTAACTTCTAACTCCTAACTATTAATCAAACCATGGATCGTTCTTCACAGATTATCCGCACCAGTTGGATTGGCATTATTGCCAACGTGTTGTTAGCCGCTTTCAAGGCCGGAGTAGGCATCCTGGCCAGTTCGGTGGCCATCGTGATGGATGCAGTCAACAACCTGAGCGACGCCCTCTCGAGCGTCATCACCATCATGGGCACCAAACTCTCGCAGCGCCCTGCCGACAGGAAACACCCCTTCGGGTTCGGCCGCATCGAGTACTTCAGCGCCATCATCATCGCCGTTATCGTCCTCACAGCGGGCGTGACCTCGCTCATCGAATCGGTCAAGAAAATTTTCAATCCTACCGAGCCGTCCTACACAACGGTCACGCTCGTCGTCATCATCGTGGCTATCGTTGTGAAACTGGTGCTGGGCCAGTATGTGAAGAAACAGGGCGAGCGGCTCAGGAGCGACGCACTCATCGCTTCGGGCTCTGATGCGCTGTTCGACGCGATTATTACGCTGGCCACACTCGTCTCGGCAGGCGTGATGCTGCTGTGGAACATCTCGCTCGACGGCATCTTGGGCGCCCTCATCTCGCTGGTCATCATCAAGGCCGGTATCGAGATGCTCGCCTCGCCCGTCAACGAGTTGCTCGGTGCCAAGGTCTCGCCCGAACTGCTGTCACAGATCAAGCGGGAAGTTGCTGCTCATGAGGGGGTGCACGGCGTGTTTGACATCATCCTGCACAACTATGGCCCCGACGTGCAGATTGGCTCGCTACACATCAACGTCATGGACACGATGGATGCCCACCAGATCCACGGACTGACGCGCCGCATCAGCGAGGAGATGTTCGATCGCCATGGCATCATCATGACCGTGGGCGTATATGCCGTCGCCACGGGTGAGAACAAGCGTGCCCAGCTGCAGCATGCCGTCATGCAGGCCGCAGCCGCCCATGAGCATGTCGAGCAGGTGCACGGATTCTACTACTTTGAGGACGAGCACCGTGTCTCGATCGATGTCGTGCCCGACTATGACGTCCATGACGATGGCGCCTTCATCCGGGAACTCACTGCTGCCATCCAGCCCCTCGTCCCCGACGAAAAGTTAACCGTCGTCCTCGACCACAACTACAGCGAGTAGAGGAAGCCGGGGATGTCACTCATTGCACATGGCGAGCAGGCGTGGTCAAGAGCGTGGGCACGTTGCAGGTCGATGGAAAAGTACTTCGTTATTCAAGTTTTTAAAGTAGCTTTGCCGCTTTAAAAATTTGTGGCCTCGGGTTTAGAGATTAGGGGTGAATGCAACCATCATTCCAAGATGAAAAACCTGTGAAATTAGAAAGAAAAATTTTCGCTAAACTCTAAAGAGGCAATTTTGTCAGACGAATTATTTCTTTGGATTTTGTCGGATTTTGACGAATTATTTCTTTGGATTTTGTCAAATTTTGACGAATTATTTCTTTGGATAATATATTATTCTTACCTTTGTGCCCAGTTTAAAAGTGCGCAACTATGTATTATTCAAGATTTATCGACAAGTATTTATTGGAATGGGCGTCCCGTGAGACTCATAAGCCCTTGCTGCTGCGTGGCGCCCGTCAGGTCGGAAAATCCACAGCGGTTCAGCACTTGGGCGAGAGTTTTGAGAATTGTGTAGAAATCAATTTTGAGAAGCAACCTTCTTTCATTGCCTTGTTTAAAGGCGTTGATTTTGATGTAAAAAAGATTGTTTCTCAAATTGCTGCACTGGCAGGAACGAGAATTTTTCCAGGCAGAACACTTTTGTTCCTTGACGAGATACAAGCATGTCCCGAGGCCATTATGTCATTAAGATTCTTCAAGGAGGACTTGCCAGAACTTCATGTGATTGCTGCTGGGTCTTTGTTGGAATTTGCTCTTGATGAGTTGCCTACTTTCGGTGTAGGGCGCATCCATTCCATGTTCATGTATCCCATGACATTTGACGAGTTCTTGATTGCCAATGGAGAACAGTTGCTCTTGGAAGCAAGAAATAATGCATCTCAATCCAATCCGTTGCCACAACCGTTATATGACAAGTTGATAGGTCTTTTGCGGACGTTTATGCTCGTTGGTGGCTTGCCCGAGGCTGTAAGCAAGTGGGTTGAAACCCATGATTATCTCGCCTGTCAGGAAATTCAAGACGACATTACTGTAGCCTATGAAGACGATTTCCCTAAGTATCGCAAGAAGATAGATCCAATGCTGCTCAGGCGAACCATGCGGAGTGCTGCTGTGCAGGCCACAAAGAAATTTGTATATTCAGAGGTAGAAGGTAACTACAAATCAGCTGAAGTGAAAAAAGCCATTGACATGTTGGCCAAAGCAGGGATATTGATACCGGTAACCCACACCGCAGCCAATGGTATTCCCCTCGGTAGTGAGGCAGATGCGTCTTATAATAAGATGCTGCTTCTTGACGCTGGACTAATGCTCAGACTATTGAATATGACGACCGGTGATATCTCGGAACTCACGGAGCAAATCCTGACAAGTGATATTACAGATTTGGTCAATAAGGGACCAATGGCCGAAATGATTGCGGGATTGGAACTGCTGCATTATCGCACACCAAACATTTGTCATGACTTGTATTATTGGACTCGCCAAGCCAAGAATGCTCAAGCCGAGGTCGACTACATATCAAGTTATAGACAGACTGTTCTGCCTATTGAGGTGAAAGCAGGTGTACAGGGTGGCATGAAAAGCCTATGGATTTTCATGCGTGAAAAGCAACTCACAAATGCTGTCCGCTGTTCATTAGAGAACTTTGGCGCATTCGACTATGAGGACAATCAGGATGGAGGAGCCAAGCGCCACGTCTTGGTTTGCCCCCTGTATGCTATTTCTCAGTTGGAGGCACTCTTGAAAGGGATGAAATAGGCGCAGGCGCCGGAGAAGTAGCAAGCAGCCGATTGACCCCGTTGAGCGATGTCCTCGGGTAAAGGCCATCCAACTGATACCATCCAGTGGGAACGCAGAGATTGATCGTAGGAATGTATTCTTTCGGGCCATAATAAAAGCGGTTATCGTACAGCGAAGGTACAGTAACCGCCTCTATACGTAAAAGACAAAAGATTGTACTAGTTGGAACGTTTATTGTTTGTTTAAGGAATTATATTCTCTGTTGTTGCGGGCAGATTTATTATATTATACAACCCGCTTCAACAGTTTTCTTCATTAAGATTCATACCCATATAAATGTATTGTTCTCATGCTACCTTGATCCCCTACAATAAAATCTAATGAAATTTCCGAGAGCTTAAAGTGTTCGAAATGTAATTCCATAGCCATTGGGATATTATCTACATTTCCGTATTTATGTTTTGTGTCCCTATACGCTTTTGTATCAAATAACATCTCGATGTATTGTTCGATTTTCCTTACACGGCATTCTCTAAGAGGGAGAGAGAATTCATTTTTCAGATACTGATCATTGATACCTATACATGAAATGTTAATAAAACCCTCTCGGATATCAAACATGATTTGAGAATTTAATTCTCCTTCAGACATTGGACCAGAGGTTTCATGTAAGAAGTATTTGCTGACAACAAAAGTAAGATTACGTGGAATTAATCCGTAGGTTTTATTATATATCTCGCTATTAGACTCTGACGCGACAAATATTGGGCATTTACCAACTTGATTCATTCTATTATAACAATCCTTTAATACCTGCTTTCCATCAATGTTTTCATCAGAATCGTACGTTCTTTGGGCATAATCACTGAAAAATGACTTTTTGATTGAATTAAACCTTTTTCTAATTTCTTCGTTATCAAAAAACGGTTGATTTTCACAGTCAATTAGATTATATATGTACAAAAGAATTGAATCAAAAATAGCAGATGTGTTCCCGTAATCAATAACCCTCTGATTTACATATTCCGTTACATTTGGAACAGTTAACGGGAATAACGAATAGTTATCAACATCTTTGAGGCGTTTATTATAATACCTTAACAAAGTTGCAACGATAGCCAAATAATCTAATCTTTTAACTCCTTCAGTATTTTCTATAGCGTTCATCAGAACCCCGAAAGTGGTAATTGCTCGTATAGTTGTTTCTTCACTTCGTTTTGGAGTATATTTCATCACATACATATACATGGCAAGCGGAACATTAGTAATGTATGGTATTTCCGCATATGAAGTGTATTGATTTAATGATGACGCTAAGATTTTCCAACTTTCGAAAATCATGGATTGATCATCGCAATTAAACCCTTCTATAAGGTTCTTTGCTGAGGAAGATAATAATGCTGATAATTCTGTTTGCATATTTTTTCCGTGTTTTACAAAAAATTATACTAAAGTTCGATACAAAATATAATATGTACCAAGCAATGATACCATGTTCTCAAGTTTTTTCTTAAATAAGACCTTATTCTCTTGTCGATATTCTTGATAGGCATCATGTACCTTTTCATCGCATATATTTTCAAGCTGCTTTAATAAAGAGCATCGATCTATCAATCCAACTGCTCTTTCATAGTTCTGGGACTCCTCTAACGACATTCCACCAAGATTCATAGGCGAAATATTATATAACTTTGAATAGTAATTAATCACGAATGAGCGAATAGCAAACCATGAATTATTTATAGGATCATATCTATGTCCATTCAATAGATTATATGTAGAATCCAAAAACTCTTTCACATTTGTTGGATTAATCGCAAACACATCACTATTATATTCGGAATAGAAATTATGGTAAACATAAATATCTTTTCTTGATTGTTTACCAAAAGCAACATCTGGAAGATCGTTCTCGTAATTAAAGACACCCATACGATCTGCAAGAGAAATACCATTTCCACTTACACCTTTCCCGTAGAAATCGACACGTCGCCACATGTCTCTGTCTATGGTGGTATATCTAATGCCATCGCATAATTCTGGGGTTTTACTTAAGGCACAATTATAAACAAGGAATTCCAATCCGTCTCTGTCAAAATCAGAGTTCTTACGGATAGACACCTTGTTCGCCGCATTTATCTCATACTGGCCAGAATCCTTGATTCTTGATTGGCGAAAAGAATAATAAATTAGTGGCGCCTTTTCGCTTATGAGTTCTAAAGCCATTTTCAAATGATTTTTACAAATTATAGGCTATTCATGTTGTCTACAGCTTGATGGATATCCATTTCAGGGAGTCTACAAAGAAGGGTTACAAGTTGCCAAAGAGCCAATTCTTTGTCATCTATTTCACCATCTGCAATCATGATAACTGCCATATATGACGCAACATATTTCTTGCGTTCATCATCAAAATTAGATATTATTTCTATAGCCTTATGAAAGTCCATATTCTGAGCCGCCCTATTCAAGGCAAGCATCTGACCGGGTGAAGCTCCAAATCTTGTGAGTTCGATTGTGATAACTTCCATTTCTCTTTCGTCGCTGCGACCATCAGCTCCAACCATTGCGATAGCCATCTTCATTACCGCAGCTAATTCTTCTCCACTAAACTGCATAATATATAAGTTATTTAGCCTCTCCAGCAACCTCGAGGGCGTTATAAAAAATAAAAGCGTGGTGCTGAATTTGCCACGTCTATTGTAGAGGTCGTAGGAAAACCCTTGATGCAGATGTGAGGAAAGCAGCCCACGCTATATGCGTGAGAACCGCTTCGCTTGTCCTCGCATCAATGTTGAAATTTCCTACGTTTCTACAATAAGCGAAAAGCAAAACGCTTCTTTTTCAATATGTCACAAGTGGCAATCCTCGGGATTACCACTTGCAAATGTAATGCTTTTCTTGAAATGTGATGCTATTT
>ERZ842401.3658-NODE-3658-length-18815-cov-5.040938_pt1 | contig 18815 bp, 14 predicted proteins | sample MGYA00521270_ERZ842401 | MGnify/ENA primary metagenome ERZ842401 (study PRJEB31892, sample SAMEA3878208) | bioreactor metagenome | biome: Moose rumen | place: Sweden | collected 2011-10 | study: EMG produced TPA metagenomics assembly of the PRJEB12797 data set... | reverse complement strand
TATCTGCAACGTTTTTGCCGCAATTCTCCTAAATTGTCATAAAATCCGTAGATTCACTATGCAAAGATACGCATAAACGGGCAGAAAACAAAAGAAAACTTCACTTTTTCTTTTGCGCTCTGCCCGCTCATTGTTCTTTTCAGGAGGGATGTCTTTATCTTACGATAACTTTGCCCGACTGCCTATTGGCCCGAACCACGTAGACCCCCGGCGTGCTGACGGGTATCAGAAGTTCATTGTCTGTCATCTGCCCTTGGTACACGATGCCTCCAGCCACGTTGTAAAGGCTTACACGCATCCCTTTAGGCACGTTCGTTATGTGCAGCGTACGATTGACACACTTCACTTTCATCTGCCACGCCTCGCCGGCGTAAGTATCTCTGATGGCTAGGGCCGTTCCAATGAGCACGGCGCAATGTGCTTCAAACTGCATGCCGCTCGCATCGGTCATCGTAACAGTGATAACAGCCTCTCCGTCTGCAAGGGCAGTGACGACGCCCCGACTGGAGACTTCTGCTATGGTAGCATCTGAGGAAATGAAGTGTAGCGTCTCGTAGTCTGCCAGTAGGGGCACAGGGCGTATGTCGGCCACAGCTCTATCTCCCACGGCTGTCAGCCGCAAGGTGTCTGCGAGCAGGCTCACGCCTTCGGCGGGTTGCGGCGCCCGGCCTGTTATGAGCTGTAGCGGGGCGGTGTTTGCACCATCCCATACCCACACGCTGCCATCAAAGCCAAGAGCTACAGCATTCTGCCAGCCATATTGCACATTGGCCATATCGCCAGCGTCCACCTCAACTGCCCGTTCGGTGTCGGCCGCCTCATCCCAAATGCGAGTTTCGGTGTTACCGTCTTTCTTGATGATGGTGAGGCCACCCCAGCTGAGCCGGGCCTCGCTCACATCATCCGCCAGCTTGACGAACTCCATGTGCGATTCGCGTGTGCTGTCAATCTGACAAAGGTCGTTGCGACCGCACATCCACAGCGAGCCGTCAGTCTTGACAATAGCCGTTGTCTGCAGGCCACAGCTCACTTGCGAGACTTCATCCATAATCATCGTTGGCGTGGCAGAAGCATCGGTTGAGCCGTTGCCAAACTCACCGCAGAGCTGTCGGCCCCACATCCACAGCGTTCCGTCGTTCTTCAGCAAGGCATGATGCATATAACCCGACGAAACGGCCACTACATCACGGCTGACGAACTCCGATGGTACGTCCTGCATGGTATAACTATAGCTGCCGTCTTCGGCGTTGGCAGTCGTCAGGCGACGGCCCCAGGTCCACACCGCTCCGCCTGTCTTCAGGGCCGCCATCAGTTCGGGGCCGCCCACGCTGACGGCCGTGGCATAGCTGCCCGTGGTGAAGCGCCAGTCGATGGCTGCCATCTGCTCACCCTTCTCTGAGACCAGGGCTGCTTCTGGTATCTTCACGATATAGCTCATACCCGCCTCAAGTGGTTCTTTCGGCACGAAGTAGAGCGTATGGTCGTACAAGACGGGCTCAAAATCCAAGTTGGTGACTGTACCTAGCTGAGTATCCTCACGCTGTAGGCTGATACCACCTAAGTCACCACGGAACGGCAGGTTAAACGTGAGACTTGGGTTCGCGTCGGCATAGACATAAAGGGGCTCTGCATCAGGAAAACGCTCCACAATTTCCATGCGCTGAAGATATTCCTTGGTCAGCTCCTCGCTGTCGTAATAGCCGTCTAGCCGTGCCACCGCCCTCAGCGTCATGTCCTGCGCAAAGGCTAGCGGCCCCGTGTAGCGCGTAGCGGGGGTTCCGCCGTCAGTGGAATAATAGATGGTCGCTTCAGGGACTGAGCATGTCAGCACAATCCGTTCGCCCTTTGTAATCAACGTCTCGGTTGGCGTCACAGAAAGCGACATGCGCTTCCAGTCAGCAGTAGTAAAGCGCACCTTCTGCTCCGACTGATAGTCAGTGCCCCACTTGTTCTTCACGGCCTTGCTTGGAATGGTCAGCGTGTAAGTGCTGAGCGGTTGCAGATGCTTCGCTGGCGTAAAGGAGAGTGTGCTGTCACTAACGCTGACGCTCCCATCTACCTTATTTCCCTGCGCGTCGACCAGCGCAATCTGGCTGAAGTTGCTGCTGCGCGTCAGTGCCAGCGAATAGGTCGCCTTGATGGTGGGTTTCGTCTCTACGCCAGAAGCGCCATTCCCGACGGAGAATCCTCTGAATGCGAAAGCGGGTTCTCGCACCGTTACGATAGCTTCATTGGATTTTACTGAGCCGTTTACTGTACAATATACAGTCATCGTTCCAGGCCACACACCTGTCAGTTGGCCCGTCACTGCATCTATGCTGGCGATGGCGGGATTGGATGATTTCCATTCCGTTGTCTGAACAGTTGCATTGGTGGGCGAGACCGTTACGGACAAATCCTTGAACTGGTCGGCCTCCACCTCAATAGTCGAAGGAATGGTAACACTTTCAACGTTGATAATCTCCACGATAACCGTGCAGTGCGCAGCATTCTGGGCTTTGGGTGATGTTATTTCAATCTGAGCCGTGCCAGGGGCCTTGGCCCACACAACTCCACTTTCATTGACTTGGGCAACACTATTGTCGCTGCTGTAGTAAGCGAAGTCTTCCGAAAAGTAATTATCCCACCATTCAAAGCTTGTGTTTGTCAGTACACAGTCTATGAAACCTGTTTCCCCAGGTGGAAGAGAAAGGGGATTGGAGCAAATGACCCGTATAGGATTGTCTCTACAGCTGATTTTCCATGTATGGCTCTTGTAGTCGTCTGTATTCGTGCTGACATTCAATTCTCGCCAAGTGCACCTGACTTCGGCTTGGCCTGAAAAATACTCTCTGGGAGTAATAGCTGCTGCCAGAGAGCCGGGCACCTTGTCCAGATATATTTCCCAATCATTATGCCACTCTATATCGTGTATATACTTTGACATGTCCATATAATCATATGCGGTACAATAATAGTTCTCTCCCACATACAACGTTGTTGATGTGTCAGCCCATGCGCCTAATGCTATCAGCAGACAGACTATCAGAATGTTCGTTCTTCTCATACTTCTTTCCTCCTATCTAATTACTACACTTACAGACTTGCCCTCTTCTATCGCCTCAACGTTGTTGTGAGCATCGCGGGCGGTGACGATGAACTTATATGCTGCATTCTGCCGGCCACGGAAGATAGCTATCTGCTCAGTAATGTTCGATTTCCACAGCACGTAAGGCTCGCCGTTCTCCGAGTAGTAAACGTTCCAGCCGCGCACCATGTCCTCATTGCTCGTCCACGAGAGGATGATGCTGTCGGCCTGCGTACTGGCCGACAATGTGGTCACGGGCGGGTAGATATCGGGATAGCCCACGACGGCAGTCTCCATAGGCGACAAGTTGCCTTGGTCGTCGGCAAACACGATGTGGAAGCGGGCCGTATTGTTGCGGGAATAGCCGTCGTTGCGGGCATACTCCGGCACGGCGAGCGTCACTTCATAGAGCAGTTCGGGACTTTCGTTGGCGACCTGCAACGTCACGGCCTGGTCTTCGTGGTCGTTCCACCAGATTCTATACCAGCTGATGTGCGTGCCAACAGGCCGGGGGGAGACGCGATAGAACCTCCACGACTGCTGGGGACTCGTGCGCCCTCCTTCCTCCGTCACCCGATAGTAGAGTGTGTGAAGCCCCTCGTCGAGTGCTGAGGCATCGAGCACAAAGGCCACGTCTGCCGTCTCGGCGCTGAGGGTCTGGTGCACGTCGGCATCGTCAATCCAGTATTCCAGTGTGCGGGCCCCGCCCTCATAGGCATCAGCCACCCGATAGAACAGCCATGTGCGCTCCGGCCCGACGGTTCCCGTCTGGCTGTTCAGGCGGTAGTGGAGCGTGTGCAGGCCCTCGGCCAAGGCTGACGCATCCACCACGAACGCCGTCTCGGCATCAGTGATGGTAAGAGTGCGATGCCCGCCAGTCTCGTCAATCCAGTACTCTAAGGTGCTGGCGCCTACTGCTTCGTTTACATAGCGATAGAACAGCCATGTATGTGCGGGACTGTGTCGCCCCTGGTCGTCGGTCAGGCGGTAGTGCAGGGCGTGCAGTCCTTCCGGCTGTGCAGAAGCATCGAGTACGAACTGCACCTCAGTGCCGTCGACGCTTCCTGTCACAATCTTGTCTGTCCGGTTGTCTATCCAGTAGGAATAGCTCGTCACCTGCTGCGCCTGCTCTTGACCGAGGCGGCCCCGGTAGAACAACCACGACTGCACGGCACTGTAAAAACCCTCGCTGTCCTGGGCACGATAGTGCAGGGTATGAAGTCCCTCGCTCAGCTGCGTGCCGTCGAGGGCGAACTGCATCAGGCCGTCGCTGCCGATGCTGACGGTGGTGCGGCTTAGATGATTGTTGTCCACCCAATATTCGCCTGCGGTCAGCGTACGGTCGTCAGCCAGGGCTGGCAACGCCAGCAGGACGATGATGAATAACAGAAACGATTTCTTCATGGGTTCACCTCTACCTTTATCCTCACATTCAGCTGTCCGTCAGCATCGGTGTTGGAGTCGATTTTGCTCTCCACAATACGGGGGATGCTGGGATTGATGCTGAATCCCGTGCCACCATAAGGCCCTACCACCGTACCATCGTCACCAGTAAATGGAATATCATCCTTCAACCAACTCACGTTTTCCCCGTCTTTGAACAAGGCGGCCCAAGTAGAGGTGGTGTTTCCTTGGACGGTCTGGCTCTCCACTAATGTGTTGTTCATTTCCATCGTCTTCAGTTCGTCGTACACTTCATCAGTATAAGCAGAAGCAGTAGCTTGATATGGATATAGGAAAAACACATTATTGTAATATTCATTGGAAGACTTCCTTAATATTCCCAGATAAAAGCCTTGCCAATAATTGGAGTTAGCAACCCAGGAACCGGACGTCCATTTATAATCATAATCTCTTTGCCCCAGAATGCAATTCTTGAATACGCCGTAGGGCACAGAATAATCCCGCCAATAAGATCCGCTCTCAGTACACCATTCATCAAAGTAATGATAAATTAAGCAATTGCTAAAATAAGCAGGATTTGAAATTGTATTTAGCTTACGATAATCAGAAGTGGTTGATTCTCCAGAATATAAATAGTATAAAATACAGTTTTTAAAGCATATATTCTCACCCTTTGCTAATGTACGATTATATATTACCCTACACTGATCTATGACCGTATTCTTATGTGTATGTGTGGCATTGAGTTCTCCTAAGTAACATTTTCTCAAATGTGTATCAGAAACTTTTCGTATATAAACGCCATACAAAAAGAAAACTCCTTCAATGGTCACATTGTTAGCATTGATTATAAGACAAGTTCCATTTTTACTCAGAATACGTGTCATGTTCGTTGTCGCATATCCATTCCCGATAATGGTTACTTGTTTCGTAATGCTGTCCACCGTGTTGAACTCTCCTGCTGAAAGGGTGATGATGGCGCCCTTCTGTGCGGCATTGTAGGCTTCCACAAAGGCATCGGGGCCATAGAACGGGGTCATATTCTCACCTTGCTGTAGGGTGGCAGTCAGACCTTGGGCGTTGACACTGGCGCTCACAGCGAGGAGCGCCCATAAGAAAACTAATAACTTTTTCATTTTGCTCTTTGTTTTTATGTTAATACTATCAGTTCCTCACCAGACCCATGGGCACAAAAATAGCGCAGGTCTTCACCATACGCCACACAGGTTTAGCACTACCTACTAATCACTATGGAGAAATCTGCGCTATAAAAGCGCAAGCATCTAGTGATTAGTTAATTTGCTCGTTAATCCCTGTCGAGGTGCTAATTCGTGTGGCGATTGAGCAAAAATGAAATGTTGCGTGCTCCGAAAAGCACGTTGCAAAAATACAACAAAAAATCCGAACCACCAAAGCTATTCGGACTTTTTTTTACAATAACGCCAAAATGGGGGGAGGGGGACGACGATGCTACCTGGCAGCTTCGGGCGGCAGGCTCTGGAAGTGGCGGGTGGCCCACACCTGGGCGAGGAAGACGAGGCAAAGCAGGACGGCCAGCGCCAGCACACACAACTGCATCTTTTTCATATCGTCAGATTTTGATTTGCATGCAAAGATACAACTTTTCCGAAACATTCGCCCCTTTTGCCATCATTTTCTGGCAGAAAAAACAAAAAGCAGGGATTGCGCCAGCTTGTGGCCTCATCCCTGCCCAACGTCTATGCGAAACGTTTTCTTTTAGTCTATTTCTTCGTCGGCCTCGTAGCCGCCCATCTCGCGGATGGCATTCTTCAGCATGGTGTACTGCTGATAGAGATTATTCACCGGCTCCTCACCCACGGTATAGTCGTGCTGCGGCGACTTGAGGAAGAACGACAGGAAGCGCTGCGTGCCCCAGCGGCCGGCACGGGCGGCCAGGTCGGAGAGCAGACACAGGTCGAGGCACAGCGGGGCAGCCAGGATGCTGTCGCGGCAGAGGAAGTTGATCTTCACCTGCATGGGATAGCCCAGCCAGCCGAAGATGTCGATGTTGTCCCAGCCCTCCTTGTTGTCGTTGCGCGGCGGGTAGTAGTTGATGCGTACCTTGTGGAAGTACTGCGTGTCGGCATCGTTGCCGTGGCCGTAGAGGTCGGGCTGCCAGTCGGGCTTCAGGATGGTCTCCAGCGTGGAGAGCTTGCTGACCTCCTTGGTGCGGAAGTTCTGCGGCTCGTCGAGCACCAGACCGTCGCGGTTGCCCAGGATATTGGTGGAGAACCAGCCGCTGAGACCCAGCGAGCGCACGCCGATGATGGGTGCGAAGCCGCTCTTGACCAGCGTCTGGCCCGTCTTGAAGTCCTTGCCGGCGATGGGCATGCGGGTCTGTTCGGCCAGCTGCCAGATGGCAGGAATGTCGACCGTGGTGTTCGGGGCGCCCATGATGAACGGAGCGCCTTCCTGCAGGGCTGCGTAGGCATAGCACATGGAGGGGGCGATGTGTTCACGGTCGTCGGCTTTCATGGCGGCCTCGAGGTCTTCCAGCCGATAGTGTACCTGTTCGTCTATGGGCACGTAAATCTCAGTAGAGGCAGCCCAGAGCACCACCACGCGCTCCACCTGCTGCTCCTGGCGGAAGCGGCGGATGTCCTCGCGCAGCGCCTCCACCATCTGCCAGCGGGTCAGGCCCTGCTTCACGTTGTCGCCGTCTAGCCGCTTGGCGTAGTTCTTGTCAAAGGCGGCCTTCAACGGCACTATCTGCTCCAGTTCGTCACGCACGGCGTTGATGTCCTTCTCCTTCAGCACCTCGGCATACATGGCAGCCTGGTAGGCATTCTGCGGATAGACGTCCCAACAACCGAATACGATGTCGCTGAGCTGCGCCAGAGGCACTATCTCGCCCACGGGCAGGTACTGCCTGACCTCGCCGCGCCCCACACGAATCTTGTCATACTGAGTGAAAGAACCGACAGGCTTGCCCAGCCCCTTACGGGCGAGCAAGACTCCAGTCATAAACGTTGTAGAAACAGCACCACAGCCAACAACCATGATGCCCAGTCTGCCTGATGCAGGCTTTACTGTTGAGTTTTCCATCGGAGTGTAATCATTATGTTTAAATAGTCCGGCAAAATTACTCATTATTTTATTAATGACGCAATAAAAGATTAACTTTTTCCTCTGACCGGCCAAACATAGTTCTATATGGGACAACAAAAGCGAAAAAACAGACACTTTTACTCACCTCCCTGCACTGGCGGCAGGCTCTGAAAGTGGCTGGTGGCCCATACCTGACCGATGGCCCCTCCAGCTCTGCCAAGCTGGTTTCAAATTCGGGCGCAAAGGTACAAAAAAATATGAATTATGAATGTTGAATTATGAAATTATTTTGTATCTTTGCAGCCAAATTGAACAATTTGCTGCATGAAAAAACTTATTGCGACGGCCCTGGCCCTGCTCTGCCTGGGCACCACACCTGCCATGAGCCAGAAGAGAACGGTTGAACTGAAAGTCATCGAGACCAGCGACGTACACGGCCACTTCTTCCCCTACGACTTCATCGAAGGGCGCGAGCTGCGGGGCACGCTGGCCCGCGCCAACACCTATATTGAGCGCCTGCGCCAGCAGTATGGCGACCGTCTGCTGCTCATCGACAACGGCGACATCCTGCAAGGCCAGCCCTGCGTCTACTGGTCGAACTACGTCATGCCCGACGACGTGAACCTGGCCGCACAGGTCATCAACTACATGCGCTACGACGCCGAGACCGTGGGCAACCATGATATTGAGACCGGCCACAAGGTCTACGACAAGTGGATACGCGAGGTGCGCTGCCCCGTCATCGGTGCCAACATCGTGGACACCGGCAACCAGCTGCCCTACGTGAAGCCCTATGCCCTCATCGAGCGCGACGGTGTGAAGATTGCCATCATCGGCATGCTCACCCCCACCATTCCCTGCTGGCTGAACGAGACGGTGTGGAAGGGGCTGGAGTTCCAGGAGATGGTGAGCTGCGCCAAGCGCTGGGTGCGCTACGTGCAGCAGGTGGAACGTCCCGACCTCATCTTCGGCCTGTTCCACAGCGGCCTCAACGGCGGCATCACCATGGAGAACGGCATTGAAGAGGACGCCACGGAGCGCGTGGCCCAGGAGGTGGAGGGCTTCGACGCCATCTTCTTCGGCCACGACCACCAGGTACACAACGTCACGCTGAAGAACCCTGCGGGCCGGGACGTGCTCTGCATAGACCCCTCATGCTACGTCCGCAACGTGGCCGAGGCTACCATCCGCCTGACCTACGACGGCGACCACCTCGTCAGCAAGGACATCAGGGGAGAGATCATCGACGTGCGCGACGAAGCCATCGACCAGCAGATGGTGGCCCACTTCCAGCCCGCCATCGACCGCATCAAGCAGTACGTGAGCCGCCGCATCGGCACCTTTGCCAACGAGGCAACCACGCGCGACAGCTACTTCGGTCCCTCGGCCTTCACCGACTTCATCCACCAGTTGCAATTCCAGATAACGGGAGCCGACATCTCGTTCAACGCCCCCCTGTCGTTCGACGCGAAGATACCGGCCGGCCCCGTCACCGTGGCCGACATGTTCAAGCTCTACCGCTTCGAGAACCAGCTCTACGTGATGAAGATGACTGGCCGCGAGATTCGCGGACACCTGGAGATGAGCTATGACCTGTGGGTGAACACCATGACCAGCCCCTCCGACCACCTCCTGCTGCTCAACGTCGACAGCCGCAGCGACCAGCAGCGCATGGGCTTCAAGAACTACACCTTCAACTTCGACTCCGCCTCGGGCATCGACTACGAGGTCGACGTCACCAAGCCCGACGGCGAGAAGGTCACCATCCTGCGCATGACGAACGGCGAGCCCTTCGACGAGCATAAAGTCTACCGCGTGGTGATGAACAGCTACCGCGCCAACGGCGGCGGCGACCTCATCGTGCGTGGTGCCGGCATTCCCAAGGACTCACTGAACAGCCGCATCATCTACCAGAGCGAGCTCGACCTGCGCCACTACCTGATGGAGGAGATTGAGCGCATGGGCACCGTGCGCCCCCAGGCCGCCACGAACTGGAAGTTCGTGCCCGAGAAGTGGACCAAGCCCGCCGCCAAGCGCGACCGCCAGCTGCTATTTTCCTCCCCGTCGAAATTATAGACCGATATATTTTTCCATTTGTGATAAAATGCTGCCTTTGGCATTATGCCTCTTTTCGAGCCAATTGTTAATGCGATAACGACCGCCCTCAAGCTCGAGTTCGATAATTGCGTTCTTTTTCAGTCCACTCTCCCTCTCGACAAGCGTAAAAGTGGCCTCTGCGACAGGAGAGTATGCGTCCTCTTGTAATTCCACCTTGATGTTCTTCACCTCTACGGGGACAGTCAGGCCCGCAGTCCAATGATTATCATCCACAAAGAAACAGTCCTCAGTCCGCTTGGCTTTCCCGTCTTTCTCGTTGACGGCCTCATAAACCTCGTTCCAATAGGTTGTGTACCACTTCTTGTCGAGGTCGAAGGGACTTAACCCGGAGTCTTCTGCCAAGGTCTCATTGACATCGTTGAAATATGCCAGAATATCCTCAATGACACCGTCTTCGGTCAGTGCCCAAGGCTCGTCACCCTCATCGCCATAGCCCTCAGGGTCGCCCTCGTTGGCATACGTCTCTGGACCAGCGTGATGGAACTCATGCTTCATGCCGTTCCAGACGTAGTGATGAAAACAAGCCTCACCATCCTTGTTGACCTCCTCAACAATGACGGTCTGATCAAACTTATCGCCTAAGTGGTATTCAAGGTACGACTGCTGCCACTTGCGCTTCAGGTCTTTGTAAGGCTCATCCTCAGGTCTCATCATCTGCGTCTTGGGGGCGTAGTCGTAGAAGCAGCAGAAAGAAAGTTGCTCGGGGTTCTGCTGCTCCAAGTGGACGGCAAACAGCAGATGCCCGTTTTCGCGTTCGTAGGTACGGCATTCCAGCTGTTGGTCGCCAGTATCCCCGTGGTTGTACCATGCGGTGCAGAAGTCTTCGTTGTCTACGAAAACGGGACTTTTGCCTTCGTACCACTCATCGACGAAGTAATCCTTGCCAGCGGCAGCGGCGAATATCGAGTCTGCCGCAGCCGTTTGCCACGTGTCGTTAAAGGCTCGTAGCAATTGCATCACTGTGGGCTTATCGAGACCCATCTCCACTTTGATGGGAATGCCCTTCCACTCCTGTTCAATCATTGCCAGACCCTCGGCCTGGACACCTTGTTCCTTCTTGCCTCCACATGCTGATAGCATCAGCAGGGCAGAAATCAATAAATAACCCTTTATCTTCATGATGATATACCTATTATTCAATAGCTGAATCCATGTCCGTTCCAGTTCAGCATCTTCTGTGTCTTCTTTCCGTTAATCGTTTTTCAGCGTGCGGGTGTCCTCATTCTTGATGCCTCCTCGCTCTTGATGAGCTGAATATTTGTCTGCTCGATGATGCTCAGTTTAATGGTGCTGTTGTCATCGACAGGCTTGTACCAAGGCTCGTTCGAGAAGTACTCTATCAGGTCTGGTGCCTGGAACTGGTAGCCGTGCCTGGCCAGAATGCTGTTGCGCATAATGCGAAGCGTCTTCTGGTCGAATCGTCGGAACCACTTGTCGTTGAGCAGCGTAGTGCTGGCATAGAAGAAACGTCCTACGTCAGGATTCGACTCAGCCAGCTCATACGCTTTTCCCTTACGCTGCCACTCCCATGGTGTGGTGCCCGTTGTGGTACTGACCGAGTAGAGATTAAAGCCCCGTAGCGTAGGAACCACCTCCCACGTGCCTTCCAGTTCGTTGGGGGCGCCATCGACCGGTTTGATGATAATGAAGCCGGTCACCCGTCCGTTGAAGGTGATAATCTCGTAAGGATAGTCGACATGGTTGATGCTCAAACTTTCCCACGACCAATTAAAGAACTGCTCACACTCGTTCTCCTCCTCGATGAGATACTCGCCAATCATCTGATTACGCCAGCGCGCCTTGTTAAGCTTTTCCGCGTCCCACTCCGACTCACCGGACATAACCGACTTCAGCTGGTTCCCACTGTCGTAGAAGCATAGAACATCCCAGCCCTCGGCCTTCCGATGACGTACAGTGAACCCCTGGCCGAATTCGTTCACATAGTGGTTAGGGCCATTGTCGATGGTGTATACCTGATGTTTTGGATTGATCTCCTTATTGTAACGGAGAATAAACTCGTGCTCCTCGCCCTCGTCCATGCCATACATCTGCACATCGTTGTGCTCCTGATTGGTGGCTTCATACGTGATGGCTCCGTCGTACCAGTGCAGGCGGTTGTCAATCTGAGCCGATGTTGTTATTGCCAGAAAAGCAAGAAATATAATAAATGTCTGTCTCATAACGTATACTTATTTTATCATTATAATGCCCAAGGCTCGTCACCATCATCCGTCATATCCTCGTTTGATAATTGCTCACGCTCAACCTCTACCAGTTTACCGTCCTTCCACTTGTAGCGGATGAATTCCTCCTCGTTGTCAAGTTTGAAAGTACTGACAATCATCTTGTTATCAGAGTCAACATAGGGGTCGAAGATTTCTGCAGGAGTTTCCAGATATACGAACCCGTGGACAGTGTCATCCCAAAGCCATACGTCGTAGGTTATATTGCCGGAACCGTTCATAGGTCCCATAGATACCTGAAGGTCGGGGATGCCGTCGAAGTTCCAGTCGTCCTCGCTGATTTGACCTATAGTTTGGTTACTCCACATCGTTGTGTCGAGTGGTTGTGCCTGACTATACAGTTGCTGGGTATAGCCTTTGGCATCAGTCAGATAGACTACGATAGTGTCCCATCTCACCTCACCGTCATCGTTGATGGCTCGCACCTCCGTTCTGAAGGTGTAGTCTGAACGTTTTGGTACATAGTCCTCCGCTTTGGTTGTCTTGCTGCCACAAGCCACAATTAAGAGGGAGGTGATTAGCAGTAAAAAGCTTCTTTTCATTGTCGTTTCTTGTTTATTCGACCGCAAAGTTACGAATTATTTCCGATATTCAATCGTTTATGGTCGAAAAAGACTGTGCCCATGCGCCTTTAGGGGCGCCCAGACACAGAGGGAAATGATTGTTGCTACAGATTGTTTCGCATTTACTAGAACTTGATGGTCTTCACAATCTTCCGGGCCACGCCGTCGTAGTACTTGGCCTCCGAGTCGGGATAGTAGATGTCGCCGGCAATGAACTTGCCGTCCTCGCCGATTATCCACCAGCGCCAGGTGATGACTTTGTAGCCCCCGTCTTCGTTGTTGTAGTAGTGGCGCATCAGGATGATGTTGCCGTCGATGGTAGGCTCGTCGCAGATCTCGCCCGTGGCCTCCTGGCCAAGCTTCAGGTTGGTGGCCACTTCCTTGATCTGTAAGGGTGTGGCACCGCCGGTTCCGAAGCTACAGTCGATGTAAGCACCACTGGAATACTCGTCGCCGTCGTCGTGTTTGAGCATGGCTTCCGATTCGAAACGCACATTGTCGCTGCTGGCGTCATAACTCGTAGTGAACTCCTCGGGCACGCTGATGGTGAAGTGTGCAAACTCATGGGTCTTGTAGCCCTCGGGCACCACTACTTCGGCCTCAGCGCCCTCAGTGGCTGCAGCTTTCTCATTCTTGTTTCCACACGATGCCACGAGCAGACCTGCTGCCAAGATGGCAAAACTAAATAATGCTTTCTTCATAAAAGGATATATTTAAAACGTGAATAAAATAAATGAAATGTTGTTTTTAGAAATCATCGTCGTACTGATCCTTCATGGTCATGGTGACAGCTTTCTCCTTGTCGCTGACGAACCAGCCGTTGTTCTTGGTCTCACGCAGCTCGACGAAGCGCAGCAGCGGGTTTTCAAATCCCATGTCAGCGCGGTCGGTGGCTGCGGGATTGGGGAAGAGGCATATCTTAGCCATCATCTTGCCTCCCCAGGCACCTACGGGTGTCAGCGGCGAAGTGATGTGCCAGCCTACGCGTACCTTGTAGGGGCCGACATCGTAGCCCTGGCCATTGGGTTTGTACTGGTTGCCGGGAGTGGCACCCTCGAAGTAGCCGAAGAGGGCATTGAACTGCCAGGCGCCGGCAGCGTCCTTACCCACCAGACCTGCGGTGCAGACATCCTGGAACACCTGATTCGACACGCCAGTGGTGTTCAGCTGCGAGTAGTGCTTGCCGTAGAGGTAGTCAATCATGTCGCGGCAGTCCTGGCTACAGTCGAGGATGCGGGGCCACACGGTCACGAGGCACGCTGCCACGAAGAGCGGGTTCTTCATAGCCTCCACACGGTTTCCGTTTCCGTCCTCGATAAGGGTTTTCAATTCGGCCACGTTGCGAGGCAGGCGGTTGAAGGTGAACTCAGCCACCTGGAAGGTCTCGTTGTCGTCGTTGCCCGTCCACTGAAGCAGGTGGGTCTCGGTAGAATCGCAGGTAATCTGCTCTACGGGGATGGAATAGGCCGTCATCTGCTTGATTTTGTCCACCTGATAGGGGTACTTCTGCACCACGCCAGGAGTCTGACCCGTACGGCCGTTTTCCAGATAGAATGAGGAGTTCTCTGTGATGTTCGTCGTGGTAGAGCGGAAGCCCATGGGGTTGGCAGCCTGGAAGTCGAGATAGTCATGCAGGGGGTTGCAGAAGGTGTACTCGTCCTTCATCGTAGCGGCGACACTATTGTTTGTCTGGCCTACAGGCACTTTATCGCCCGTGATGGGCACGGTGAACTCTACGCGGAAGTACTGCTGATTGGCCTGGGCCATTGTGTTCATGGCCATTGCTGCCATGACGATGGTTGTAAATATCTTTTTCATAATTATTCCTTTTCTTTTATTATACGTTTACTTTTTGACGAATTTCAGGGCTTTGTGGCCTACTCTGGCCACATAGATGCCCGGCGTGAGCTGTCCAACCTGGATGGTGGTGGTGCCATTAGCCACCGTGGCCTGAGTCATCAAGCGGCCATTTACGTCGTAGACGACGGCCAGAGTGGACGTTCCACAGCCCGAGAGCTGTAGCTGCTGGCTGACAGGCGTCTGCAAGCGCAGCTGCTCCTCAGCGGCGGTCGCGGGGGCATCAATGCCCAACTGCTGTTCCACGCTGTCAGCCGGTCCGCGATAGAAGTGGACGGCAGCCACGTTCGGCTCGGTGGCGCTGCCCACTGTGACGTCGAAGCGGTCGGAGCCGTCGTGGGCCGTCATCGTCGGCAGGTCTTTCATGTAGTAATACTTGCCCGTGCTGGTGAGGAGGAAGACGGGCTTTGTCATGTCAATGCGGTCGTCATTGGAGGTACTGCCCGAATACTTCGACAGGTCGATGTCCGACTCGTGCTTCTCGAAGCCGATGCTCTCGACGCCCGTGGCACCTTCGCCATCCTTGACCACAATCTCAAACGTGCTGGCCCCATCGGCGACCACCATCATGCTTACGCGTGCCAACTCAATGTACTGCCCCGCGTTGGTTTTCAGGCACATCACCTGCTTGGCTGAGACCCCACAGGGACTCAGCAGTGCTGCGGCCATCAGAAGCTGCAGCAGGCGGGCCTTTCTCCATGATACGTTCTTTTTCATACGTTTTAATGTGCTTTTTTTTATTATTTAATGTATTACGATGTGTTATCATTTCTTCGATCAGGGGTTCCATCTGGGTGATTTTCCTTTCCAGCATCCGCTCCATCACACGTTCCTGTCGGGTAAGGAACCGGGTGTACTCGGTGGTGAGCCTCATGGCTGCTTCCTGCTGGCTATTCTTTTTCATCGTCATCGTCTCCTCTGCCGACAGCCTGTCTGTCGGATGTGCATCACTGTTTTCTGAGTGCAAAATTACGAAGAAATGAGCTTGCGGCGGTTGATAAAATCTGCCAAAAACCTCCTAAAGACTTGATTTTTTCCGTCAAAATGCCCTAAAAGAGGCTTCTTATGGCGGCACAGCAAAAAAACTCCGCCCCGCAATAAAAAATCTCGACCGCTTTTGAAAAAATCTCGGCCCCGCAGGTTCTGTTGTCCACAGAAAGCACAGAAGACACGGAAGGAAAGTGGAACATCCGATTCTTCTGTTGTATGGGCCGCATGAAATTCCCCTCCTTTCCCAAAGGAGGAACCGGGGGTGGTCACTAATCTGCTTTGAGGTTTACCCCCCTCGGTCCCTCGAGGGGGAAGTCAGCGCAACTGAAGCCTCCCCTCGGGGAGGTTTGGAGGGGGTCTCCTTGGTCGCCACCACGGAATTGCGTGGGCGAGCAACCATAGACGCGCTTGAAAGTGTGGCCGAAAGAACTGGTCTCATCGAAACCGCAAAGTCGGGCCACACGGGAGATGGGCATGTCAGGATTGTCGGTGAGCAGTGTGGTGGCACGCTCCATCTGAATGGCGGAGATATAGGCTTTGGGGCTCTCACCAGCCGTGCCTAACAGGCGGCGGCGGAAAGTAGACACACTCATGTTCAGATTAGAGGCGATGGTCTCCACGCTGTAGTCGCCCGAGGCAAGACCCTCGTTGACCGTCTCGATGACACGCATGAGGAACTGCCGGCTCTCGTCGGGCAGCTCTTCCGTCTCCTCCGCGGGGGTCTCCGATTCCGCTGGTTGTGGGGCTGGCTTAAGAGCCTTCAGCTGTTCTATCTCGCGCACCAGTTCCTGAATACGTACCTGCTGGCACCGACGGATATGGCGGATGATGAGCACAGCAGCGAGGACAATGAGCAGGATGAGCCCTACGGCCAGGATGACGCTGCGACGGTGAGCCTGACGCACGGCGGCATTCTCCTGTTGCAGCAGGTCGTTGCTAAACTCGGCATTGTAGCGGGACAGGGCATCGGCCGTGCTGTGCTTGTAGAGCGAGTCTTTCAGCAGGTCGAAATAATCCAGCTCCAGCTTGGCAGAGTCAGGATCCAGCTTCCAGTAGCTCTCGCAGAGTCCGCGGTGGGCGTGGATTTCGTTGTAAAGGTCGCCCATGCGGGAGAAGAGCGCGGCGGCCTCGCGGTAGTGGGGAATGGCCTCGCGCTGGCGCTCCTGACAGAGCAGCGACATGCCGAGGCGGTTGTGGGCGATGGCCATGGAGTGGACATCGCCTACCTGCTGAAACACGGGTATCACCTGGCGGTAGATGGCTTCAGCCTCCTGGTAGCGGTGCAGGCCGAGGAGGGCGGAGGCCTTCTGCGAGAGGCGGATGGCCATCTGCGGCTGTCGGCCCAGCAGCGAGTCGATGCGGTAGGCTTCGTCGGCGTAGGTCAGCGCCCGCTGGTCGTCGGCCAGGGCGTGGTAGACCTCTGAGGCCATGCCGAGTATGACGGCGCGGCGGGGAGGATTGTCCACGCGGTCGATGTGCTTCAGGGCACCGAGGATGTACTGCTCGGCCTCGCTGGCTTGGTAACCCGCCATGTAGATGCCCGCTACAGTGTTCATGATGGAGGCAATGCGGTCGTCGTCGCCACTGCGCAGGTCTATCTCCAGACACCGCTTGGCGTAGAGCGCCGCACGGGCGAAGTCACCCTGTCTGACATAGATCAGTCCCAGAAGGTTGAGACAGTCGGGTAGCTCGTCATTGCCGCCATGGTAGAGGGGCAGCGCCTGGAGCGCATAATGCTCGGAACGGGCGTAGTCCTGCTGCTCGTAGAACCACTCAGCAGCCCAATACCACACCTGCTGACGCAGCGAGTCGACGGGGTCGGAAGCACTGAAAACAATCCGTTCAGCAAGGAAGTCGGCCTTTTGCAGTTCGGCAAAAAAATGGTTGGCCGCTGTGACATCAGCTTGGTCGTCAAACGAGCGAAGCTGCTGCTCAACATTATGCGCCCCTGCTGTCGCGGCCACCAGAAGCAGGAGCAAGAGAATGCTATCTCCAAAAATGTGTTTCATTCCGCAAAGGTACGAATAAAGAATGGAATTCCAAAGAAAAAAAAGTGTTTTTTCTTTTGCATTTTGCTTTGCTTTTCGTACCTTTGCGGTCGTATGAAACGCTATTACTTTGTCTTCTGCCAAGACAGCCTGCTGCTGGAGCGGCTGTCTGACGGCACGTATACCATCCCCCTCCGCGAGGAACCGCCCACGGAGGTAAAGCCGTGGACTACGCTGCTCAACGTCAGTCCGCTGGGCGACACGGAGGTGAAAGCTTATGAGACCCCCTTCGGGGGGAGATTCTTGGACGAGCCAAGCGGCAGAGCCGAGCGGGAGGGGGGCTTTGAGTGGGTTCCCCTGCGCCAGAGCTACTTCAAACTGCCTGAGGCGCTCTACCTGAAGGCCGGCAAGTGTGCCGAGCTGCTCTATTGGGACAGGAACACGCGCTACTGCGGCGTGTGCGGCGGCCCGATGAAGCTGCACACCGACATCTCGAAGCGCTGCGGGCACTGCGGCAAGGAGGTGTGGCCGCAGCTGGCCACGGCTGTCATCGTGAGGATTACGAAGGGGGAGGACGAGATACTGATGGCACGGGGGCGCAACTTCCGTGGCGACTACTACGGGCTGATTGCCGGCTTCGTGGAGACGGGAGAGACGCTGGAGGAGGCCGTGGTGCGCGAGGTGAGGGAGGAGACGGGACTGGAAGTGACCAACATCAGCTACTTCGGCTCGCAGCCCTGGCCCTACCCTTGCGGACTAATGGTGGGCTTCACGGCCGACTATGCCGGCGGGCGCATCCACGTGCAGCGGGAGGAGCTGAAGAACGTGGCCTGGTTCCACCGCGACCACCTGCCCAAGATACCTGAGAAGATGAGCATAGCCCGCCGCCTCATCGACGACTTCACTCTTAACTCTTAACTCTTAACTCTTCACTCTTAACTCTTAACTCTTAACTCTTCACTTTCCAATGCAGTGATATTCAAAGCCATTCTCTTCAAGTTCCTCGATGTCGAAGATGTTGCGGCCGTCGATGACCAGTGCGCGCTTCATGGCCTTGGCAATGACACCCCACGACGGCAGGCGGAACTCCTTCCACTCGGTGAGCAGGAGCAGAGCGTCGGCATCGAGAACGGCGTCGTACATGTTGCGGCAGTAAGTCACCTTGTCTCCGATGCGGCGGCGGCACTCGTCCATGGCGATAGGGTCATAGACGCGAACGTCGCAACCGGCAGCCAGCAGCTTGTCGATCATCACCAGTGCGGTGGACTCGCGCATGTCGTCGGTCTCCGGCTTGAACGAAAGGCCCCATACGGCAATGGTCTTCCCCTTCAGGCTTTCCCCGCCGGACGCCTTCTGCAGCTTCTCGAAGAGGACGCTCTTCTGCCGCTCGTTCACCCGCTCCACAGCCTTCAGCACCTCCATGGAGTAGCCGTTCTGGTCTGCCGTCTTGATGAGGGCCTTCACGTCCTTAGGGAAGCACGAGCCGCCATAGCCGCAGCCGGCATAGAGGAACTTA
>ERZ842401.3657-NODE-3657-length-18818-cov-3.952193_pt1 | contig 18818 bp, 17 predicted proteins | sample MGYA00521270_ERZ842401 | MGnify/ENA primary metagenome ERZ842401 (study PRJEB31892, sample SAMEA3878208) | bioreactor metagenome | biome: Moose rumen | place: Sweden | collected 2011-10 | study: EMG produced TPA metagenomics assembly of the PRJEB12797 data set... | reverse complement strand
CTTGTACGATCCCTTCGATCCTGCCTGCCAGCGTATCTTCGCCTTCCTCTGCCCTGCCCGTTCGGATGAACCGCAGGAAGTCGCGGACTTCTTTCGACTCGACCGGCTCCCGGCTCTGGGCGTTGACGAAAATACTATAATGCATGACTTCATGCTAACCAACACTTTCAATGCTGAACTGATAGACTCTGAACGCAATATGCTCATTCAGCAGGGCTATTCCGGTGATGAACTCGATACACTCATGAAGGCTATGGATGAAGTTGATCCGCAGTATATGACTAATGTTCTTGACTGGCTCAAGCAATATTACGGCTCAGTTACCGGCTACATAACACAAGAGCTTGGCGTTACTGATGAACAGCTAGAAACACTCAGAGCAAAATATCTTGATATTTAGGAGCTGCAACAATGCCAGAAAATTACACTATCACTCTTTCACTTGAGAGCCGTATCGATTCTAACAATGCCCCTGACGTGGGAAAGTCTCTGCTTGCCTCCGCTGATGAACACCACAATTACCTGTCATGGACACCGCACACCCTATAGACTTTTAGCACGCCATGAAGGGCATAATGATTCAGGGCACTTCCAGCAATTCAGGAAAGAGCTTCATAGTTACAGGTCTGTGCAGGCTCTTCGCTGACATGGGGATTAACGTCTGCCCGTTCAAGTCTCAAAACATGTCCTGCAACTCATTCACTTTGCCAGGAGGCCTCGAAATCAGTCATGCACAAGCACTTCAAGCTCAAGCCGCAAGACAAACTCCGCAGGTCTTCATGAATCCCATCATGCTAAAGCCTCAGCACAATACTTCTTCTCAAGTATTCCTCAACGGAAAGCTATACTCTCCTACTACGGCGAATTACAGGCACTTCACACAGACTATAGGCATTCAGACGGTCAGGGTCTCGCTCTCACTGATAGCACAGAATTTTGACGCAGTGATCATCGAGGGTGCAGGCAGCCCCGCTGAAATCAACCTTAATGCTTGGGAGATCGTCAACATGAGAATCGCTCGTGAGGCGGATGTTCCTGTGATACTGGTTGCAGACGTGGACAGGGGCGGAGCTTTGGCATCAGTTGTCGGGACTCTTGAGCTTTTGGGCAATGACAGGCAAAGAGTCAGGGGCATCATCTACAACATGTTCAGGGGAGATATTGGGCTGTTCAGGGACGCAGTAACATGGACTGAAGAATACACGGGAGTCAGAGTTCTGGGTGTACTGCCTTTCCTTGAAGATGTATACCTGCCTCCGGAAGACAGCCTCAGCTTCTCACACAATGCCGTTTCAGAGCTTGATGATACCTTCGACAAAATCGCTGACTCCCTCCGCAATAACCTCGACATTGACGCATTACTCAGATTAGCTCTCCGTGAAGACACCACGCCTCAGCACGCGTAATCCTCACCTTCACGAACTCCCCTAACAGTTTTTTGCTGCCCTCAAAGATTACTACTTTGTCCTGAGGAGTCCTCCCCTGCAAATATCCTTCTCCTCTGGGGGCTGCATCATCAGCCAGAATCTCGAACTCCTTACCCTCAAGCCCGCGGTTAATGCTCAAGGTGATAGCGTCCTGTAATGCGTTAAGAGTGTTCAGCCTCTCAAGCCTGAGTTCTACAGGCAGTGCGCCCGGCATCGTCGCAGCAGGTGTACCTTCACGTTCGGAATATGCTGCACTGTGCACAAGGTCAAAACGTATCTCTCGTAACGCGCTCATCGAGTCCGCAAAGTCCTCTTCAGTCTCGCCGGGAAATCCTACGATAATATCCGTCGTCAGTCCTACATCAGGCACTCTCTCACGCAACAACTTCACTTTCTCCATGTACTCTTCACGCGTATACTTCCTGTTCATCATGCGCAACACTCTAGTACTTCCTGACTGTATGGGCAGATTCAGGGACGGACACACTGTCTCTTCTTCTGCCATCACGTCAACAATATCCGGCGTAAAATCCTGTGGCAGAGACGTTACGAACCTCACACGCTTTATCCCCTCAAGGCGGGCTACATTCCTCAACAGTCCCGAAAAGTTCAGGCCTATATCTTTGCCGTAAGAGTTCACGTTCTGGCCAAGAAGGGTAATCTCCTTCACTCCGTCAGCAATCAACATCTCACACTCACTCAGAATCTCATCAGGCTTGCGAGACACAAACCGTCCCCTCACATAAGGCACAATGCAGTACGTGCAAAAGTTATCGCACCCATGCGCAATCGTTACGTAGGCTTTGTACTTGTTCTCGCGCTTTATCGTTACGTACCCTGAGTCAAAGTCCAGCCCGAAAAACTCCCTCGCGTCAGTGTCCAGAAGGTTAATGCGGCTCTTTGGGTGAGCAGCTATTTGCTCTATGGCGTTAGGGATAAGTCCGATGTGCCGAGGCCCTGCTACGAGTCTGACATAGGGGAAACGTGAGAGTGCTTTTTCTCCGAGTCTCTGGGCAATGCACCCCGTAAGCGCAACTATAGGCCTCTGCTCTTTCTGCCATGATGGCTCATAGAGTCCGAGTTCGCTCCACACTTTTTGTTCAGCTTTTGCCCTCACACTGCAGCCGGTAATCATCACCACGTCAGCAGCATTCTCATCACTGACCTCTTCCCAGCCCCGTGAACACAAGACCGTGCGTACCCTGTCAGCGTCATACACGTTCATTTGACAGCCATAGACTTTTACGCAGAACTTAGGCATTATTCCGTGAAGAACCTCGCAAATATCTCGTCAACATAACGCAGATAGTAATCATTCTCGAACAAATTCTTGATGCTCTCAGGGTCAACAGTCCCCTTCAGCCTCTCATCACTCAGCAGCAAATCCAGAAAACTTACTCCGCTTGATGCCGTCTTCATAGCATTTTCCTGAACTATTGCGTACGCGTCCTCACGAGACAACTTCAGCTCGTCAAGCAAGTACGTCAACACCCTCTGCGAATACACGAGGCCGTTAGTCTGGTTTACGTTATGGCGGACTCTGGACTCGTCAATCGTTAAGCCCTTCAGAATCTTCGTCATGCTCCGAACCATAAACGCCGCAATGTTGAACGCGTCAGGCCATATCACACGCTCTGTTGACGAATGCGAAATATCCCGCTCGTGCCACAAGGCTATATTCTCCATGCCGGTTAATGCATATCCCCTAAGCAGCCTCGACATCCCGCAGACTCTCTCACACTTTATGGGGTTGCGTTTGTGGGGCATTGCTGAAGATCCCTTCTGTCCTACTCCGAACGGCTCGAACGCTTCTCTAACTTCTGTGCGCTGAAGATTCCTGACCTCAAGAGCCATACGCTCAAGAGTCGACCCCATAAGCGCAAGGGCATTAAGTACTGCTGCATGCCTGTCTCTCTGGAGAATCTGGTTAGAGACTTTTGCGGGTTCTAGGCCTAACAGTTCACACACTTTTGCTTCAAGCTGTGGGTTGCACATTGCGTATGTCCCGACTGCTCCGGAAATTTTTCCTACTGATACATCCTGCTTTGCGTATTCGAGTCTGCCTTTGTCGCGGAGAAGTTCAGAGTGCCAGTTCAGGAACTTTAACCCTAACGACATAGGTTCAGCGTGGATACCGTGAGTCCTGCCTATACACGGAAGATGCTTGTACTTCTTGGCCAAGTCCGCAACAACAGAGTCAAGCTCATCAAGTGCAGTGATTATTATGTTCAGCGAATCTCTAATCATTATTGAGCTGGCTGTGTCGAGAATGTCGCTGCTCGTCATCCCTAAGTGCAGATACCTTCCGTTAGAGCCTATGTTCTCGGCTACTGCGCTCACAAAAGCTACTACGTCGTGCTGAGTCTTGCGCTCGATCTCCTGCACTCGTTCTACTGTGAAGTGTGCATGAGAAACTATATCTTTCAGTGCCTCCTGCGGTATTCTTCCCTGCTCACACCATGCCTGACACACCGCAAGTTCAACATCAAGCATGACTTTCAGCCGGTTATACTCGTCCCACAGAGCAGCTATATCACGCTCAGAATATCTTGCTATCATTACTCATCAATCCCCCTTAGTTATTGTTGATGGATATGTGAAATTGTAGTTGCCGTGTAAATCCGCGTCAAGCATAGGCACTTTGTCGGGCAAATTACGCGTTTTAGTGTAAAATAAGCGGAAATCTCTGTACATACTATTAAACGAAGGAGCTAATAACTTTGCGCAGAATAATTCTGTTGTGTACGGCCTTGATCCTAAGTGAATGCCTGTATTCCTGCGCGGCTTGTGCTTCCACTGGAGCTAATACCGGCATAACAGGACTATGGGAATATCCCACTGCTGAAATGCCTGATGACGGCTTAGGCAGAATAGGCTTCACAAAAACATCCCCGTATGAGTTCATCTTCATAGACTTGGCGTGGCTTCCTTGGCTCGAAGTCAACGGCAGATTCTCCACTTTCGACTCCGTGTACCTTGAGGGAAAAGACGGAGAAAGACGCTACATGGATAAAGCCTTAGACCTCAAAGCTATTCTCTGGCACACTAAAAATCCCGAACATTGGTTCATCCCATCTATTGCGTTTGGAGTGATGGACTTGATGGGTACTGAGCTGATGAAGGCGTGGTACGGCGTTGCTACGTGGCGGTGGGGAGATTTTGCTCTCACTGCAGGTTACGGCACTGACAGGCTCAACGGATTTTACGCAGGCTTTGAGTGGGATATAGCGGACTGGTTGAGCTTCAAGGCAGAATACAGTCCTCTTGACTACACGGAAGACAAGGCAGGAAGTGCCCGCATCATGAAGGAAGCTCCCTCGCAGAAATACAACGCAGGCTTTGTCCTGAAAACTCCTTGGGGAACTGAAGGCTCAGTGAGTTACCAGCGCGGCGATGAATGGGCATTCACTATCTCACAGCGTTTTGACCTCAAAGGCCCGTTTTTCGGAAATGCCCGCAAGAATTTTTCTGCACCCGGCGATCCTCGTCCTGCTTCTTGGGACAGCATCGACTCTCAGGAACTCACAGCACGCATAAAGTCAGGCCTCGAAAAATATACCCGTGTCCGTGACGTAGATATAAAGCTCTCTGACTCTGAAGGCTCGGAAAAAGGCGGACATAAACTCACTCTCGCTTACGAGAATTACGGCTACTCCTCACACGCTGAAGCAATGTCAAGGGTGCTGATAGTTCTTGCTGCGGTGATGCCGGAGACAGATGAATTAACACTCATAGCCAAGAATGCCGGAGTCCCTGTAGTGCAGGCGAGTTTTCCGGGAGAGCTGCTGTTTGACCTGAGAGCAAGAACCCTACGTGAAGAGGACTCGATACACAGCGCAGTATTCTCATGGGCAGGCAAAGAGATAGAGGACGCAGATGCAGAACATCTCCTCAGGAACAAGGCACAGCATGAAGTGAAAGCTATGGTAGTGTATGAACCGAGACTGGATCAGACGCTCAGAGAAGAATACATGGACAGATGGGATATAGATTTACTCTACAACGGCAGGTACTCCAAAGGCTGGAACGGTATTGCAGATATTCGCTTCCCCCTTCATGTTCATGCAGACACAGGAGACGGAACAGGCTTATGGTGGGAAAAGGACTTCAACGACAAAATCCGCATTCAGCAGGCAGGCCTTACTTGGGCACATAATTTCGGCCAAGACGGCAGAGCATGGCTTTTCGGAGAGGGAGGCTATCTCGACGAAGAATGGTTCGGCGCAAACGTCTGGGGCAGGTATTACGGTCAAGACGGCACTTGGTGGATCGGCGCGAGACTCGGAGCACTTCACGACAGAGACCCGTACTCATTCGCAGGCCTCACAAAAGGACGCTGGATCTACTATTACGGCAGAGCTTTTGACAATAAGGGCGGTGATGACTGGAGATCATTAATGTTCATTCAGGCAGGGTATCATTTCACCGGCTTAGACTTTGACCTGCAGGCGGAATACGGACAGTTTGCGGACGGAGACAAGGGCTATAAGCTCTCAGCAATAAGACACTGGGACGATACAGCTTTCGGCTTCTGGTACATAGACACTGAAGTGAACGCTCCCGGCAAGGACTTCACGAGAGCAGGCGTACACATGGAGTTACCTGCAGAAAAATGGTTCGGCTCATGGTTCGGAAATTCCAGCTCTCACATCTGGGAACAGAACACTATGCTTCAATCAACATGGAACTCTGAATCAGGCCGTGATTCTGGCATAATACGTACTCCTGAAAGAATGATTAGCCAGCTTAGACCGGCTGCCCTCAAGAAAAACGTAGAACAGCTTTTGCGTGAATACTGCAGCTACGACGATGATAACGTGAAAGAAAACGCTCAAGAAGTACGGAGCATTCTTGAATACATTACGAGGTGATTTACATTGAGATTTATGCGTAAAAAATTTGTTATGACAGGTGTAATTTTGCTGTCAATGTGTAGTGCGGCTTTTGGTGCGGCTGCAATGGGCGGAGGCACTGGAGGTATAGGTGCTGCGCTCGGAGGAACGGGAGGCCTTACAGGTATTGATGCTGCTCCTACAGTCCCGGGAACGGAAGCAATGCCCACTATTCCGAACTCTCCTACTACTCCGGCAACTCCAAACATCCCCGGCTCGAATCAGGGAATAGATTTTTCCGGCGTTGACGCAATACAACGCGAACTCAACACTAATAACGCTCCCGAAAACGTAGACCTTACGCGCGGTGATGCTATGCTCGACAGCACTCGCCAGACAGGAGATAATCAGAATGCCGCTCAGGACAACACATTACCCGGAGCTACTTTCAACAGTGAGGCTACAGCAGCAGAGATAGACAGCTATTTTGACCAGATACTTTTTGCTCGTTCAGCCGGAAACCCAATGCGCGACATAATGCGCCGTCTCCCTAGATTCGGAATGTCATTCTTCAGGAGGCCGCCATCAACTTATGCTCCTGAAGACAACGTGCCAGTAACTCAGGACTACAGAATCGGTGTTGGCGATGAAATCACTCTTACCATCTGGGGTATACCTGAAGAGGGCAATTTCAGGGTTGTCGTGAACAGGGACGGAATAGCTACGATTCCGAGAATAGGAGCTGTCAGGCTCGCGGGCTACACTCTGCAGGAAGCTGAACGCATAATCTCAGCCCGTCTCAACCAGTACTACACCGGCTACCAGATGAATCTCTCTATGGGCAGACTCCGCTCAATTCTGGTATACGTTACAGGCAATGCCCAGCGTCCAGGAGCCTACACCGTGTCATCATTCGCGACTCTAGTGAATGCCCTTCTTGCTTCAGGAGGTCCAAGCATTAACGGTTCACTCAGACGCATAGAGCTTAAGCGCAACGGAAGAACTATCACTGTGTTCGACATGTATGCGATGCTGCTTCAGGGCGATAAGAGTCAGGATGCACGCCTTGAGGCAGGGGACGTTATCTACATTCCGCCAGTCGGGCCGTTAGTGGGCTTGGCCGGTGAAGTCCAGACTCCCGGAGTGTATGAGCTGAATGGAGCTACCCGTGTGAAAGACCTGCTCTACATTGCAGGAGGAATGACAGCACAGACCTTCAAGGGACGCGTTCAGTTCTACAGGGTCTATGACTCATCGTATGCAGGAGCGAGCGAGGGCAATCTTGAGGAAGTCGAGAATCTGGAGCTTAACGACGGCGACATACTGAGGATGTACCCAATCTACAGTTTTGCGGCTACTGCGACTGTGAACGGTCAGGTAATGCGCGGAGGCACATTCGTAATAGTTCCCGGACATACAAGAGTTTCGGATATCATCAACCGTGCCGGAGGGCTGAACACTACAGCTTCAGATCAAGCGGAATTGACAAGAGTAACGCCTTCACTTGACGGGCCGATAAACGAGCGGTTCAACATCAACATAGTAGATGCCATGAACGGAGACCCTGCAAGCAACATGACTTTGCAGAACGGAGATACATTGACTGTTCTGGTTATCCCGAACTGGAAAGCGCAGATACGTGTAGGAATTGCCGGAGAAGTCCAGCGTCCCGGAGTGTACGCAATGTTTGAGGGAGACAGGCTGTCAGACCTGATAGAGCGTGCAGGAGGGTTTTCGCCGAAAGCATTCTTGAGGGGAGCAGTATTTACGCGCCAGAGCGTTGCGGCAGAGCAGAGACGTTCACTCAACCAGATGGCCGACAGGATGGAGCGTGAACTTTTGGAGTCCGTGCAGAACACTTCCGGAACAGACGCGGCGGCAAGTGCACTGAATCAGGAATACCAGAGAAGGAGGCAGCTCATCAACAATTTGCGGCATGTTGACATCATGGGACGAGTCATCACAAAGATCGACACCCCTTCGAACATCAAGGGCACACAGTACGATTACGAACTCAAGAACGGAGATTATCTGCGGATACCGGAGACCCCGCTTACTGTGAACGTTATGGGAGCGGTGTATACGTCTTCATCACAGCTTTACACTGCTGGAATGAGCATAAACGGCTATGTGAATGCTGCGGGCGGAGCTTTGAAGAGTGCGCATAAGAGAATGATTTACCTGCTGAAGAGCGACGGAACTACGATAAAGCTGACTCGGAGCACATCAATGCTGTCAAGCAAGCAGTGGACACCTCCTAGGGGCTTTAGTGCGAAGGTTGAGCCGGGGGATACTATAGTTGTGCCGGTGAAGTACTTGAGCAGGGAATCTATAGACAACTTCAAGGATGCAGTAGACATAGTGTATAAAGTGGCAGTAGCTGCCGGAGTAATCATTAATGCGATGGACTAGGTGAAGGACATGAAGAAGATATTTGCTGCGGTAATCATGACGCTGTGTATTGCCTTTTGTGCTGAGGCTTTGGACAGGTATGAATACAAAGTTGTGCCTCTTGGATCTCTGACCTCTCTTCAGAAGCAGAAGGAAGCTGCATCACGGACGACGCAGGTTGAGGAGCTGCTGAACAAGTACGGAGCTGAAGGCTGGGAAGTTGCGGAGATATTTGCTGTGAGGACGACATTTGACCCGAATGTATTCTTTGTGATTCTGAAGCGTGAGATATAGCGCAAAAACTTGACGTGTGAGGAAAATGCGCTAGAATATCTGCGTTCACAAAGCATAATGATATTTTACGGGACGTAGCGCAGTCTGGCTTAGCGCATCTGCATGGGGTGCAGGGGGTCGGAGGTTCGAATCCTCTCGTCCCGACCATAAATTAATGAATGATGCATGAGGCTCTCGCAGAAAAAGCGGGAGTCTCGTTTTTTGCTGTTGTGGAGATGTTCCGAAGCTGGCATAATGACGAGCATTCCTAATAAATCATCATCAAGGAGAAACAGCTAGATATTGATGATAGAGTGTAATAATGAACTCTAATCCGCAAAAAATTTTGATGATATTAATAAACAAAGGAGGTTACACTCTGCTACACAAGGATTAGAGCGCGGGGCTGGTATGTGTCTGCGACGAGTTACGCGACCAAAGCACTATAAACACTGAAACACGATACCCATAACGTGGAGGAAATGCCTTCGTAGTGCAAGCGGCCGGACAAACTCTAGCAGCTATGGCAAAAGATGAATACTCTAAAGACTGTAACAGCCCGTTATTACACTTTTTATGTAGCAGAAATGGTTCTATGTGCAGGAGAATATACTACTTATCGATTCTAGGCGTTTTACTCGTGATAGGCTCTGCCTCGTCCTGTTCAGCAGTAACCGGCAGCTACTCTTCTACTACCGGCGGGACTCATGCAGTCTCACTGACGAGCGGAACAGAGACCTACGAGAATATCACCGTAACGAAGACCGGAGATGCGACCGGCTCAAGCGACGGAGAAAGCGGCTATGACTGGACAGGCTCGAACGCTGCAGTATTTGCAGGCGGAAAAGCGCAGATGACTATCACCGGCTCAGGCACGACAATTACCACTGATGCGCTCGGAGGCAACGCTGTATTCTCTTACGGAGGGAAGCTCAACGGTAGCAATTCCGGCGACGGCACAAAGATTACTATTTCTGACGCGACGATCACGACCAGTAAGAACAATTCCGGCGGCCTCATGGTAACCGGAGGCGGAGTCATCGAGGCCAGCAATCTCACTATCACGACTTCCGGAGGATCGAGCGCGGCCATCAGGGCAGACAGAGGCGGCGGGACTATCAGCGTAACCGGAGGAACATACACAACTTCGGGTTCAGGCTCTCCGGCGATTTACTCTACTGCTGCAATAACCGGCAATGATGTAACTCTGGAATCCAAGACCGCGCAGGTAGTAGTTATCGAGGGAGGAAACTCAGTAACCCTCACTGACTCAACACTCACAGCGAATCATAACAAGCTGAATGGCCAGGACACTATGTATCAGGCAATACTGATATATCAGTCAATGTCCGGGGACGCTTCCGACGGATCGAGCAAGTTCACCATGACAGGAGGCAGTCTCACTAACGCTAAGGGCGACATTTTCCACGTTACCAACACTACGACGGCTATCACTCTTTCAGGCGTAACAATCACTAATAATGATGCATCAGGGTACTTTTTGCGTGCGTCATCTGACAGCTGGGGAAATAAAAGCTCAAACGGAGGAAAAGTTACTCTCAATGCTGAAGGCCAGAACATAACGGGCAATATCCTAGTGGACAGTATATCTACGCTGACGATGAACCTTAAGGAAAACTCATCTTTCATGGGAGCAATAAACACTTCAGGCAATACCGGCACTGTCAAGGTTACAGTTGATGCGGGGTCAACGTGGACGCTCACCGCAAACTCGAACATATCATCCCTGACGAATAAGGGCACGATAAATCAGGGCAGCTATAAGCTCTACGTGAACGGTACGGAATACGACGGTGCTGGGACTGACGGCTCGGACAGCACAGGGATAACCATAACGACATCCAGCCTCAAAGATGCGACAGTCGGGAAATCCTACACCATGTCCCTTAGGGCAGAAAGCAGGAAAAGTATCACATGGACAGCAGACGGCCTCCCTGACGGACTGAGTCTCTCATCAGCCGGTAAACTCACCGGAAAGCCTGCAGCAGCCGGAACGTACAGCGTGATTTTCACAGCGTCGAATAACAGCGGAAGCAGCACAAAGACTCTTAGCCTTAATGTCTCTGACGTTGCGCCAAAAATCAAGGTAAGCAGCAAGCCCGGAACTGTGGGAGAGCCTTACAGCCTGAAGTTTGGCCTCTCAGCAGGAACAGGGGCTATAGCATGGACTATGAGCGGAGACCTTCCCGCCGGACTGAAGTTTGATGCAAATGCAGCAGTAATTTCCGGAGAGCCTTCTGAAGCATGGAGCAGGAATATTACTGTTACAGCCTCTAACTCCGCAGGAAAAGCCTCAAAGACTTTCAAGCTGGTAATCAAGGCCGTGAAGCCCTCTATCAGCACGAAAACTCTTGCCTCCGGGTCAATAAGCACAGACTATGAAGCCTCGCTTGACATTACTGGGACTGCTCCGGTTACAGTAAGTGTTACAGGACTACCAGACGGATTGACGTACAGTGCAGACACCGGGAAAATTACCGGCACTCCCAAGGCTAACGGGAAATACACGGTAAAGGTCAAGGCGGAAAACGCAGCAGGCAGAATCTCTAAGAGCTACAAGCTGGTGATATATGCTCCTCCGTCAATATCAGCGGTGAATCTGTCTCCTGCAACAGCTGGGAAGTCCTACACGACGAAATTTTCTGCGTCAGGAACGACTCCTCTGAAGTGGACTGTGTCATCAGGAGAACTGCCCGAAGGTATGCACCTCAACGCTAAAACCGGGATTCTCAAGGGTAAACCAGAACTCGACGGATCGTATGACCTCACTGTTACAGCTTCGAACGACAGCGGCTCGGACTCCAAAGCCGTAACGCTTTCAGTCAATGCCGTAGCACCCAAACTTTCCGGAAATCTCAAGAAGGGCACTGCGGGCAAAGCATACTCCTCAAGCCTCAAGGTCAAGGGAACAGAGCCTATAGTGTGGAGTGTTTCCGGAGACCTTCCGGCCGGAATAACCTTCAGCGATGGGACGTTCAGCGGAACACCAGCCAGATACTTCAAGGGGAATATTACTGTTACGGTAACTCATGGGACGCTCTCGGACTCGGAGACGTACTCACTGGAGATCAAGGCGGTTGCTCCCAAGATAAAGACAAAGACGCTTGCTTCTGGTGTGCAGTGGCAGGCCTATAGTGCGGTGCTTGAGGCAACGGGGACTCCGGACATCAAGTGGAGCTGGACGGGAAATCCTGCGGGACTAGTGCTGAGTGCGGACACTGGGGAGATTTCGGGCACACCGACGAAAGCAGGGACGTACAAGGTGAAGGTTACGGCCAAGAATGACGCAAAGAGTGTGAGCAAGACTATCAGGCTAGTGATAGCTGATCCCTCGAACACAGCATCAAAGGACGTAGAAGGGAAAAGTATTGACGAGGAGACTTCGGAGGAACTTGCGGAATATTACGGCTCGACTGAGGAACTGCCGGAAGGGTTTGTGATTGCGGCGGAACTGGGGATGCTCAGTGTTGACGAGAGCGGGCAGTATGATTTTGCGGTAACGCTCAGCGAGTCAGCCCCAACAGGAGCAAAATTATTCTGGGTCGCAAATTCCGAGCGGCCTTCTGACGATGATGCAATAGCGGATTTCTTTGACGTTAACGGCCAAGACATTAACGCAGTCCCGGCGAATCATGAAGTGAATGTGTCTGCGTGGCTGAACAAGGACATAATTTACAGGCCGGTTATTGCCGTGAAGAAGTAATGAGTAAATTTCTGCTCTCTCTGTAATCAATGGGGAGGGCAAATTTTTTTATGCTATAATTCCTGCGTCCCTGCCTTCCAAAAAGAAATATCGCACAAGATGGAAGGCCTTATAGTCCAGAGGGAGGAGGTGCAGTGAAGTGCGAAAGTATGAAATGTTAGTAATTCTTGAAGCAGCAGCCGAAGCCGACCAGTCAGGAGAAACAGCCCAGATAGAGGAACTCATCAAGCGACTTGGCGGCACAGTGTCAAAAGTAGATGCATGGGGGAAAAAAGCCCTCGCATACCCTATCCGCAAGAAATCCGAAGGCTATTATGTACTGTTTAACTTTGAGCTTGAACCGACACAGACGTTTGAGCTTAGGCGAGTACTTGGCCTGAGAGCTAATGTTTACAGGCAGTTGATTATTCTGCTTGACGACTAAGGGAGGATTGCTGAATGAACGGCTTAAACAGAGCTATTATTGCCGGAAATCTGACCAGAGACCCGGAACTAAGATATACCGTCAACAAGAAGTCCTATGCGAGATTCACGGTTGCTGTTAATTACCGTTATAAAGATGCTAACGGAGAGTATAAGGACAGCGCGGACTATATACCCGTTCTTGTGTGGGGAACTCAAGCAGAAAGTTGCGGAAAGTACCTAAAGAAGGGAAGTCCTGTACTTATTGAGGGGCGTATCCAAACAGGGAGCTATGAAGCTAAAGACGGAAGCGGAAAACGCTACACAACTGACTTGCTGGCAGATAAAGTTATCTTTCTCGGCTCAAGAGAGGGAGTATCCGGTTCAGGAGGTCAGTCTTCTGGTACGGACTCGTCTTTCGGGATGGGTACACCGTCAGAGGACGATTTCGGCAGCAGCATAGGAGACAGCGGATTCGGCGGAGGAAACTACACTCAGAATTTCGCTAACGACAATAACAGTATGTCAGGCTCGGACGCATCGAGCATACCGTTTTAGCATTAACCGAGAGGAGGAAACATACACACATGGAAGAACGTGAAAACACATCACGAGAAGGCAGACCCGGATCACCCGCAAGAGGCGGCGGAATGGGCATGAGAAGGCCTTCATCCAGACGCAGGCCAAAATTCTGCTATTACTGCGTAGAGAAACAAGAACATGTAGACTATAAAGACGTAGACAAGCTCAAGAAGTACATCAGCGAGCGCGGAAAGATTATCCCCAGAAGAGTTACAGGGAACTGCGCCAAGCATCAGCGTTTACTTACTGAGGCAATCAAGAGAGCCAGATATATGGCCTTATTGCCCTATTCGCTCGACTAGTCATGAAGAGAATAATTCCCTGCGTGTTCATCACACTCGCGCTGATACTCGCAGGGAGTTTTTTGCCTGTTTTCGGCTTTCTTGGGTTAATGCTCTGCCCGCTGCCGTTAAGCATTCTCGGCTGTCTTGAGGGTCATAAACGTATGAGCATTGCCGAACTCATGATAGAGGCTACGTTGTTCTTGGCCGTGTCTCCGTCAATGGCAGTGTATTTTCTTGTGGGATGTGCTCCTCTTTCCGCAATGGTCTTCACGTTATCCCGCAAAGAGTTCAAGGAAGTCAAAAAGTATTCCGGAGCTGAGAGCCTGTTAGCCTGCACAGGAGCATCAATATTCTTCAAGCTGCTGTTGATCGTGCTGTTCTGGTTCTTCACGAAACGCAATATCCTTATGCCCGACATGTCCCAGATGAGCGCAATAATGACCCAGCTTTACGGAGACCAGCCGGAACTTCAGGCCGCAATGTCCAGAGTATTAGCACTTCTGCCCTACCTCATACCCATGATGTTGATTTTGTTCTGCACTGCTGAGGCGTTCATGAACTACTCACTATGCCACAAGCTCACAAGAAAATTATTCACGGAGTCAGAGAATTACCCTCCTGCATTGCCGGAGTTCAAGCTCTGGAGGTTTCCTGCGTCCCTAATAATCGTGTCAGTTATCTCACTGCTTATAGGCTACTTCATTGACAGCGATAAATGGTTCAATGCTTCAGTGTTCGTGATGAACTTGCAGATTATCATAAACGTCTTTATGTTCATTGAAGGCTTGGCCGTGTTGTTCTGGATAATGGACGGCTTCAGGTTCAGGAGGGCCTCAAAGGTTATTGCGTGCGTAGTAATCATGATACCATTTTTCTGGCCGTGGCTTATTGTTATAGGCATGTGCGATATTGTCCTGAACTTGAGGGAGCGCATCAAGCTGGGCAAATAGTCAGAATTTCCCCATCACACTTTTTCTTGTCTTTATCAAAGAATGCCGTAAAACCTCTTGCTTTTGCTATGTGGATATAAGGCGCATTTTAGTATAATTTCCCCATCATGAAAACATTTTGCTTTAAACTCTATAATTCCGACCACAATAATGCATTGATGAGGCAGATTAGTATTGCTGGTTTGCTATTTAATCATTGTCTAGCCTTGCATAAGCGGTACTACAAGCTGTTCAACAAAACCCTGAACACAAACAAGCTGAAGGTACACTTGACGAAATTAAAGCGCACTAAGAGATTTGCATACATCAGCAAACTCGGTTCTCAGGCAGTGCAGGACATAGCGGAGAGAATAGACCGGGCATATACACTATTCTTCGCAAACCTGAAGAGCAAAGTCCGAACATCTCCGCCAAAATTCAAATCAGTCCGCCGCTACAAGTCATTCACGCTGAAACAAGCAGGGTGGAAGCTGGACGAAAGGCAAGGCAAAATCCGCATAGGTAAAAAGTGGTATGGTTACTTCCAGAGCCGTAAGATAGAGGGCAAAGTGAAGACATTAACAGTGAAGCGTGATGCAATTGGAGATATATACGTCTATCTAGTATGTGAAGTTCAGGCCGTGCCAGTCGAATTGCGAACGGGTAAAAGCGTCGGATTTGGTCGCGTAGCACGCCGAAGGCACTTTAGGCTGAAACAATTTCTCACAGGTTCAGATGGACACGATATAGTTTCACCGGACTTCTTCATGCAGAACATCAAGACAATCCGTACAAAATGCCGCAAGCTCTCCCGCAGACAGAGAGGCTCACATAACCGAGAACGATACCGCAAGGAGTTAGCTAGAGCGTATAGGAGAATGGAAAACCAGCGCAAGGATTTCCACTTCAAGACAGCGCGCAAGCTATGTGAAGAATATGCGTGTATCTGTCTGGAAACGCTGAACATGAAGGGTATGGCTAGACTATGGGGCAGAAAAGTGCATAGTCTAGGGTTCTCTGAGTTCGTGAAGATACTGGAATACGATGCCCTAAAGTTAGGGACACAGATAGTGTTTGTGGCACATAGCTATCAGTCGTCGCAGTTATGCCATGTGTGCGGGGACAAGAATCCAGAAGTGAAAAACGTGAAGATACGAGAATGGGACTGCTCCTCATGTGAATCCCGCCACGATAGAGACGAGAATGCGGCAAAAAATATATTGAGAGCTGGGGCATGCTTACGCGCCACTAAATGGTCAGCTCTTAGCGGAGACATCGTAAGACTTGCTTCGGCAAGCAATGTTGTAGATGCTAGGATTCCCCTCCTTTGCTGACGCGTGCTGCGCGACATGGCATGGGTAGTATGTCAACAGGCTGATAGAATCTCACTCATAAGTTATTCATAGATTCACGAAAGGATACGCATTAATGTACAAACGAGAAATTACAGTGCTGCCGTCTGACGCGTCATGTCAGGGGACAATAAAACTACGCAGCCTTCTGAATTACTTTCAGGACACCGCAGGAATGGCAGTTGAGGACATCGAGGGCACTGCTACAGAACTTGCCTCACGGGGTTATGCTTGGGTGCTCACTCGCTACGAGATAGAGTTTATCGGGAAATTACCGGCCATTGACGAGAAATTTACCCTCAATACTTTTCATGACCCTTCTCACGGCTATAACACATTGAGAGTGTTTCAGGTCAGTTCACCGGAAGGACGGCCTATAGTCTGGGCAAAAACTTCATGGCTTCTTCTCGACCTCGCCGCAGGAAGGCCCGTAAAACCTACAGCTCACATTGAGGGCATAGGCTCACGAGACACGGAGAGCATTCCTCCAGAGTTCAGGGAGATTCCGGACTTCCCAGACATAGACACTGAGAGCGAGACGGTACATCAGGTACATTTTCACGACCTGGACTACAACGGGCACGTAAACAACGCTGCGTATTTCGAGTGGGTTCACGATTCGAGTCCTGTAGACTTTATGACGCACGAGCTGAAGTCAGTATCAGCATCATTCAGGTCAGGCGCAAAGTTCGGCGAACATATTACGCTGAAGATAGCCCGTAGGCCGGAAGAGTTATGCTTCGTTCACAAAATTATCCGCGAGAACATCAAGAAACCTTCAGCAATGTTTATGTGCACTTGGGGGTCAAAAAATGTCTGAGGCAAAAAAAGGAAAAATAGTTATCGTAGGTGTCGGTGAAGTAGGAAGAAGCGTCGCAAAGTTCGGCGAACAGATTACGCTGAAGATAGCACACAGGCCGGAAGAGTTATGTTTCGTTCACAAGATTATCCGCGAGAACATCAAGAAACCTTCAGCAATGTTCATGTGTACTTGGGGGGCTAAAAATGTCTGAAGCAAAAAAGGGAAAAATAGTTATCGTAGGTGCCGGTGAAGTAGGTAGAAGCGTCGCAGCAACTCTCTCATCCGAAGGCTGGGATATATGCCTCGTCGAGAAAAATGAAGCTCAGGCTCAGGCCGTAAAATCCGAGCTGGATATTCAGGTAATCGTAGGCAATGGTGCCCGCCCTCAAGTCCTCGCTCAAACAGGCATAAATCAGGGTGAAGTTCATATGCTCATAGCCTGCACAAACCGCGATGAAGTAAATATTCTCTCGTGCTGGATTGCTCATAACGCAGGGATAGAGAACGTCATTTCTCGCGTCAAGAATCTAGAGTTCACAGACTCTCCCGACTGGGGCAAAAAATTAGGCGTTGAGTTAATGCTCTCTCCTGAACGCTCAATAGCCCGCGAAGTCATAGGCCTGCTTCAGGTGTCATCAGCTACTCATGCTGCAGAACTCTTAGACGGCAGAGCTGGACTATATACCCTCAGAATCTCCGAACGTTCCCCATTGGTGAATATGGCTCTGAAGGATATTCGCCCAAAGTTCCCAGACTTGATGGCGGTCTTCGTTCACGTTACTCACGAGGACGGCGTTTCAGGTGTCCCGAACGGCTTCACTGTCCTCAAAGCTAATGACGTGTGCTATGTCGTTACGTATAAGCAGAGTGCTGCACTGCTTCAGGAAGTCTTTAACCCCACTACAGAGAAAAAACGTGCTTTACGAAAACTCTTTGTTGTCGGAGGAGGAAAGTTAGGGACGCAAATAGTACAGGCAGTAAAACGCGACTTCGGAAACGTCAGCATTAGGCTCATCGAGAAAGACTTTGAGAAGACAGAAAAACTCTCTGAAGAATTGGGCGAGGCTCTTGTGCTCAACGGCGACGGTGCAGACAGAAAAATGCTCGCTGAAGAGGGCATAGATGACGCAGACGGCTATATCTGTGCTACGAACTCTGACGAACTCAACCTGATTTATTGCGCTCTGGCCAAGAACATGGGTGCAAAGAAAACTATTGCTGTTGTCAAGCGCAAGGACTACCAGAATCTCACTGAGTGTATGCCCGTTGATGCTATAGTTGACCCTAATGAAGCACTGGCTAACCTGATTTTACGCGTCGTGCATTACCCTAGACATACTTTAGCTTTCTCCATGATTGAGGACATTAACGCCGAAATGCTGGAAGTCGTCCTGCCTGAAAATCTGGAGCTTGTGGGTAAAACTCTCGCTGAACTGAAATTGCAGAAAGGTGTAGTTATTGCCCTTCTTGCACGAGGTGAAAGAGTGTTAGTCCCTACAGGAGCTACCCAGTTACTCGCAGGAGACAGGGTGATACTTTTTGCCTTAACGTCAATGATGCCGGAAGCCGCTAGAATGTTCGGCGCAGACATGGAGTCAAAACATGAAGATTAAGACCGTCGCAGCCGTATTGTCCGTTATCTGTCTCGTCGTGTCGTTCGCAATGTTACCCTGCGTATGTATTTCACTATGGGACGGAACTCAGGACGCTTTATCTTTCGGGCTGTCAATCTTGGCCGGTATTGTCGTTAGTGTCTCTCTGAGGGTGTAGATCGGAAGAGCACACGTCTGAACTCCAGTCACGGCTACATCTCGTATGCC
>ERZ842401.3656-NODE-3656-length-18820-cov-32.132800_pt1 | contig 18820 bp, 21 predicted proteins | sample MGYA00521270_ERZ842401 | MGnify/ENA primary metagenome ERZ842401 (study PRJEB31892, sample SAMEA3878208) | bioreactor metagenome | biome: Moose rumen | place: Sweden | collected 2011-10 | study: EMG produced TPA metagenomics assembly of the PRJEB12797 data set... | reverse complement strand
CTACTTCGGCGGCGAAGAAGTTTCTTTCAGCTACAGGGAAGACGGGTCATCTATAGGGGTTGCTGGAACCACCTGCAAGAAAGTAAAATAGCCACCACGCAGGCTGCCGCGTGTGCGGCGGTCTGTTATTTTCACGCAATAAGGAGCTACAGAAAATGGCAGAAGATTACACAGCATACGCAAAAGCAGCTTTGAACGAGCTGGTACGGCGGTTGTTTGCCAGAAAACAAGCAGGGCTTTCGATTGAGGGGAGAATCGATGATGCGGCTGACGGTGATTTAAAGCTCCCGATAACCTACGGCGAACTGGCAAAGGTAATCGGCTTTCCCGAACCACATTCTGGCAACGGATTCGCGGACAAAATGGCAAAAATGCTCGGTCGGCTTGGCGAAATGTTGCGGGATGTCGGCACAATTCTGGGAAAGAAAATCCCGCAAATACAGGCGTTGGTCGTGAACAAGGGAACAAATCTTCCCGGCGAGGGCATCGATGAGTTCATACCGGGGTATAAGGCTTCGGACGAGGCGGGGCGAAAGACACTTGTCGCAACGGAATACGGAAAAATCGCCGCGTTCAGCGGTTGGAAAACGGTCATAGACGAGGTAAAAAAACAATATCCGTAACGAATTTTTCACATACAACGGAAAACCGTATGGAGTTCCGAACAAACGAAAAGGAGTTTTCACCATGAAAATGACAAAGACGATTGCCAAAATCGCGTTATTGATACTGTTTTCTGCGGCGGCATTTGCGCAGGTAGACTTGAAGAGCCTTGACGAGAAGCAACTGCACACTCTGCAACAGCAGATTCAAAAGGAGCTTGACCTGCGGGAAGCGCAGAAACAAGCCGCCCTGCCAGATTCGCCCGAAATGCAGGAATTCATGGCGTATGAAGCGGCTGTCGCGGCGGTGGAAAGTGCCGTGCAGAAGAAGGACCGCGCGGCGTTCGACACCGCGTACAAAACGGCAATGAGCGTGAAAAAATCGGAAATCCCGGAGGCAAAGGCGGCGGAATTTGACGCGCTCACAGCACGGCTGAACGCGGCTCTTCCTAACACGCCCGCGAACAGCGAAAAGGACTTTAAGGTTGAACTTACAAAAGATGAAAACGGCGTTGTCATCACAGGGATAAAAGAAGAAGCTGTAGCAGGTGTTTGGATTGGCGGTCATCCTATCGGTAAACCTGTTGTAATTCCCTCAGAGATACAGGGGATGCCCGTGCGCTCCATCAATCTTAGCCATCACACCGAACGATTTGATGGTCGTGCTTCCATTTTTATCGTTCCAGAAGGTGTTAAAAATGTATACATTGAAACAACTATCGCTTCTGAAATAAAAGAATTGCGGCTTTCTGAAGGAGTGGAATTTTTAACAATTCGCGCTAGTGAGAGCAAACTTGGAAAAATCAACTTTCCGTCCACCCTTAAAATTGTCCATGGATTTCTTTCGTGTGAGTACCTTGAAACTTCCGAATTTGTCATTCCCGAAGGGGTGCTTATTTGGGCGTGTAACTTGGTACATAGCGGTAGAAGGGACTATGCGGAAGAATATGTTCCTAATATAAAAAAGTTGGTGCTTCCCAAGTCCGTTTATTTTGAAGGCGGTTCTTCTGGTATTTTTCCTGATTTACGCTGTGGAGGAACGCTTGAAGATGTTGTCGTTCCAAATGGTGCTGAGTACAGTTGTAACACAAGTTCTGATGCGCGTACATTGGAGAACTTATGCGGCAAATTTGATTCGCTTGCCGTGCAGAAAAAACTCCGCAACACTGTCTTCAAAAGACGAGATATGAATGCCGCCGAAAAAGCTGCGGTAAGCGAATACGCGAATTGGCTGGGGAAGAGATACATAATCTGGTATCGTTTATAGCACAAGTAGTGCCATGCCTCCCGCCCCCGCACAGCGAGCAATCCTCCTTAGTGCTTGCGAAGCGGGGCGGGGTTTTTGTTTCCGCAAGCTTTCCGCACAAAACACGCGAAGTGTGGTATAATGAAACCCGCAGGAGAAACACCATGGGATATGATGTAATGGAAAAAGTGTACAGCGCATTGACGAAAGCGGCTCGGTGTTCCTGAACGCACTGACTCGCGAGCCGCAAACGCTCGATGCGCTTTCAAAAACGGGAAAATCGCACTCTGTCGCCCGAATATAAAAATGAAGATAAGTCCCGCAATGATAGGCGACACCGTTACGGGCAAATCGATAAGCGCGGTGAGCACCTTTTTGCCGCGAAATCGGAATTTTGCGACCGCCCACGCCGCCGCCAGTCCAAACACGGTGTTGATTGCCAGCGCCCACAGCGTTGCCGCCAGCGTAAGACGAACCGCCTTGAGCGCATACGGGTCTGAAATCGCTGAAACATAAAACGCGAATCCCTTAGAAAGCGCCGTCACCACCACGGTAATCAGCGGCAGAATGAGCATCACAAACAAAAACACCGCGCTCACGCCCACCAAAATCCATTTGACCGCGCCTGCATCGTTTCGGAGTTGTTTTTCAATGATTTTGTCTTTTTTGCTTGTGCCCATTATTTTCCTCCCAGAATTTTTGCGTTCCGCGCCTGAATCACGTTCACCAAAAACAAAATGACGAACGAAAACACAAGCATCACCAGCGCAATGCTCGTGGCGGCAGGATAATCGTATTCTTGCAATTCCGACATAATGATAAGCGGAGCGATTTCCGTTTTGAACGGCTGGTTTCCCGCGATAAACACAACGCTACCGTATTCGCCCAAACATCGCCCGAACGCCAACGCCGCGCCCGTGGAAAGAGCCGGAATGAGCTCAGGCAAAATCACAGTGCGAAAAATGACGCTTTTGCTTGCGCCGAGGACGCTCGCGGCTTCCTCGTAACTGGCATCGAGTTTTTCCAGTACAGGCTGCACCGCGCGCACCACAAACGGAATGCCAATAAAAATGAGCGCGACGGTAATTCCCGCCTTGGTGTACGCAATTTTTATGCCCAAATGCGCCGCCAGCGAGCCGACCCAGCCCGTGTCCGCCATCAGCGACGTGAGCGAAATGCCCGCAACCGCCGTGGGAAGCGCAAACGGAAGCTCGATAATGCCGTCCATAATGCGCTTGCATGGGAACGAGTAGCGCACCAACACCCACGCCACCACCGTGCCCATCACCGCATTCACCAAAGCAGCCACGAACGCTGTGATAAAACTCACCCAAAAACCCGAAAGCACACGCGGGCGAGTGATGACGGCAAGAAATTCGCCGAAGCCGAGTTTTGCGGAATAGATTGCCAGCGATGCCAGCGGAATGAGCACCACAATGCTCAAAATCGTAACCGTAATTCCCAGCGAAATCCCAAATCCGGGAATAACGCGCCTGCTTTTTTTCATCATTGCACCGCCCTCCTGTGCCTTCGTTTTTGATTTTCCGCTATTTCTTCTCGTAAATCTGGTCAAACAGCGCGCCGTTGTCAAAATGCTTTTTGTGCGCTGCGTCCCAGCCGCCAAAATCGGCAATCGTCACCAAATTGATATTCAAATCGAACACATCGCTAAACTCGGCAAGCACCGCCTTGTTCGACGGACGGTAGAAGTTCTTTCCCGCCACGCGCTGCGCTTCCTCGGAATACAGATAATTCAGATATTCCTCGGCAACCTCGCGCGTTTTTCGGCGGTCAACCACCTCGTCCACCACCGCAACCGACGGCTGTGCAAGAATGCTCAAACTCGGCGCAACGATTTCGTAATCGTCAGGATAATCCGCGATTGACAAAAACGCCTCGTTTTCCCACGCCAAAAGCACATCGCCCTGCTTGTTTTGCACAAAGCTATTCGTTGCCCCGCGCGCCCCGCTGTCAAGCACCAGCACATTCGCATATATCTGCTTCACAAAATCGCGGATTTTCTCTTCATCGCCGCCGAATTTCCGCTCGGCAAATGCCCATGCCGCAAGATAATTCCAGCACGCACCGCCCGAGGTCTTCGGGTTCGGCGTAATCACGCCCACGCCCGGGCGAATAAGGTCGTCCCAGTCAAAAATCTGCTTAGGATTGCCCTTTCGCACCAAAAACACAATCGTTGACGTGTACGGCGAAGAATCAAGCGGAAACTCGCCTACCCAGCCTTTTTCAATCAGCCCTGCGTTCTGCACCGCGTTTACATCGTACTCAAGCGCCAGCGTCACCACGTCCGCCTCAAGCCCGTTCGCCACCTCCAGCGCCTGCTTGCCGCTTCCGCCGTGGCTCTGCGTAATCTCCACGTCCTGCCCCGTTTTTTCTTTCCAATGCGCCGCAAAGAGCTTGTTGTACGCCGCATAGAGTTCGCGCGTAGGGTCGTAGCTCACGTTCGTAATCGACACCTTCTCGACCGCCGCAGATTTTGCGCCGTCCGAAGACGCTCCGTTTTTGCCGCCGCACGAAACCGCACCCAAAAGCGCAAACGCCGCAATCGATGCAGAAAAAATACCAATCGTTTTTTTCATAAAACATTCCTCCGTTTCTCTTGTTTCAGTTTTCTTATAATACCTATCTAATTTGTAGGTATTTATTGCACAAAACTCTATCGATTTGCAAAAAAAGAGTCAAGTCATCTTTGCAGATTTTTGAAAAACTTACGATTCACTGCTTTTTGTCAGAAATATATCAAATAACAGCGAAAATACTAGAATTTTGCACAAAAATACACCGTTTTTTAATCAACAATCCGCAATTCATCTTTGGAAACGTCCGTGTGATGCTCCACGATGAACGCATTGAGCACAGGATTTTCCCTGTCCATCAGCGACAAAATGAGATAGCGCGCTTTTGAGTCAAAAAACAGCCGCTTATCCTCTTCTGACGGGCGGCTCGGCGTTTCGGGGTGCGAATGCCAATTTCCGAGCGGCTGAATCCCCTTTTGCCGCATATCCTTTATCGCCGAAAGCTGCTCTTGCGGGCTGATAGAAAAGTGCTCGCTCGAATGGTCGCTATTTTCAAGCAGATACACCGCCTCTATCGTTTTTACGCCGTTCGCCTCTGTGCCACCAATAAGCCCGCAGGCTTCTTCGGGCAAGCACGAGCGCGCGTGAGCAACGATTTTTTCGTAATCAGATTTTTTCAGCGTAATCATTTTCGTTTTCCTCAGGGCATTTCAGTGGCTCGATTTCAAATCGCACGCCGCCTGCTCATAATCGATGAGTTCGGTGATGGAAGGATTTTCGCCGCACACGGGGCAACTTCCGTCGGCTTTTGGCAGCTTGACCGCGTGAAAATCGTTTTTGAGCGCATCGTAAGTGAGCAATGTGCCCGTCAGATTTTCGCCCACGCCCACAATGTACTTTATCGCCTCCATCGCCTGCAAACTGCCGATAACGCCGCCCATCGCACCGATAACGCCCGCCTGCTTGCACGTCGGCACTGCGTCTTTTGGCGGCGGATTTTTGAACACGCAACGATAGCACGGTCCTTTTCCCGGGATATACGTCATCAACTGCCCTTTGAAGCGAATAATTCCCGCGTGGCAGAACGGCTTTTTTTCCATAACGCACGCATCGTTAATCAAAAATTTTGCAGGAAAATTATCCGTACCGTCAATGACAAAATCGTATTCGCGCACAAGCTCGCGGATATTCGTTGAATTCACGAATATCTGGTATGTTTTTACCTCCACGTCGGGATTCATCGCGCGCATCGTTTCTTCTGCGGATTTCACTTTCGCCTTGCCCACATCGGCAGTCGCGTGGATAATCTGCCGCTGCAGGTTCGATAAATCCACCGTGTCCGCGTCCGCAATGCCGATTGTGCCCACACCAGCCGCCGCAAGATACATCGCCGCAGGTGCGCCCAGCCCGCCCGCGCCAATGATGAGCACCTTTGCGCCGAGGAGCTTTTTTTGCCCCTTCACGCCCACTTCGCCCAAAATGATATGCCGAGAATAGCGCTCCAGCTGCGCGTCTGTCATCGCCATCAGCGTCCGCCTCCCATAAAATACAAAAATTCCACGGTATCCCCGTCCTTGAGCACCGTCGCCGCTTCGTCCGCTTTTTTGACGAATTCCTCGTTGATAGACACCGTTACATACTGCGGCGTTTCCACCTTTTCTTGCTCGATAAGCTCGTTCAAGGACAAGCCGTCTTTTACTTCTTTTTTTGTTCCAGACACAAAAATTGTCATAAATCCTCCATATAAAATGCGTTTTTATCAAGACCGTTTTTGCACATACAGCGTATACGTTTCGTCGCCGTTGTCGTTGAGTTCAAGCACCTGATGCCCCTCGTCTTTGAGCGAACGCGGCACGTTTTGCACCGGCTCGCCGTCATTCATACGAATCGCAAGGATTTCGCCGTCTTCCAGCTCCTCCAGCGCGACTTTCGCCTTGACGAACGTGAGCGGACACACTTTGTCGGTGATGTCCACAAAATCGTTCGCTTCCACGCCGTTTTCCGAAATATGTTCAGCCATTGTATGCCTCCAGCATTGCTTTTTTGAATTCCTCGCTGCCCGTGCGCTGAATCGTGAAGCGGAATCGCTCGCTCGGCTTGGCGTTTTTCTCAAAATACGAAATCGCCGCATCAGCCACGCGGAAGAGCGTATCTTTGTCTTTGATGAGCGGCAAAAATGATTCGCCTTTGACGATTTCGTTGCCGAAAAGCCCGCCAAGCGACACCACATAGCCCGCTTCTCCCGTCCACGCCTCGAACGGACACGCCTTAACACACCGCCCGCATTTCACGCATTTTTGCGCGTCGAACGAAATGCCCGCCGTTTTATCCAGCGAAATCGCGCTCCAGCGACACGCCTTAACGCACACGCCGCATTTTTTGCATTTGTTGTTGTCGATGCTCACTTCCATTCCGCCCTTAATACCAAAGTCATTTTCTTCGGTTTTCAAGCAGTTTGCGCGGCACCCCGTTACGCCAAACTTGAATTTATGCGGCAACGTGCGCCCAAAATACCGCTTATGCAACTCCTCAGCGATGGGATAGGTGTCAATCAATCCATTCGGGCAAATTGCCTTGCCCTGACACGCCGTTACCGTGCGCACACGCGGACCACACACGCCCGTCGGCACGCCGCCCGCAAGCAATTCTGCCTTCACGGTGTCCACATCTTCAACGTCGATGAACGGGATTTCGATGCCCTGCCGCGATGTCATATGCACATAGCCGTGCCCGTATTTTTTTGCCACCGCAGAAATCGTCGCAATCTGCTCCGCCGTCATATTGCCGCCGATAGTCATCACCCGAAGCGAATATTTGCCCTGCTGCACCTGCGGCATAAGCCCACCAGCCTTGAGAGCTGCTTTGTCTGCAATCTTTGCCATAAGATGCCTCCTCGTAAGAAAATATCTCTTTACTTTTCCTATCATATAAATAGGGATTTACTTTGTCAATAGCTGTAGTGCGGCTAAAGTTTTTTTTATTTGTTTCAAATTTATTGTTTTAATGAAAAAATGAATGAAAAAAATCGGTTTTAGAAAGTTGTATTTGACGCTTGTGCTCAGTTGCAGTGCATAACGGTTGCAGACAAAAAACGCCCGCTTTCGTCAAAACGTATCACCAGCGAAGTGTAATCCAGCCCAATCAAAGCGTCCGCTGAAATAAAATACTCGTATTCTCCGTCGCTTTCGCCCCACGGCTCGCCAAGTGCGGCTTTGATTTCCTGTGCAAAAGGTCGTTCTGCCTCAAGTTTTTCGATAAGCCGCGTCGTCATACTCCGCCGAATTTTCGCGTTCGGGAGATATTTTTTCCACATCAGCGAATGAAAGGGAATATCCAGCCCGAACGGAAAAAAACGTGCAAGCACAAACAGCGCGGCAAAAGCCAAAAGCACAAGCAGAACGCCTTTTTTCTTGGTCATTTTGGAAAATCCTAATAATGAAACCGACACGAAATTATAATGAGCGAATCATTTTCAACCTTGTAAACAAGTCGATGCTCATCTGTTATGCGCCGTGAATAACAGCCCGAAAGTTCATATTTGAGCGGCTCTGGCTTTCCAGTTCACTCAAATGGTGTACGCAACATCTCTTTTAGAAGCAGATTTATTTTCTTGAAAATCGCTTTGTTTTCTATCCAAAATTGATAATCGGCAAACGCTTCTGGTGTGAAAGATAGATTCAAAGGGCTGCCTCGCTCACTGAAATTAAAGACGATTTATCCGACGCTTGAGCAAGAGAGCGCAAAAGGTGAGAGCGATTTTCGTTCGATGAAAGAAGATACGCCGTGCTGTCGTCAAGGTCGCGGATTTTTATTTCGATTTCACGGTCTCTAAAAAGTTCCTTTACCGAACTGATAAAATGCTCCGTCAACTCCGATGCCCTCATTGTGTATACGCCTGTCATATTTTTCTCCTTGCTTCAAAAACAATTTTGCCCCGCCGCACTTATGCAGCAGGGGCTGTGGCTGTTAGCGAGTGAGCTTGCGGTAGACGGTCTTGTGAGGGATTTCGCTGTCGATGCCGAGCACCTTCTTCTTCCATTCGACGTATTCGCTCCAGTTGCCCTCGAAGAACTTGACTTCGCTGTTATTCTCGAACGCTAAAATGTGCGTGCAGATACGGTCGAGGAAATAGCGGTCGTGGCTGACAACCAACACAACGCCTGCAAAGCCGTTAATCGCCTCTTCAAGACTGCGCGTCGTCGTGATGTCGAGGTCGTTCGTCGGCTCGTCGAGAAGAAGCACGTTGCCCGCCTCTTTGAACATCATTCCCATATTCAATCTATTCTTTTCGCCGCCCGAAAGCACGCTGATTTTCTTGTTCTGTTCAGGTCCGTTGAAGTTGAACCACGAGCAATATGCGTGCGCATTGATTTCGCGGAGCGCGCCATTCACGGGGCGACCTTTTTCGTCCACCGCACCGAGCTTCACGAGGTCTGCGCCGCCCGAAAGCATTTCGTACACCGTCTTATTCGGGTCGAGTTTCTCGCGCATCTGGTCAACATACACAAGCTTAACCGTTTCGCCGATTTTGATTGTGCCAGAATCGTGCTTTTCGCCTGTGCCCTGCCCCGCAGCTTCGGCAATCATCTTGAACAGCGTCGTCTTACCCGCGCCGTTCGGTCCGACAATGCCGACGACCGCGCCTGCAGGAATAGAGAAATCGAGGTTCTCGAACAGCAATTTGTCGCCAAAACTCTTCGTGAGCTTCTCGGCGTTGATGACCACATTGCCCAAGCGCGGACCGGCAGGAATAGAAATCTGCGTGTCCTTGAGCTTTATGCGACTCGACTCTTCGGCAAGCAACGCCTCATATTTTGTGATGTGCTCTTTGTGCTTCGCCTGTCTGCCCTTCGCGCCTGCGTGAATCCACTCAAGCTCTTGGAGCATTTCGCGCTGACGGACGCTCGCCTGCTTCTCTTCAAGAGCAAGACGCTTCTGCTTCGCCTCAAGCCACTCGCTGTAGTTGCCCTTGAACGGATAGCCCTCGCCTCTGTCCATCTCCAAAATCCAGCCCGCCACGTTGTCCAAAAAGTAGCGGTCGTGCGTAATCGCGATAATCGTGCCTTTGTAATCCTTCAAGTGCCGCTCAAGCCACGCGACTGTTTCAGCGTCGAGGTGGTTCGTCGGCTCGTCGAGGAGCAAGATGTCGGGTTGCTGCAACAGCAAGCGGCAAAGCGCAACGCGTCGCCTTTCTCCTCCCGAAAGCACATCAACAACTTGGTCAGCTGGCGGACAGCGAAGTGCGTCCATCGCAAGTTCAAGGTTCGCGTCCAAGTTCCACGCGTCCGCCGCGTCGAGTTTTTCCTGCAACTCGGCTTGACGCGCACACAGTTTATCAAAATCAGCGTCCACGTCGCCGAACGCCTCGTTCACTTTGTCGAATTCTTCGAGTAAATCGGTAATCGGCTTCACGCCCTCTTTTACGATTTCCATAACGGTTTTGCCAGCCTCAAGCTGCGGCTCTTGCTCAAGATAGCCCATTGTGTAGCCGGGTAGGAGCTTTGTTTCGCCCGTGTAATCGGTGTCGATACCTGCAAAAATCTTGAAAAGCGATGATTTACCTGCGCCGTTTTCGCCGATAACGCCGATTTTTGCGCCGTAATAATACGAAATAGAAATGTCTTTGAGAACGACCTTCGTGCCGTAAGCGCGGCTCACGCGGTCCATTGTGTAGATGATTTTCTTGTCGTCAAATGTCTTAGCCATACACAAAGTATAGCACGCCCTGCGCCTTTTTGTATACCCTTATCCATTTCGCCCAACCGCGCACTGCTAGATTAGGAAGTGTCATCGGCAAGCATAGTTCGGAATCTCTGTTTTGAGCAAACAAGGCACAGAAAAAATGCAAAAAAAGTGTCACTTTTAAACCAACGATTAAAGTTGACACTTTCTACAAAGTGTATTTCTTTATTTTAACACGACTTCTCAAAAAAACAATGTGTCATTTTTAATCCTTCGTTTAAAGCTGACAGGTTTTGCAGTTAAAACGAACACTTTTCGGAGGTCTTTTTATGAGAAAGATTTTTTCCTCAAAGACACATTGGTTTGTTGCGCTTCTTTTGGCGGCTGCATTGCTTTTCGGCGGTTGCTCCAGCGATTCTGACGATGACGACGACGATTCCTCGAGTTCATCGAGTTCGTCGGCAAGTTCAAGCAATGCGCTTTCTCCGTATTTGCCAAGTGAATATGCAAGCAGAGAAATCGCCGCACTTTATACAGCTAGCAGTTCAGAAACAGACACTGAAGACGACGGAACTGTTTGGACTATCAAAGCAACAAGTGCCTTATATTTTTTCTCTGATTCAGGCGACATCACATGGCTTGAAACGAACAATTTTTTAGGCATTTCTTCAACAGGCGAAACAGAGTCCATAAAAAGAGCGCATGCAGCAGGCACTTTTACTATCAGTGGCAATTATACAAACGGCACAATTACAGTAACAAGAACAATGCACGAAGGCAATGGCGAGACAGCAGGAGTTCTAGAATCTTGCGACGATTACGGAGATACTAGCCTAAAGACGCTCAGCATTTCAAACGGTATTTTTACGCGAATCCGCCACGGCGAGACAGAATCATACACCAAGCAGTAAATCGTGCTAGTTTTCCGCATTTTCCCGCCTGATGTTTGTGCAAGGCGGGCTTTTTTCGCACAAGTATATTGCAAGACATTTCGCCCAACCGTACACAAAGGCTATGCGCAAAATTGCATTCGCCTCCGATGTATGCTATAATGGCGATACGCGGGATTTTAGGATATGAGCCAACTAACATTCGAGATTGATGAAGACATAAAAGCATTATCGCGGCAAGCGGTGGCAGAAGGGCGATTGCTCGACTTAAAAAACGATGTCGTCTTTAAGTCGTTCTTTTCAAAAAACACCCCAGAGGGCATTTACTGCCGCACCAAAATGCTCGGAGCGGTCATCGGGCAAAAAGTAAAAAGCGCAACGGTACTCAACCCCGAGATTCTCCCCGATTTTATGCACGGCAAGTTTCCGCGGCTGGATATTCATTGCGTACTTGAAGACGGAAGCGAAGTCGATGTGGAAATGCAGGGCACAAAACAGCACGACAACCAAATAAAGCGCAGTATTTATTACAGCGCGGTATTAGCAAAAAACGCAGTGAAAGCGGGTGCTTTGTATGCGCAAATGCCCAAAGTGTATCAGATTATGGTTATGGACTGCACCGTGATAAAAGACGAGAAAAACGATATTCGCTTCCATCACAGCTACACATTCCGAGAAGATAAAAGCGGCGCACAGCTTTCTGATGTGCTTCAGATACACTTCATTGAATTGCCGAAGCTCAAATTCAGCAAACACAATGAATCAATGAGCGAGCTGGAGTTTTGGAGCTTGCTCATAAAGTCGGGAGGAACAGAAAAGACTCAAGACCTTTTCAAACAGTTTGAAGACAGGCAGGAGGATTGGACTATGGCAGACACACTGTTAAGAGAGATAAGCCAAGACGAAAAGGAATGGTGGGTAAAGTTCTCGTATGAAACGGCAGAGCGCGAGCGCAATGCGTATTTTAGCAACACGCTTGAAAAAGCAAAGCGCATTGCTATGCAGCAGGGAATGCAGCAGGGTATACAGAAAGGAATGCAACAGGGAATGCAACAGGGAATGCAACAGGGAATGCAACAGGGAATGCAGAAAGGAATGCAGCAGGGAACGCTCCTTGCACACCTGAATACCGCAAAAAAACTCTTTGCGCGGGATTATTCAGACGAGGACATAGCAGATATTCTCGGCATATCTGTTCTCGAAGTGGCAAATATGCGCTCGCAATGCAAAAGCGATGCCGTAGCGCACTCAGACATTTTGCAATAACGTTTTTGGACGTATTATAAAAGATATGATGTCATTGGCGAATTTGTTTCAGAACCCGTTTTTGAACCTAACGTTAGTTTCAGTATTAACCTAATGCTAGTTTCACAGTGAACCTAACGTTAGGTTTACTGTTGCACTAACGTTAGGTTTATGTATCGCTTTATTCCGCCACAATGACACATCTATTTCTGTATTCAAGCGTTCTGGCTTCTTTCAAAACAGAGGAACTGCCTGCATATTTTGTTTTGATGAGCACTTTACATTCGCCTGCGGGAACGGAGGCAGGAACGCGCGCAATGACGTGGCTGGGCTTGTTTACGCTCAGGCGGCGGCTCACGCGGTGCTCTTTTCCTTCACAGTCAACGATAAACACGCCCTGATTCTCGTCGGCTTCGTCCTGAATCTTGATTTTCTCGCCCTCAATGCTGATGTCATCTCCTGCAGTAATCGTGCCGTCGCTCTTTCCCGTCGCAGTGTCGCTCACTAGCCCGATATGCGCGCTAGCAGTCTTCAAGCCGCTTGAAACGACGCTGACTTTCTCGAGCGCGTCGCGCAGAGCCTGCGTTGGCACAAGGTCAACCGTGCGTTTGTGCACTGCCGCGTCAAAACCCGCATCTGGGCTTTTCCACACGCCCGTAACGCGCGGAAGAGCCTGCACCAGATTGTCGGCAAACGAATAGCCGTGCTCGATTGCGTCCAAAACGGCGGCATCGCGCTGGTCAAGAATCGATGTGATAGTTTCAAGGCGGAACTCGCTGCCGCGCTTCAAAATCTCGCGGGCGATGTCAATATTGTGCTTGGTCGCGCCGGGCGGCACCACTTCGGCAATGCAGTCGTTCGGGTCGTCCTTGGTCAAAAGGTTGAGCCGCAATGCGACTTTCCACACGCATTTTTCCTCTTTGTTCATAAAAAAACTCCTCGCATATCCGCTTATTTTTCTGCCGGACGGATAGCAAAAGCGATGATAACACGTTTGCGCTTTTTGTGTATAGCAGAGAATTTTGGAGATATTTTCTCCCTGCCCTCTCCAAAACCGCCACAGCAGGTTGTCTATAAGCACATTCTTCTTGAGAAAAAAGACGGCAGAACAAGAGAGAGCAAAAAAAATGGGTGCAAAAGACGCTTTACTTTTCATACATCGCATTATACAATGATACCAAAAGATACAAAAATAAGAGATGTTCTAACACGGTATGCGCTTGTATACGTCTTAAAACACCATCAAAATGAAATGAGGGGATTCTATGAAACCAACGCTTTTAGTTCTGGCGGCTGGAATGGGCAGCCGTTACGGCGGGGTAAAACAAATTGACAGCGTAGGACAGCACGGCGAATGTCTGCTGGATTATTCGGCGTTCGATGCGGCGAAAAGCGGCTTTGCGCGCGTGGTATTTATCATCAGAAAAGACATCGAAGCGGACTTTCGCGAGAGGCTCTTTGACCGCATTGCAAAAAATCTTGATGCAAGTTATGTGTTCCAATCGCGCGAATCGCTTTTGACGCAGGAAGAAATTGCGCGGACTGCCGAGCGCACCAAGCCGTGGGGTACGATTCACGCGGTGCTATGCGCCAAAAAAGAAATACAGGACGCACCGTTTGCCGTCATCAATTCCGACGATTATTACGGACGCGCCGCATTTGAAACGCTCGGCGCATATCTTTCGTCAATCACGAACGACTGCACAGAACACGCGATGGTCGGCTACGTTTTGGGCAACACGATGAGCCGAAACGGTACGGTCAGCCGCGGCGTGTGCACGGTCAAAAACGGCTATCTTGATTCGATTACCGAAAACACCAAAATCGGCTACGAGGGCGACGACATCATTTCTGAGCTTGACGGCAAGCGCATTAAAATGACGGGCACAGAGCCAGTGAGTATGAATCTTTTTGGGTTCACCCCCGCGGCGTTTCCCACGTTCGATGAATATTGGAGCAACTTCAAGGCTACCAAGCTCGGCGAGCCAAAGACGGAGGCTCTGCTTCCCGTGGCAGCAAGCGAAATCGTGCAAAAAGGACGTGGCACCATCAAATTCTTGCAGTCCGAAGAAAAATGGTTTGGTATGACGTATCCACAAGACCGCGAGCTTGTAAAATCCGAAATCGCAAAAAAGATTGCTTCGGGATATTATCCTGAGTCATTGTGGAGCAAATAAGCTCGAATACGGAGGAAAGATGTTCACATTAAATCCGATAGAATCAAAGAAAATCTGGGGACGCGAACTGTGGCTTGCTTCAACGCACCGCGACGGCGAGCAGAAAGAGCTTCGCGAGGCAGTCGGCGGGGATTATCCGCTTATCATCAAGTTGATTGAAACCACCGATAAACTTTCGGTGCAAGTCCACCCCGACAACGCGGCGGCGTCTCTCTACGAAAACGACCGCGGCAAGTACGAGTGTTGGTATATCCTTGATGCCGAGCCGAATGCCCAGCTGGTGTACGGCACAAACGGTATTTTTACGCCGTCGGAATTGCGCACTGCCGTCAAAAACAACACGATTTCGGATTGCTTGAATTACGTTCCCGTAAAAGCAGGCGATTTTTTGTACATTCCAGCCGGCACGGTTCACGCGATTGGCGCAGGCTTGCGGCTTTTGGAAGTGCAGCAGTCAAGCAACGTAACGTATCGCCTCTACGACTGGGGACGCGGGCGCGAACTGCATTTGGAGAAAGCGCTGTCGGTCATCAAGCCGCACACGATTCGCAAAGTGGGCAAATTCATCGGCGTTTTCAGCTGCCCGTATTTTTCGCTCGAAGACATCTATTTTGAGAGAAGCTACGATTTTGAGGCAGACGCCGCCGGAAGAGAGGAAACTCCGCGCGATTGGACTGCACTTTTTGCAGTCAGTGGCGAAGGCAGCGCAAAGAACAGCGAAGGCGAGATTTCACTGAAAGCGGGCGAGCTTTTGATGGTGCGTCCGAGCGAAAAAATCACGTTTTCGGGCAATATGCACTTAATAAAAGTGATGTGCGGCTAAAAAATACGCAAAAATGCAGTATTTTTATGCGATAGTGCTTGACATTTTTTTGTCAGAAATATATATTATAAAAGCATTCGGCGCAAAATCGAGTGATTGATGTTTAACATCTTGGGCTATTAGCTCAGTAGGTAGAGCAACGCCCTTTTAAGGCGTGGGTCTGCAGTTCGAATCTGCAATAGCTCAATAAAGACTTGCATTTTTATGCAGGTCTTTTTTATGTCCACCGATTTTTTTCGATGAGGAAATCAATGAATGCGTATACGATTATCAAAAACGTCCGATTGTATAGCGGAAACCTTCTGCTATTGCTCGCCAGTTCGCTGTTTTTGGCATTTTCTGTGATTCAGCTTTTGAACGACGTTTCCGCACTGCGCACCGGCGATGTCCGCATTGCAATCGTAAAGCAGGCACAGCGAGTCAGAGAGGGGCACGGTCGCTATTCGCACACGGTGATAAAAGTCGAAGTGGAATACGAAGACGAGCAAGGCACGGTGCAGGCGACATTTTCGCACAGACCGCCACTCCTCTCGAATTATGACAACGGATTTCGCGCTGGAAACAAAATCCCGATTGTGATTTCCAGCACAGGCGCCGTTTTTGCGTATGCCTCGCGGAGAGGAATCATCACGGAAGACGCGATGAACGTGGTTTTAGCGGCAGTGGTGTGGATATTTTTTGCCTATCTTTTTTGGAGCATCGACAGCAAAAGTTCGTCCAAAACACCGCAGTCCGCGCGCGATTTTGTTTCGGAGATTGCACATTTTGTTTCTATCATCAGCATTGTTTTTGCCGTTGCATTTCTTATCTTTCGCCGCGAAATGTTCTCATTCATTTTTTTTACGGCGGCACTTTCTGCGATGTTGTGCGCAGAGATTGCGGAGGGCGAAATCTATTTTCGTAGCGGAAGCGTACGGCGCGATGAAGAGCCTGCGCTGTTTTGGTTCGGCGTGGGAATATATGTTTTTTTTATCATTTTGGCACTGATTTTTGCGATTTTTTGCATTTCCTAAAAAAAGAGATGCCGAATATCCAGCATCTCGCGGATTTTTAGCCGTGCAGTTTATGCAACGATTTTGCCGTCGCGGATTTTGATAACGCGGTTTGCCATATTCACAATTTTTTGGTCGTGCGTGGAAAATACAAACGTAGTTTTCAGTTCTTCGTTCAATTTTTTCATCAACTCAAGGATTTGGTCACCGTTTTTGCTGTCGAGGTTTGCGGTCGGCTCGTCAGCAAGAATCACTGGGGCTTTTGTAACGAGCGCCCGGGCGATTGCCACGCGCTGCCGCTGCCCGCCAGAGAGTTCCGACGGCGTGTGACGTTTCCAGTCCGTTAATCCCACCGTTTGCAAAAGATAATCAATCCATTCATCGCGCTCTTTTTTGTTCATCGAATCAACGGCAGGCGATTTTCCGAGTTTGAGCGGCAATTCCACATTTTCGCGCACATTCAAAACAGGAATCAGATTGAACGTTTGAAAAATAAATCCCAAGTGCGTGCGCCGCATTTCCGTCATCATTGAATCGAGGCGCAGGGGCGCGCTTGCGCTTTTCTCCAGATTTACCCCCGCGTACACGTCTTTGCCGTCAAGAATCACGCTCCCCGCCGACGGCAAATCGACAAGCCCGATTATATTCAGCAGCGTGGATTTTCCCGAGCCAGACGGTCCTGAAATCGCGGCAAAATCGCCTTTTTCGATGGAAAACGTTGCATTGTCCACGGCTTTTACCAAAACTTTATCCATTTGATATGTTTTGCAAATATGTTTCAGTTCGATTGCATTCATATCAAAAGTGTACCACAGACAAAAAATTTTGTCATTGCTCTGTACGAGGAACGCTGAAAATTATATCATAGCAATCGGAGGAAAAAATGAATAAATACGCAAAACGGTATTTCATTGACGCGCTCGGCGGAATGGCGCAAGGGCTTTTCGCATCGCTTTTGGTGGGAACAATCGTAAAAACGCTCGGGCAACAGTTTTTGCGACTCGGCGAAAATGCCGTGTTCGATTATTTGGTGAGCGCAGGCACGTTTGCCTCTGACCCGAAGGTTTTCGGTGCAGCGATGGCGGTGGGAATCGGCTCGGCAATGAGCGTGCCGCCGCTGGTGCTGTTCTCGCTGGTTGCGGTGGGCGCGGCGGCGAACGTGTCGGGCGGTGCAGGCGGTCCGCTTGCCGTTTTGGTTATCGCGATAATTGCCTCAGAATGTGGCAACGCGGTGAGCAAAAAGACAAAAATCGACATTCTCGTAACGCCGCTCGTAACGATTCTTTCGGGCATTTTGCTCACGGTTTTGACGGCAAAATACATCGGAATCGCCGCAAATTATGTGGGCAATGTGATTATGTGGGCAACAGCACAGCGCCCGTTCATTATGGGAATGTTGATTTCGGTTATTGTGGGGCTTGCGCTCACACTGCCCATCAGCTCGGCGGCAATTTGCGCCACACTCGGTCTCACGGGGCTTGCAGGCGGGGCAGCGGTGGCTGGCTGCTCGGCGCAGATGATTGGATTTGCAGTGATGAGTTTTTCGGAAAACGGCTGGAGCGGGCTTGTGTCGCAAGGACTGGGAACATCGATGCTTCAAATGCCGAACATCATCAAAAATCCGCGCATTTGGATTCCGCCCACGCTTGCTTCTCTCATCACCGGACCGCTTGCGACGTGCCTTTTTGCGCTCGAGATGAACGGACCTGCCGTGTCGAGCGGTATGGGAACGTGCGGTTTGGTTGGACAAATCGGGGTGATTACAGGTTGGGCGACAAATCCGTTTTTCTCGCCTTCCGCACTCGATTGGGCAGGACTGGCGCTCATTTGCTTTGTGCTTCCCGGCGTGATTTCGCTTGCGGTGTGCAGTTATCTTAAAAAAATCGGCTGGATAAAAAAAGGAGACCTCAAACTCCCCGACTGATTTTCAGAGCACAACAGCGAATAATTTTGCGTCAGAGCATCGCTGTTGTGCTCACTGCACTCGGATAAGCTAAAAGACGCTCTCCATCTCACAAGCCTCTCACCAACGCTATCAAAAGAAGCACTGCAATGATAAGCCACACAACTGCTAAAACGCGATTTCTTTTCATCGTATCTCCTCGCATTTCCTAGAAAAGCATAATCGCTTGCTTTAGTGCAGAGGCGATGAGCCAGATGACCCAAGTGATATGCCAATCGCCCGTTCCGAAGCTCACAAGCAGATATATAATCGTTACGATGTACCAATAGAGCTTAAAAAACACCTGCCAAAATGCTTCGTCTTTTCGCGAAAAGGTGAATTTTGTCTGTCGCGTCAAAAACGGCTCTACGTCTTGCGGCACGCTCATTCTCGTATAAATTAAAAGCCCTGTTGAAAACGCAATGCAAACCATCAGCAAGATAAAGCCCAAAATGCCCGCTTTTGCCACACTCCACACAGCAAACACCTTACACACACCAGGAAGAGCGCAAACAAAAAGAACACCCAAAATATAAAGCATAACTGCAATAGACGTGTTACGAGCCTTTTTGACGCGATACGCATCAATTTTCGGCTTTAGCTCTCGCTCTGGCGCAAGGGAAGCTAGTAGCTCATCGATGTCGCCTAAATCGGAGAGTGCGTCGGTGTATGCTTGGTTTTCGCTTT
>ERZ842401.3655-NODE-3655-length-18823-cov-18.615569_pt1 | contig 18823 bp, 8 predicted proteins | sample MGYA00521270_ERZ842401 | MGnify/ENA primary metagenome ERZ842401 (study PRJEB31892, sample SAMEA3878208) | bioreactor metagenome | biome: Moose rumen | place: Sweden | collected 2011-10 | study: EMG produced TPA metagenomics assembly of the PRJEB12797 data set... | reverse complement strand
GTGTATTGGCTGAATTCCTCGCTTCATGACCGATTTGCTTAAACACGGGGGCATGTAATTAAACAGAAAAATTTGATAAGACGACATAATATAGCGTAATCAAAGTGAAAGAACGGATTAAATGCTGTGGACGGAATTTTAATGTGATTGAAAGTTGCATATATTTTATACTGGCTATATAATGCACACAGTTTCGGATGAGGAAGGAAGCTGCTTCCTGACAGGATCCGGACTGCAGTTCCCCGGAGGCAGATCCTGGCAGTTCCACCTGCCTGCAATTCTTTCCCCGGGGAAGGAAACGGAGACAGGAGAGTGTGGTCTCTTCTGTTAGGCTATGTGCGGTTTCGACAAGGACTAGTGAATGGAAAACACATCAGATCTCATTGCAGGCGCAGTCAGCGGCCTGGGGTATATGTTCGGCGGCGCTTATGGCGAGGAGGCTTTTTCCTGGATCCAGGGCGGCGAGCCTGCCGGGGGCGCAGTGCAGATCCCATCCGGGAGCACCGCCGCCGGGGCGCCGGGGGACACAGATCCGGGCAGCCTTCTGGTGCCCCGGCTCTCCTGGCAGGTGACCATGCCGCCGGCACTGAGATCCTTTGCCCTCCTGGCCTGGCGCTGGTATCTCCGCTCCGGCTGCCCGGGAGAGGCTGACAGTCTCCCGTCTTCCTCCGGGGCAGGTGACGGTGCGCTGACTCCTGAGCGGCTGGCACTGTCTGCCGGCGCAGATCTGTTCCGTGATCCCTCCCGGCGGGCGGAGGATCTTGAAGATCTGGCACGTCTGCTGGCCGTCCTTCCCTTTCCGGGCTTCCGGATCCGGATCGCCTCCGGCGCAAGGGCGCTGGAAGAGCCCCTCAGGGGCGGCGTCGGCGGGGATGACAGTTCAATGCTGCTGGCGGAGGCGGTGCTGGCTGCTGTGTCCGGGGAGGGCGGGGGCCTGGCGGCCCTTTATGGCCTCACCGACGGGGAGCGCCGGTGGCTCCGGGGCCTGGAGCATGATCAGATCTGCCGCCTGGCCTGCCAGGGCGATCTGGGGCTGGTGCAGGTGTTCACCCCCGGCCTGTTTGACGCCTGGTTTGCCCAGGATCACCGGGACTGGCAGTCCGGGAAACTGGGAGCCGGAGATCAGCTGACCGCCGATCAGTGCCGGCGGCTGGGATCCCTCCAGATCTTCTCCTCCATGGCCTGCCTCATGGTGGAGGCCATTTTGCAGGATGAGCGCACCGGGTGTGCCCCGGTGCTGCCGGATCTGGATCAGATCGCCGCACCCCTCCGGGAGATCTGCTGCTACAGCCTCCTGAGCCTGGATTTCAGCAGCGGCTTCATCCAGCGGCTCCTGAAGTTCTGCTCCAAGTCCTCCGCCGCCCGGCGGAGCCGGACCCACATGTCCCTGGCCCCCCAGCGCCGGGCCTTTGGGGAGATGTGGCGGAAGGATCCCCCGGCCAATGATCTGGAGCGCATGGGTCACTGCACCATGATCCTGAACCTGCTGCTGCTGATCCGCGCCGCCACCGGCAACTGGCCGGAGAACCGCTGGCTGGAGCTGTGCCGGGTTCAGGATGCCGTGGAGGCTTACTTCCTGCTGCTCCATGAGGGTGCGGGGACGCCGCCGCCCCTGGCCATGAAGGATATCTCTCTGTTTCTGCTGCGGCTGTCATCCTGGGATCCTGCCGATCTGATATCCTCCGAGGAGTGTGCCCTCAAAAAGCGGTTCCACATCCCCGGCACCCGGTACTTCTACCCCTACGGCTATGAGAACAATTCCCGGGGGTGCGTGTTCTGCCGGAAGTCCGTCCGGACCCCGGGGAAGGTGCTGGATCTCATCATGCGTCTCCGCCGCCGGAGCCGCCGCCGTCAGCATTCCGGGGATCACCTCCAGGGATGAGGGGATGATCTGGCAGCGGCTTACGGATCTCATCGCCCCCTTCGCCGGGGGCCGGGGATCCCGGGATAACCGCCGGGGATCTGCCCCGGAGGCGGTTCCCGGGAAGGATCTGAGATCCGGAAACTCCTCCCTCTCCGCTGCCGCCGCACCCTCCCGCTTCATGCCGTCAGCGGCCCCGTCAGGCCCGGGAACTTCCCCGGGCCATGGGGCTTTCCCCGGCTCTTCCCCGTCTTTGTCCCGATCTCCCTCCCCATCTTCTTCGTCATCATCCTCCGATCCCGGATCTTCCCGGGGCGCCGGTGCCCCGGGGATCCGGGAACTCCCGGAGGGGATCCCCCCGGTGCCGCCGGAGGAGATCCTCGCCTCCAGCCGGGATCTGATCCAGGATCTGGCTGAGGCCTCCGGCCTGGAGGGTGACATGTTCCGGTCATACCTTAAGCCGGAGCTTATGGCCTTTGCATCCTATGTCCATCTCCTTCCCGCCTCGGAGCGGAACCATCACCGTCTGCCCGGAGGGCATTTCCGCCACGGCCTGGAGACGGCTGTCCTGGCCGCCCAGATGAGCCGGGGGCTGATCCTGGACCGATCCGGATCCCTGCGCCGGCGCCGGGAGATGGAGGGGCGCTGGCGGGCCTGCTGCGCCGCGGCCGGTCTGATCCACGACATTGGCAAGCCGGTGTCCGATCTCACCGTCCGCAGCAACGCCGGATCTTCCTGGAACCCCTTCCGGGAGACCCTGTGGGAGTGGTCCCGGCGGGAGGGGGCGTATTTCCTGGACTGGCGCCAGGGGCGGTTCCGCCGCCATGAGGAGACGGGGATCTTTGCCCTGGATCTGGCCCTCTGCCGGGAGTTCAGGGCTTATCTGGCCCCGGAGGGAGATCCGGAGATCCTGTGCTCCCTGTACCAGTATCTGGCGGGCAGCTTCTTCTCCTCCCCGATCTCCCGGATCATCTCCCTGGCCGATCAGGAGTCCGCCCGGCGGGATATGGCGGGATCCCGCCTGGAGGCCGGTGATCTGGTGACTTCGGTGCCGGCGGAGCGCTGCATTTTCGAGGCGGTGATCCAGCTGCTGGAAAGCGGCGCCTGGACGGTGAACTGCCCCGGGGCCCGGGTGTGGGTGCTGGACTCCGGAACCTATGTGAACTGGCGCTGTGCCCGGGGGATCAGCGAGGTGCTGGAGCGGGAGCGGATCCCCGGGGTGCCCCGGGAGCCGGAAGAGCTGGCAGATCTCCTCCTGGAGCGGGGGTATGCCGTGAGCTGTCCCGGATCGGGGGAGGACGGCGGTGACGGCGGTGATGGAGAGGAGGCGCCCCGGAAGTATTTCGACATCCTGCCGGATGTGCCGGGCACTGCGGTGATCCCGGGACTCCGGCTGGCAGATCCCGCCTTCATCTTTCCCCGGATGATCCCCCCGCCCATCCGGGATCTGCTGCGCCCCCAGGAGACGGCGGCAGGAGGTGAAGGTGCCGGAACGGACAGCGCCAAAACGGACAGCGCCAGAAAGGTCGGTGCCGGGGAGCATAGATCCGGTGCGGGCGGTATCATGGCGGGTGGCGCTGGCAAGGATCCGGGGACCGGTGAGGTGCAGGGGAGCGTAGAGGAGTCCGGGAGCGGAGAGGAAGGCTCCAGGGTGCATGGTACCGTGACTGACGGCGCCGGTGGGATTGGTGCCGGGATGGAAGGCACCGGTGAGGTGGACGCCGGATCGGACGGTATCGGCGTGACCGGTGCCGGGACTATGGCTTCCCGGGGAAATGTCCGGAAGCCGGCAGGCGCTCCTGATGTTCCTGCCGGGGTGTCAGGTGCTTCAGGGGAACCACCGGAAGAAGCGCCTTCATCCTCCGGTTTCCAGGATCCCCGATCCCCTGGGCATGCGTCCGCGACCGTGACTTTGACCGGGAGGGATGCTGTGCCCAGTTCCCGGGGCAGGGTGCCGGGAGCGTCCTTCCAGATGTCCTCCCTTTCTCCGGAGAGTTTTACCCGGGGATCATGTCACCATAACGGGACAGGGGGAACTGCCATTTCCGGGACAGCGGGATCTGACATTTCTGGGACAGCGGGATCTGACATTCCCGGGTCAGCAGGATCTGCCGTTCCGGGAGCGGCGGGATCCGACATTCCGGGAGCGGCGGGATCTGACATTCCGGGAGCGGCGGGATCTGACATTCCTGGGACATCGTCATCTTCCAGAGTTCCAGGGAAAAACGCCCCGGGGCGTCATTCTGCCTCTGCTTCCGATCCTGACTTAGTATCTGCTTCAACCTCAGCTTCCATCCCCGCTGTTGCTCCTGCTCCTGCTCCTGCTCCTGCTCCTGCTCCCACCACCGCTGCCTCCAGGAAGCTGGTTTCCGGGGGTGCCACAGCCCCTGGCGTGGCTGATGCCCCCGGCGATGCCCTGGAACTTCTCCGTCCCCCGGCCTCCGGTGCCACTGCCTCCGCTGGGAAAAGGAGCCGGGGAACAGCATCTTCCGGCAGAAAGAAATCGGAGGGCAAAGGCTCCAGACAGGGGAAGACCGCCGGTGCCGCCCCAGTCTCTTCTTCCTCATCCTCATCCTCATCCTCATCCTCATCTTCTTCTCTGGGAACTGCGGATCTGTTGTCTGGAGCAGATAAGACCCAGGCTCTTCCCGGTGAGGAGACGGGTCAGGAGATCAGCGGCGGCGCCGTGAGCCTGCCGGATCCCCTGGCTTTTCCGGCCGATCCTGAAGGGGAGGGACCGGATCCAGGAGAGGGGGATGATCCCCGGGAGAGCCTTTCCTACCTTCGGGAGTTTTTTCCGGATCCCGGGGACCGGATCCCCTCTGGCACCGATCTCCGGGAAGGTGACCGGAAGCGGGATAGTGGAGCACCTGCAGTGGCCCCGGCAGCGGCGCCTGCTCCTTTGCCCCGCCGCCGTGTCTCTCCCCGGGAGGGTCGGCCCCGGGGTGCCGGGAACAGAAGCGGCCGGACACCCCCGGGCTCAACTGACGGGGAGCCTTCCCCGGCCGGAAGCGCTGTTTCCTGCTCCGGGCTCCCGGAGACGGGAACCGCAGACGGGATCTCTCCCGTCCCCCGGGGTACGGCGGCACCTGAGGCTGAACCTGCTCCCGGCTTCCTGGGTGCCGGGCAGATATCAGATCCGGGCACTGGCAGTGGCATCAGGTCCGGTCCCGATCCTGGTCCTGAACCAAACGCCGGCAGTGGCATCGGACCCGGCATCGGTCCCGGTAACGGAATCGGACTGGGTACCGGTCCAGATCCGGTTCCCCATCCTCGCCCATCCCAACCTTCCGGAAACCGTCCCGCTCCCGTCTCCCGGGGCGCTTCCGGGAGCCCCCCGCCGGGTCCCGGGGAAACTTTTCTCCGGCATGCCCTGGCCAGGGCCCGGAGCACCGGATCCGGGGCGGGCTTTGGGATCTGCGGCGGGCGGATCATCCTGATCCTGGGGCTGCTGGCTTCCGGGGAGACGGAGCCTCTATGCCGCCTGCTCCTTCGTGAGGGAATTGCCCAGCGCCGCCGGGGCGAACTGCTGCAGCTCGCCCCGGCCTGGTCACGGTTGGCGGCGGAGAACCTGGCGGCGGCGGGGATCCGGCCCTTCCATTTTCCCCGGAACATGATGGTTTCCCTGCAGGTGCCCCGGGAACTCCAGGGGATCTCCCCGGGAGCCGGGCAGACTCCCCGGGATCCGCTGAAGGAGAGCGTTCTCCGTGGGGATAACCGGGAAGGGGACAGCAGGGGGCGCTCAGGCGGCACCTCGCTTGATCTTCTCCGGCCCGGTGCGGTTTGGGATCATGGCGCCACCCCTGGGGGATCGGGCATGGGTGCGGACTCCTCCGGGGGCAGGGCCGGCTCTGTCCCGGATCCCGGGAGCATGACTGGCGCCTTTCCGGCACCTGGTGCCCAGGCTCCCGCCAGTCCCTCCGGGGGCAGCCTTTTCCGGTCATTGCTGCCGGAAAGCGTCCTGCCGGCGGCCTTGGATCCGGAGGCGGACCCGGGTGCCAGGGGCACTCCGGAGGTCACAGGGGGCACTCCCCCGGAGGGCTCCGGGGAGATGAGCCAGGCCGGGGTGTCTTTTATGGGGAAGATGAGGGGTGCCTCCTTTCCAGATCTGTCATCCCCTGACAGCGCCGGATCCGGAGGCGGTGCCCCGGGAGTGCAGATGGGATCTGTTGCCGCCGCGGCTGCTTTGCCTGAGACGGTCCCGGCACCCCTTGCCGGTGTCATCGGGACAGCCGGTCCGGATGAGGTGCTCCGGGATCTGATCCGGGATCTGGCCCCGGCACGGATCACCCGCCAGATCCGGCGGCGGGGGCTTTCCCGGGAGGCGGAGGCGGCGGAGCAGTGCCTCCAGGATCTGGCGTCCCAGATCCGGCGTTTTTCCCTGGAGGGGATCCTGACCACTGAGCGGGGGCAGGAACTGGAGCTGGGGGATTACTGCCGCTATATGGCCGGCGCCTGGCCCGCCCTGGATCCCCTGGAGATCATGTCCTATATGGGATCCGGCCGGATCCCCCATGGGCGGTGTTTTGCCGCTGTCCTGGGACGGGTGATCCTGAAGTCCTCTGATCGGGGTGAGGGGACGGAGCCGGCGGCAGATGCCGGGACGGGATCCGGCGCTGTTTCCCCTGACACTGCTTCCAAGATCTGAGGCGTGGGCCTGGAGACGGGGGCCGGGATCGGGTGCTGTGCGGGTGAGACGTTCCGGGCAGATCTGCCCGCCTGAGGCGGGCGGCGGCTGAGCTGAGAGCGGTTGCTGCCGGGATCTTTCCGGGAGGCGCCGGGCTCGGTGGGCGCCGGGAAGGTTTGGCCCCGGGAGGGCCTGGGGCGGGATCAGAAGGTTACTGCGGGAGGTGCGCATGATGTTCCGTCAGGCCGGGGGAGTCTCCCAGGAGTCTCCCTTCCGGCCCAACTATGAGATCCGGGGTGCCGCCCTGTGGGCGGCAGCGGGGCTTTATATGCTGCTGCGCCCCTCTGATGGGCTGCAGGCGGCTGCCGGCTCCCTGATCTGCCTGGGAGGGGCACTCCGGCTTCTGGTGCCGGGGATCCGGCTTTTCCGGCGGCAGCAGGCCCTCCGGGGGCGGCCCCTGGAGTTCACGGATATCCGGGAGCTGGGGGACCGGATCGCCGGGCGCCCAGGGGAATGCTGGCTGGGCCGGGGCTTTCTCTGGGAGGCGTCCCACACCTTGGCTGCCAGCCAGATCGCCGCATTGGATGAGTCCACAGTGACGCCGGCCCGGGGGCTCCTCCTGGGGGATTTTCTGGTTCCCGGGTGGCTCAGGGGGGCGGGGGCCGGGGCACCCGGAGGGGGCGCCATGGGCAGCGGCTGGATCCACGGCCTGGGGGCGGGGGAGGAGGATCTGTACCAGCCCCTGAGACATGCAGAGGGCCACACCCTTATTGTGGGCACCACCGGCGCCGGCAAGACCAGGATGTTTGATCTGCTGATCTCCCAGGCGGTGCTCCGGGGTGAGGCGGTGATCATCATTGATCCCAAGGGGGACAAGGAGATGGCCGCCAATGCCTTAAGGGCCTGCCGGGCGGCAGGTGCGCCGGAGCGGTTCATCATGTTCAACCCCGCCTTTCCCGAGGAGTCGGTGCGGCTGGATCCCCTGGCCAACTTCTCCCGGCCCACGGAGCTGGCCTCCCGGATCGCTGCGTTGATGACCGACACCGGGGGATCCAGCGCCACCTTCCGGGCCTTTTCCTGGCAGGCGGTGAACAACATTGTCCAGGGGGAGGTGATCTGCGGCCGCCGGCCCACCCTCATCCGGATCAACCATTATCTGGCCGGAGGGTGCGCTGAGCTGGTCACCGAGGCGGTGCAGGCCTGGGGCCGGCAGATCGACCGGAACTTTGACGCGGATTTCGCCCCCTGGGAGCGGCGGATGACGGGCCAGGGGCCGGAGCGGCAGGCGGCGCTCATGCGGGACTTCTACCGCCGGGTGCTGGGTCCCCTGGCCCCCAGCCCGGATCTGGAGTCCCTCCTGTCCATGTTCGAGCATGACTCGGCCCACTTCTCCAAAATGGTGGCCGGGCTGCTGCCCATGATGAGCATGCTCACCTCCGGCTCCCTGGGAGAACTGCTGAGCCCGGATTTCCGGAACCTGTCAGATCCCCGGAAACTCTATGACACCCGGCAGATCATCAACAGCCGGAAGGTGGCTTATATCGGCCTGGATTCTCTGACTGACGCCATGGTGGGATCGGCCATCGGATCCCTGATCCTGTCAGATCTCACCTCCGTGGCCGGGGACCGGTACAACTACGGGGAGCACAACATGCCGGTGAACATCTTTGTGGACGAGGCGGCAGAGACCATCAACGATCCCATGATCGCCATGCTGAACAAGGGCCGGGGCGCCGGGTTCAGGCTCTATGTGGCCACCCAGACCTTTGCGGACTTTGCCGCGCGGCTGGGCAGCCGGGACAAGGCCACCCAGGTGCTGGGGAACATCAACAATGTCTTTGCCCTGCGGATCACCGATCTGGAGACCCAGGAGTATGTCACCGGGAAACTGCCGGCGGTGAAGATCGGTGCTATCTCCCGGAGTGCCTCCCTGAACACCGGATCGGTGGATCCGGCCCTGCATTCCGGCGGGGAGGGGGAGACCCTGGCTCCGGAGGAAGTGCCCCTGTTTCCCTCATCCCTTCTGGGGCGCCTGCCCAACCTGGAATATCTGGCCAACCTGTCCGGGGGCCGGATCCTGAAGGGGCGGCTCCCCATCCTCACCTGCCCCGGGGAGGGCCGGGAGGACGGCCCCGACAGCAGAAGATCTGGGGGCGGCGCGGGGGAGGAAGATGGAAGATCTGGGGGCGGCGGACGGGAGGCTGGCGGCAGGTCGGAGGCAGGCGCCGGGGCGGGCTGCACTGCCGCGGCGGACATCGGTGCGGACTGCATTGCCGAGGCGGGCACCTGTGAGGGCAGTTACCTGGCGGTCAGATCTGGGGAGACAGACTGTATGGCGGGCCGTCCCCTTGGGACAGGCACAGCGGGGGACTGTTATGGTGGAGGGTGCTGGGAGGCTGGCAGGGGATTTTCCTGGGAGAGTTCCGGTGATGGCTGTGGTTCAGGCGCGGGTTCCATAGCAGGAGCAGATCCGGGCAGCGGTGCCGGTTTAGGATCCGGCTCTGGATCCAGTTTAGATCCCGGAGACAGGAGCCCTGGGGACCGGTGGGCTGACCGGGTCTCCTGGCAGTGCCGGGAAGACGGTCCAGGAGCCGGCGACGATCCCAGTGGGGACACCGGATCCGGGGGAGGAGGGAGTTTTTCCGGGAACAGCCGGGACGGGGACAGGGAAACCGGATCTGATCCGGATGGCATCATTACTGCTGGCAGCAGCGTGGAAGGAGATGAGGACGAAAAAGGGGAAGGGGAAGGGGAACCGGAACCAGATCCTGACAGGGTGAATACCGGAATGTCCGGAGGCGGTGCCAATAGTGCCGGGAGCAAAAGGGAAACTGAACCGGAACCTTATCCGGGCAGGGAGATCACTGGAATGTCCAGGGACGGGACCGGTGATGGAGAGGTTTCATGATCCGGTATGTGCTGCTGGCTGCCCTGGCGGCAGTGATCCTGGAACTGGGGACGGTCATGATCCTGGTGCCGGAGAAAACCCTGCAGGAGGTATTCCTCCGGGAGCAGGAGATCCTGTCCCGGGAACTGAGGGAGGCTGAGCAGATCCGGGCTGCCGCCTTTGCTGCCGGGGCGGAGCAGTCGGTGATCCGCGATTCAGGGCTCTCCCGGGTGATCCGGGGCGCACTGGTGCCGGATCAAGAGCAGAGGAGACGCTCCGGTGATCTGGCCGGCATGGGGCAGGGGCTGTTTCAGCAGGTGTCCCATCGTCTGGGGATCATGAGCATGATCTTCTATGAGTACATGCTCCGGGCCGGGGTGTTTCTGGTGCAGTGGGATCTGCACCTGATCCTGTGGATCTGCTTCATCGTTTCGGGGCTGATCCGGCGGGGGATCCGGCGGCATGCCTTTGCCGGCAGCTCCTCAGTGCGGCTGCATCTGGGGTTCCGGGGCTTTCTGGCGGCGCTGTGGCTTTTCCTTATGCTGGATCTCTCCCTTGTGCCCTTCAGTGCTCTGTCAGCACTGCTGCAGACTGCGGTGCTGGCGTGTCTGGCCGGTGTGGTGGCGGCTAATCTTCAGAAGAGGCTGTGAGGAGGGGCGTCCACCGGATCAAACTGCTGAGGAAAGGCGATTGTGGGGCGGATCCTGCCGGGTGGGAAAAGTCATGAGAGAGCCACAGTGGTTGGCTTGCAAATCAGAGAGGGAACCACTGTGGCGGGGGAGCAAAACGCTGATGGAACCCCGTGCCGGGAGTGAAATCAGGATGGAACCTCTGTACAGGGAGTGAAAAACGCTGAGTGAAGCCAATCGGCATGAACGGAACACTGGGGAACCCCGGTGCCGGGGGTATAATTGACTGACGCTGCATAGTGACAGGGCATTGCAGGGGGTACAGGGCATGCCGTTTATCCGGACACAGAAACTGGTATACAGTCAGGAGGGCAGGATCATTTCCGGCTCGGCCTCGATTGTCGACGTCACTTATGACCCTTTGGCGCCCAAGTACAAGTCCCGGCAGAAGGTCCGGGAACGGCTGGGCAAGGTTCTTGCAATGTACTCCAAGCGCCGGGGACTTTTTCAGTCTCCCACCAGGGGGCTGGTGATTTATGATGCCGATCAGGATGCCTTTTTTGATCCGGAGCCACAGGACGTGGCTGGTCCACGCAGTGATCACGGGCAGGTGCCGCCAGATCCGGGAGCCGGGAGTGGGGCTGGGATCCCCGGAGTGTCCCAGAAAAGCCAGGGCGGGGTGTATCCCGGGGCCGGTGTCCACACCGTTTTTGGGGATGCCTATCTTCTCATTGAGATCATGAAGAAGACCGGGATCTGGCAGGTGCTTTCCGGTCTCTTTCCTGAGACTGATGGCAGCCAGAGGCTTCTCTGCCACGTCCTTCACAGTGTGCTGAGCGATGGCGGCGGGATCTCCTGTGAGGATTTTACCGCCAGATCCTTTGCCGCCTACTGTGCGGGGGATATCCAACTGGAAAGCCTCGGGCAGGACATCCGCTATTTCAGCATGATGGGTGACCGGGAGATCAAAAGCCGGTTCTTCACCGCATTTGCGGGATTAATGCGGGAACGCTGGGGACACACCGCCCATGCCTGTTGCGTTGATCTTGACCCTTTGCCAATGTTTCCCAGGAGCCCCTTCAGTGCCTTGCAAACTTTCGGAATGTATGGGCATGAAGTGCCGGTGCGGCTGGTTTCTGTGCTGGATGAAACCACCCGCTGCCCGCTGTGGTACGAGGTTATTGCGGAAGACGAGGCCCGGATCGACCGCCTGAGACTTATTGAACAGCAGGTGGCATTGGATCTGGGGATCAGACTGACTGGATGTCTGCTGGATCACTGCTATGTTTCAGAAGATCTTTTCCGGTTCTTTGAACCTGGACAGGGCGGTGCCGAGACCCCGGAAAAGCGGTATCTTGTCCGTATGCCGGATGAGAAAGAGGTTCCTTACCGGGAACTCTGGGAGGATGTGAAGAGGTGTTACCACAAGCCGAAAAACCGCTTTGTTTATGAAGGCCGTCCCTATTTTGGCCTGAGTGTCCGTAAGAACATTTCCGGGACAGATCTGTGGTGCTATGTGTTTGTGGATCTGGAAAAGGCTCTTAGGGAAGGCACTGAAGTGATGACAAAATATTCCGAGCAGTTTGCGAGGCTGACAGCCAGAGAGCAGGCCTGGCAGCAGGTGAGGGGCGGTTTTTTGGCGCTGATTGGCAACTGTGACCGGCATCCGGCCGGGATCCTGGCGGAATATCTGGGCAACGCCCGTGACGAATGGTTCACGAGGGATACCGGTGAGTACCTGAAACTGCTGCCAGTTTGGGCTGACGAGACGGTGCGGGGGAAAATCCTTACTGATGCGGTGAGCAGCATTGTAAGGCATTGCATGATGCGCCTGTCCCGGGAACCCGAACTGCCCCTGAGTTCGGTCCTGGGCAAATGCCAGTCGCTGATGTGCATGCTGGATCCGGATTCCGGCAGGGTTCTGGTGGAAAAGCCCGGCCGCCATGTCCTGGAATGCTTCGGGATTTTTGGCATCCCCGTTCCCCGGGAGATCGATCTGGGATCCTATCTCAGGGAACTGTATCCTGTCAGAGGGCAGGTATCGGGACGGTTCAGGAAAACGTGGGGATGCGTCTGATGCTTACCCAGATCCCAGGGGTGGCCTCAGGGCTGTGGCACGGGTGCTGTAGCGGGACGCAACAAAAAGCCTGCCTCATGGGGCAGGCTGAAAAATTACATTGCCTGGTGTCAATTCTTGCTGTCCTGCATGCACTGGGCGATTTCACTCATGATTCGTCGTGAGGCGCTATGGTACATGAGAACTCTTTCCTGATTCACTAAGTTCGAACATCCATGTTGTCCGCAGTAGCGCATGTCGGTAACCTCAAGAATGGCTTTTTTTCCGTCTGAGGAAGTGGTGTACCGCATTACCGCATCAACATTCCAGGGAATTCCAGTCCACAGATCTGCTCCAGAGTCCATCAGAAAGGTGAGGATGAACTTGTTGTATTTCTCCGACTGGTAAGTGAACATGGTGCCGGTTGAGGGCGGGCGGACAGCTCTTGAGGCGCAGTCAACTGCTGCTCCAAAAGCTTCAGAGGCGTCACTGATATTAACCTCCATTTTCTGCGGCTGAAAAGCAACAAAAGTTGAGCATCCTGTAAGAATCAACGCCGGTAACAGTGCCAAAAGTTTTTTCACCTTGTTTTTCCTCAAACAACTTCCAACAATTTCCCCTTCTTCTGGATGCTGATCCACACCGCAAAAGTCCGGGACCAAATGCTCAAGGTACGGCTTAATCCTTCAAGCTAAATCTGAATTGCGTTGCCTCCTGGAGGTGGATGGCCTTTGATCAGTGGTGGCGCCGCAAGTGGAGCCCTCCTGCATAGTCCGGCAGATCTGCGGTCCTGGCTTTCCCAGAGCCTTTGCTCTCGGCTTTAAACTTCCTTCCCCGGGCACTGCTTTAAGATCCTGGTACAGATGACTCTGGTTTGTCCCTGGGATCACCTGTTTTATACGTCAGAAAACGCCGTGTAATGTAATCGCGACTGATCAATGGTTGCAAAGTACAGATAATTATATTTTGAAACTTGCTTTGAGTTGTGATAACTCTCACAAAGATCAAAATATCTGCCAAAAACGATCTGAACTTGATCTTGATGTTTGTTTTATACATGATACATGAGAAGAATTGCGTGATGAGATGTGATAGGATCAGGTAAGACATTCAGTCACAGGTTATTGTCCTTTCGGAAAGTTTTGGAGCATAAAGTGTTGCCTGGCCTAGGATGCGGCTGAACCGGTACGGGATCTGCCGCACCACCTCTCTGTGTCTGGGATCCAGGTTCCAGCCTGATCTGCCGGTGACCGTAACATGTGGTTCGCCTGGGTTATTCTGGGGTATATTAGGCTGTGATGATCCCGGAGAACTCGCCTCTTCATTCTTCCCCCAGGGACCGCTTCTGCTTTATGGCAGTACTGCTTTTCAGGGTGAGAACGTGTGTCAGAAACTCCTGGCCAAGGGGACCGTTGCGGCTTTATGGCAGTAACTGCCTTCCTGCCGTTGCCGGAGAGTTTCCCGGGCCGATCTGGGGGAGCCCCGGAGAGTTTCCCGGGCCGATCTGGGGGAGCCGCCGGAGAGTTTCCCGGGCCGATCTGGGGGAGCCGCCGGAGAGTTTCCCGGACCGTTCAGCGGTGTCCCTGAGTGTTTCCCGTGCCGACCAGCAGTGTCCAGGAGACTGTTTCCGGACTGATCTGGCGGTGATCTGGAACCGTTTACCAGCAGGCCAGGAAATGTGTTCCTTCGGGACAGTCTTTATGGATCTTCAGCAACTGCCTGACTGTTTCATCTGTTACTGATGTGTTGTGCCTTACCTGCCCTCATGGGCAGTCACCGTCTTCTGAGAATTGGAACCTTTTGATGAACACCCCTGAAAGCTGTAAATGCCCCTCCTGCGCCGGTTCGCTCCTGTTTGACATCGGACTCCAGCGTCTCAGGTGTGATCACTGCTCCCGGGAACTCACCGTCCCGGAATATGAGAGCCTTCTTCAGGACAACCCGTCCTTCCCGGAAACCCGGGGCGCATCCCCGGCTCAGGACGGCGGTTACCGCCGGCGGGTGCTCCGACGATCCTATGTCTGCGCCACCTGCGGCGGCGAGGTGTCTCCGGGAGTTCTGAGCGCCTCCGCCAGCTGTCCCTTCTGCGGCCGTCCTATTGTTCTGTCTGACAAGATCCGGGACACCGGGGAGCCGGATATGATCATCCCCTTCCAGAAGCAGAAAGGATCTTTTGTTGAGGGCTACCGGAAACTCTTTGCCGGCCGCCACTTCGTCCCGGCGGACTTTCTCCGGGAGGCCCGGGAGGAGAAGATCCTGGCACGGTATTTCCCCTTCTGGATCTTTGACGTCACCGCAACCGGCAGTGCCCGGGCCAAGGGGGAGAAGATCTCCCGGAAGGGAGACCGGAAATGGGAGCACCGGGTGTTTGAACTTTCCGGGGCGGGACACCAGGAGTTTAACGGCGTCCCCCAGGATGCCACTGACGAGCTGGATGATGAACTCTCCCAGAGACTTGAGCCCTTTGACACTGCCAGTGCGGTGCCTTACAGCTTTGCCTATTTTGCCGGCCATGATGTGCGCATCGGCAACCGGGGATCCGGGAAGAGTTTTAAGGATGTGGAGCGCAGGATCACGGGATCTCTGGATCGTCTGCTCATTCCCGCAGGGGACTATGACGCCTGCCGGATCACGGAGCGGAACTACACCGTAAAGCCCCGGCTGATCAGCAGTGCCATGTTTCCGGTGTATCTCCTGGATGTGCCCTGGCGGGGGCGGATCTACAAATACGCCATGAACGGCCAGACGGGACGGATCGTGGGCAAATTCCCGGTGAAGGGCCTGAATGTGGGCATGTGCTCCCTTTTCCTCACCTGTGTGTCGGTCCTCATACTCTTCTGGCTGGGAGAACTGGCGGATTTTCTGCCGGGTATGAGCCAGCTTCTGATCTTCCTTCCCATGCTGGGGCTGGTGGCCGGTGTCTGCTGGGCGGTCTGGAAAAGCCCTCTGCCCTTTGTCTTTGAGAACAGTGTCCTGGCAGTTCTGGGGGGCGCAGGGAGTATCACCGGGACTCTGGCTTATGCCCTCATGCTTTCCTCCCGGGACAGTGACACCCGGACTGCGGTGCTTATCCTGGGCTTCTTTGGGGTTCTGCTGTTCTTCCTTTATCACAGCATTCTCCGGTCCCGTCTGGAGGACGAGGCCCGGGATTCCCTGACAGGTCTGGCGCCTGATGCCGACGATTACCTGGATCCGGAGCAGTCCGCTGTCACCGCCAGGGATTGCCGGGAGGCGGGCAGTTATGTTGCGGACTCGGAGCGGATGCGCAGGGATTGAGTGCTGGGAGGAACAGGAGGGAACTTACGGCCGGGACTGGTCAATGGCAGGATCATGAGCAGGGCATTGTCCTGGGCCTGGGCAGAGCAGTGGAGTGCAGGGCAGTGCAGTGCAGTGCAGGGAGTCAGGATGCAGAGAAACTCCGTCAGGATCCTGCTGGGATGAGGCTGATGCCGATGCCGGCTCTCTTCCCGGGTGCCGGGTGGGTGGCCCGGAGCACCTGTCGCTGGCGATCCCAGGGCTATTCAGGGATGGGAGCTCCCTTTGGATCTCCGGGGAAGGTGCCTGATGAGCAGTCCCGGCAGATGGCATGCGCCCCCAAACTCTCCGTTTACTGGGGACTCCGGCGGCCAGAGGTATGATTGCCGACTGTCCAGGTACCCGGATAGGGATGCTAATGCTTCTGAACCGGAAGGAGCATAAGGCGCGGCGCAGGGTCCCATGATCAGGAGTCCAAGACCTGGATCCAGTTCCGGGAGAAGGGTCCATGAATGTTTTTGCTGGCTGGTGGCGCCCGAGCAGCCATGGTGACAGGAGAATTGTATGTCTACAGAGCAAACTGAATTGCTGTATTCACCTTACGGGGAAGTTTCCTTTGAACTGTTCCGCAGGCTCAGAAGAGCCTATGCGGACAAAAGCGGGATGATCGCGACCCTTGATGATATCGGCATGACACGGTTTCCCGTCCTGCTGCGCCCCCGGCGTTTTGGCAAGAGCACCTTTGTCCAGATGCTGAAGTGCTTCTACGATATCTCATACAGTGGCATGTATGAGGAGCTGTTTTCCGGAACTGAGGTTTATGAAAAAAATCTTGCCGGTCACAATGCCTACCATGTGATCGACTTTGATTTTTCGGGGGTATCCGGAGTCAGGGAAGATGTGCTGCTCAGAAGTTTCATTATTGCGGTGAACAGCGGCATCAATGATTTCATGGTCCGCTATCCCGATTTTGTTTTCCGTCCCACCGAGGCTGAAAAGGAAACCCCCTCGGGACTTATCAGAGCCTTTGTTGATGCTTATAAAAGGTATCCGGGCAAGAGATCCCTGTATCTGCTGATCGACGAATATGACAATTTTGCCAACAATGTCCTTTCAGCAGATCTGAAACTGTTCAGGGTGATCACCAGCACCGGAGGGTTTCTTAAGGATTTTTATGCTGCCGTAAAAGACGGCACCAAAAGATACATTGCTAAAACCTTTATTACGGGAGTGTCTTCGGTATCCCTGGACTCTCTGACTTCGGGGTTTAATATTTCCCTGAATGTGACCGCCGACAAAAACTTCAACAATTATGCGGGCTTTACCGAAGGCGAACTCAAAAAACTCATTCCCAAACTGGTGGATCTCAAAAGCATTGGTGTCACTGCGGAAGAGGTGATTGCCCGGATGAAGCCGGTTTATGACGGTTACTGCTTCAGCTGGCAGGCCGGCAACACCCTGTTCAATTCGTCCATGTGCCTTTATTACCTGAACATTATCCGGAAGACCGGAGAGTTTGTTGCTCCCGAGAAATATCTGGATCCCGCATCCGATCATGACGGCTCAAAACTGCGGCAGCTGTTTGACATCGCTGCCGACGATCTGGCTGACTATGTCATCAACACCTATCTTGCGGGCGATGATTTTTACCTGGAAAAACTTGCCGAAAACATCAATCTGAACCAAACGGCCAAATACAATGATGTGCAGCTGATGTCCATGCTGTACTACCTTGGTTATCTCACCATTGATCCTGAACACTCCACCAGTGACGGACTGATGCTGAGGGTTCCGAATCTCTACATGTCCCGGCTGTTTGCTCATTGCACCATGGATCTGAAACTCCGGAACAGCAGTGTTTTCCGGGAGCAGTGTCTGGATATTTCAGGGCTTCTCCAATCAGCGGACGACCTTGCGGGTTTTGCGGTTTCCTGTACCCAGTTTTTGAGCGTCATTTTCACCAGCCAGGTTCTTGCCCACATGAGTGAAATGGCACTGAATCTTGTGCTTTATGCCAAGCTCAGTTCCCTGCGCGAGGTGGTGGCTGAACTGCAGAAATCCTTAAGGGTGCCAGGCCAAGGAGAAAACTTTGCTGATCTGGTGATCACTGTGAATAAGGGGAAGAGCAGTGAGTGCGTCTATCTGATCGAACTGAAGTATATCCCTAAAAATGACGCCACGGCGGCAACCATCAGCCGGCGGGCTCAGGAGGCCGCCGGACAGGTGCAAACCTACAGGAACGCACTGGAATTCAGGGGGAAGATGGTAAAGCCCTGTGCCATGGTCTTTGCCGGTGCGGAATGCGTGCACTGTGCGATACAGTGAGCAGGTGAGCAGAAAACGGAAGAACGCAGGAGCTCACTGGGTGGCCAGTGCCTGATCGGGCAGAGGTCAGAGCCTGTTCTGGGAGAGGCAGTGGTAAGAGCTAGTCCCGGGAGAGGTCAGAGTTAGCCGTGGGAGAGGCAGAAGTAAAGAGTTAGTCCTGGGAGAGGTCAGAGTTAGCCATGGGATAGGCAGAGGTCAAAGTTAGCCCTGGTGAGGCGAAAACACCGTGATCTTCTGGGGCTACGAGTTGGTGATTGCGGAGAGGTCAGAGCAGAGCAGGCTCTGGGAGAGGTGAAAACAACCGGGATTTTCACTGTTCTCTTTGGTGGGTTGGACAGGATGTGAAGTCTGCAAGCTGCGAGAGGGTCTGTTCAGGCTCTCTTCCGGGATCGGATGCTTGCCTTGCTTCGGCTTCCAGGCAAATCGGATCTTAAGGCTGCGGCTTGCTGAACTCCCGGTATCACCGGGAGGCGGGCAGGGTGACAGTGGGCACTTGGCAGTTGTTTAGTCACTGGCAGGGGCTGTCACGGGCAAGGTTATTAGTGCAATTATACCTGCCGTTCCCATGTTGACTGGTGATGATTAGAGGAGCCCGTATCAGCTACTTTGGCAGGGTGAATTAAAGAGGTCTTGCGAATGTAGGTTGAGCCTTTCTTGTGTCGATGTCATTGGGCGAATTTTACTATGACATGGAAATTTCAGCCGTCTTCGTCCGTAAGTTTATTTATTGTTGAATGGTGTGTGATCTGGATCATGTGGTTTTTGGGCTTCAGAACGTTTTTGATTTACATCACAGGATCTGATGTCTGTTCAGGCTGGGTTGATTTTGTGATTATCTTCAAAGAATGTGCTTGATTGTTGATTAATCTCACGCTTTTTGACTTTTCTCGCTCGATCTATGCTAACGCTTTGAATTTGCTGTGCTAGCATCGACGTGTGAACAGACTTGAGCCTCTTGTGCGTGCGGAATTTTTGCTGGTTTGGTTCTCGCTCTAAAAAGGTGGCGTGAAGCCTTGAAAACACAGACTTCATCAAGATATTTCGCATTCCGGCTTTATTGCCGGCTCAATTGAAACTGCTCCATGGAGCAGATAGCAGTCAGGATCTCGCTATCGCTTTCCGGCTTTGTTGCCGGCTCAATTGAAACGGATCGGCCAGATAGTTCAGAATATCCTTCAGTCGT
>ERZ842401.3654-NODE-3654-length-18828-cov-5.640707_pt1 | contig 18828 bp, 21 predicted proteins | sample MGYA00521270_ERZ842401 | MGnify/ENA primary metagenome ERZ842401 (study PRJEB31892, sample SAMEA3878208) | bioreactor metagenome | biome: Moose rumen | place: Sweden | collected 2011-10 | study: EMG produced TPA metagenomics assembly of the PRJEB12797 data set... | reverse complement strand
CAATCCTCTAATTAGAAACTACTTATAAACTGTCCAACTTTTGGGGTTCAGTTCAAAGTTTGATCTCTATTTTTTTACATATCCATGTCCACCTGTTGTATAATCATAATTATCTATAGATATATCTTTTTGTTTTATACCTAAATAATCTTTTAAAGAATTAACCATTTGTACATATTTATTAGTTGCACCTTCAAAATCATTTTTCTTAACAGATTCACTAGCGCTAACTAAATAAGTGTCATATATTCCTTGCCATACTTCTTTATCATGTGTTTCTGAATATTCCTTATTTATTAATCCAGCTATTTCTGGTCCAACATAATCATATTCCATTAAAATGCCTTTAAACTTTTCAGATTTTTGTAAATATTCTCCTCTAAGTCTTCTCATGTTTTCAAGGACTTCACAACCATCTTCTTTTCCTAAAATATCACAAACTATTGTTGTTATATAACATCCTCCAGAATAGTTTCTTGGTTTTTGATTATCACATGTCTCTCCTGGCCAGTAATATGTTCTATACCAGCTACAATATCCTTTTACGTTATCACCTTGAAAATCATAGTAAACACAACCACCACATTGATTATCATAATATCTACTCATTTTGTTTTTCCCCCCCACTCATAAATATGCACGTATTATATCATATTTTTTTGATTTCGTCAATTATTTATAGAAGTATACAAGTACTTTTTCTATTACATTATACTGTTTTTCTCTATCAATTATAAAATCATCATTTTCATCAATAAACTCATCTAAATATTCTAATTCACCTATTTTCTTTTTTTTGCTAGATAGTGTTATATAAGTATCATGCAGATTTTCTACTGTATTAATATTACTTGCTAAAGTCATATATTTTCTTTTAGTAATTCTTTGAACTTCCATCAAATATAAGAGACTAAAAGTCGCTAATAACATAGAAAGCCTATCTGTGTTTTTTGAAATTATAACGCAATCATTTCTATTGTCAATCATATATCTTTTTAATAATAATGGAATAATATTAGTTACATGTTCGTTATAATTACATGCATCAATATCTATAAACTTTACATTACCAGTATTGTCTATCAATATATTATCAAATGATAGATCTTGAACAATTATTCCATTTTCATGTATTTCTCTTAAAATAAGTGATGCTTTTTTTAGTGCATTAAGAATTTCTTTTACATTAACATATCTTGGATTAATAAACTTATCATATATATTAATTGAATTTTTAAAGTTTTCTGTCGTGTATCCTTCAAGTTTTCCGTTTTGAATTATTAACTCTATCGGCATCATTACATTATCTATTTTGATTCCATCCATATCTAATAATTTTAAATAAAGATTGTTTTTTTCTTCTTCAGTAAATTTATCTAATATCTTTATACATTTATCATCACTTTTATACATTGTACTAGTAGTTCCTTGAATACTGCATTTTTTTAATTTGCTAAAATCTATATCTCCTAACTTTATTTTTTCCATATTTTCCTCTTTTTATTTCTTGGTATTATTAATTGTTAAAAATAATTTTTTTTCTTCTTCAATTAAACTTGGACTATTTAATAAATTATCAATTTTTATCATTTTTTGATACATTTCTTCATTATAATCTTTCTTATTACTATTTTTATATTTTTCATAATCTTTCATCTCAAAATAATCATTAAATTTTTCAACAAATTTTGAAATATCTTCCATATGGTGTATACCAATTTCTTCTAATTCCTTTAGAAGTTTCTCACTAGCTATTTGACCATCATATCTTTTTAGTAATCTTTTTGGTAAATTAACGTGTTTTATTTCTGCAATTTCTTTTGTTCTTTTTAAATATACTAAACTTACTAACTTTATTTTTTGATTTTCATGAAGGTAACTAAATTCTCTTTCAAAATAATAATAAATACCAATAATTCTTCCTATACTTGGCATGCCATTTTCATTAAAAACTATTGTGTATCTATTCATAATAATTTCTCCTTTTTTGGTTGTTATTGTAACATATTTTATAATATTTGAAAACAAAATAAAAAGAGATTTATATCTCTTTTATCTGTGAAATTTACTTTCTTTTATTTCATCATTTACTTTGGAATAAATATTCATATCCCAAAGTCTCCCATTAATGTAATAAGCATTTAATCTAATTCCATTTAATTCAGCAACTTTTTCATGTAATTTTATAGATGGATTATTGAATTCAAATACAGAGCTTGTAACACTTGCTACTCCTGTTTTGAATAGTTCGTTATAAAAACTATTAATTACTTTAGTACCTAATCCTCTATTTTGTAGTTTTGGATCTATTCCAATTTCTACTTCTACATTTTTTCCATCAGCATTAGTTCTCAAAGTATTAATATATCCCGCATAATTATTATTTTCATCTAATACAACATACGTATAGTTCATTAATGCTTTTGTGATTCCATATTTTTCATTTCCCTTTTGTAAAAAGTATTTATCTTCTCCTAATGGAATTGTAAATTCTTCTCTATTTTGCATTGCTTTTATATGAGAATTTAATACACTATTAAAATCTATATTTTCTTCTTCAAATGCTATAGGAGATACCATTTTAAATCCATTATCTAATTCTATTTTTTTACTTAATTCTTTACTGTCTGTTTCAAAAGATGAAATTGAAGCAACTCTATTATCTGGAATATATATTCCACTATCTTTTTTCATAAATGGGACATGTTGAAACATCATATTGGATTCAACGTTATCTCCAGTTTTTGCTCCATATGGAATACTACCATAATAATTCATATTTGTATTTTTTAATATATCTAGTAAATTATCATTACTTCCGCTTACTGATAATGATATATTATGAACACTTGATGCGTGTGCATAATTAATATAGTCATCAATAATTTCACCAGGTAATTCGTTTACTATTTCATCTCCTAATTTTTTATCTAGGAAAATATTTAAGTTTGCTCTTTTATTAGACCAAATTAAACTACTTAATCCTATTATTCCAATTGGTTTATCTTTACTCATTATTGTAAATGGCATTTGTAATCTCGGAATGGCATAGTCTTCTGAATACTTTTCTAATAATTCTTCACTTATTCCTGGGACTAATAAATTATTTGATATTATAATATCTGCTGATGGATATACTTCTTGTTTTTCTACTTCTACTTTTTTGTTTGTTGAAAAAAACACTTCATCTAATTTTGTAATATTTATTGAATCTGAGATATATTTTCTAAATTCATTTACTATTTCTATTTTTTCTTCTTCTGATATTGATCTATTTACTTCAAATCTAAGTGATGCTACATCATCTTTTGCATCAATATTATATAAACCAATAAAACCAATATAATTTCCTTCTTTGTCAAGAATAGTAGCTCTATAAGTTGTAGGCAAAGTCTTTAATATATCATTTACCTCATCTTCTGATATTCTTGAATTTCTTTTAATTAGCTCTTTTGATTCCTCAATATATGCATCAAAACTTCCTATGTAAAAATTATCTGTTTCTAGTTTACTTACAAAATTATCTTTCATAAAGACTCCTTCTTCTTATTCTTAATAAGATTATATCACTTTTTTGTAAAAAAAATCAATTCACTAAAGAATTGACTATTTATTTACAACTCAAACACTTTTGTTTGAATTAATTTATATGGTGCCTCCGGTCGGACTCGAACCGACACGATATTACTACCACTGGATTTTGAGTCCAGCGCGTCTACCAATTCCGCCACGGAGGCATTTGCAAAAACATTATATCATATTTTATATAAAAAAAACAATAAGTTATAATTAACTCATTGTTATAGTACTTCTTCTTTATATTTTGAATTGTATAAATCAATTGTTTCTGATTCTTCCTCTACTTCTTCATTATAAAAGTCTTTCATATCAGGTAACTCTTCTATTTTACTTAATCCAAAATAATCTAAAAACTCGCTTGTTGTTGAATATAATATTGGTCTTCCTGGAAGATGACTTCTTCCACTTTCCTTGATTAATCCTTTCGCAACTAATTTTCTTACCATTTGAGATGTACTAACACCTCTTACATCATCAATTTCTGCTCTTGTTATTGGCTGATTATAAGCAATTATTGCAAGTGTTTCAAGTGCTGCTTGACTTAATGTATTAGTCTCTGGATTCTCAATTAATTTTTTATAATAATCTTTGTGCTCTCTTTTAGTGGTAAGTTTAATTTTATTACCTAGAAAGTCAATTCTAATTCCTCTATTATTATCATTATAACTATCTTTTAAAGACATTATTAATTCTTTTGCTTCTTCTTCCTCTATTTCAAGTACACTTGTTATTTGTTCTATATTTAATCCTTCTTCACCTACAACAAATAAAAGTCCCTCTAATACTGCTTGTTTATTCATGTCCTACCTCACATATTATGTCATCAAATGCTTTTTCTTGACTTATTATTAATTCCTTTTCTTTTGCCATTTCTAGTATTGCTAAAAAAGTAGCTACTACATATTCTTTACTATAATCTTCAAAAAGTTCAAAGAATGATACTTTCTTTTTTGTATGTAAAATACTTTTTATTCTTTTTCTTCTTTCTGATACAGTTATTTCTTTTTCAGTTACTTTTGTATGAATGGGTTTTTCTTCACTTTTTCTTTGTAAAAATTTTTTAAAAGCATCAACTAAATCATCTACACTTAGTTCTGATGATAACTTAACTTCTTGATCCATATACTCTTTTATATCTCCAGGTGCTTTTGTGTAAATTTCACTTCTTATTTCTTCTTTTTCTTTTAATGTCTTAGTTATTTCTTTGTATGTTTCATATTCTAAAAGTCTGTTTACTAATTCTTCTCTTGGATCTATTTCTTCTTCATCATTTTCTTCTTCTTCTCTTTTTGGAAGTAGCATCTTTGATTTTATATACATTAGTTCAGATGCCATAACTAAGTATTCACTTGTTACCTCTAAATTCATTTCTTCCATTTTATCAAGGTATGCTAAATACTGATTAGTTATTTCTTCTATTTCAATATTTAATATATCCATCTTACTTTCTTTTACTAAGTGAAGAAGTAAATCAAGTGGACCATTAAATTCATCAATTGTAAAATCTAAATTCATACAAATCATCCTAACTATAACAATTATAACATAAAATTTAAAATATAAGTATTTTTACAAACAAAAACGAGCAATAAATGCTCGAATTTTATTATTTAGTATTTTTTACTCCTGTATATGAATATGAACCATCAGAGTTAATATTATATGTATATGTATATTGAGCAACATCATTTGAATTTTCTTTTATGTATTTAGAAAATTTAGTTTCCCAAGTATTTCCTAATGTATTTGTCATTTCATCTTCAGTTAAATCTTTTATTTTTGTTTTCTTTCCATAATCTTTGTACATAGCACTTGTTTCAGCATCTATAAATACAACACCTGAAACTATTTCAAGTCTGTTCTCATATTTTGTTGCTGATAGAATTGTATCTACTTTTCCAAAGCCTGATGTACCACCACATCCACCTGTTACTGCTTCATATATTTTTTGCGATTCATTATACTTAAAGTTTGCACAATATAATTTAAACTCTGCAACTTTTTTATATGTATTTGAACCAAAAACTGTTTCATATGCAGCTTTTACTTTTTCTTCAGATACATTTTCTATTGTATATGTACCTTCATTTTTAGTATTAATATCTTTCTTGAAAATGTTATATGCAAGTCCCATCTTATAATCTTCAGTCATATCTGATACTTTTAATTCTGAACTATTATATACATTTTCATCTATTCCTACTCCTAAATGATTATTAGAATTATAATATAAATCTTGTACTTCTGTGCTTTCTATATCTAATTCTTCTTTCTTTTCTTCTTTTTCTTTAGTATTAGAAGTTGAATCTTTTTTCTCTTCAATTTTAGTTTCTTTCTTACCTAATGATATATATCCTTTATCATATGCAATAAACCCAACTAAACCTAAAACTACTAGAATTAGTAAAACTATTACAATTTTTGAACCTACTCCCTTTTTCTTTTCTTCTTTTAACTCTTCTTTTAATTCTTCTTTTTCTTTCATATAATCCTCCTTATTATTATTTTAAATCAATTATTTTTTTTCTTCAATATATTTATATCATTTTAATTATTTTAATTTTTTTGTTATAATATTTTTAGGTGGTTTTATGAAAAAATTTACTATGAGAGATGAAGAATTTATCTGCAAGAATTGTGGAAAAAAAGTTTTACCTCTTAATTATACCGCTAGAGATCATTGCCCTTACTGTTTATATTCTCTTCATGTTGATATTAATCCTGGTGATAGAGAAAATGATTGTAAAGGATTACTAAAACCTATTGGTATTGAAAAATTTAAAGATACATATAAAATATTGTACAAATGTGAAAAATGTAATCAGGATCATAAAAATATTATGGCTAGTGATGATGATATGGATTTAATAATTATGTTATCTGTTAATAATAATTAAAAAGACTTTAGAAATTCTAAAGTCTTATTTTATTCTTATATACATTTTACTCTTTATTTATAAAATTGCTAGTTTTGAGGCTTGAAAATTAATGTTAAGAAAAATGCAAAAATAATGGCTGCAGAAATACCTGATGCTGTTAAATCAAACATTCCCATTACAAGCCCAAATATGCCATGAGATTCTGCTGCATGAAGTCCTCCATGTATTAATTGATGTCCAAAACTTGTGATTGGAACCATTGCTCCTCCTCCAACTTTTTCAACTATTCTATCATATACATTAGATACATCTAGAAATGATCCAATTACTACAAATAAACTTGTAATATGTCCTGGTGTTAATTTTGTATTATCTAAAATAATTTGCGCTATTAAGCATACAAATCCACAAAATAAAAATGATAAAACTATTTTTTCCATTAAATCGCCTCCAAGCTAATTGCATGAGCTATACTTAAAATATTCTCTTTTTGATATAGGAAAGTTGGACTAAATAATGCTCCTGTTGCAACTAATAATACTCTTTTTAATTTTTTCTTTTTCATTTGATCAAGTATAAAACTATATGTTACAAGTGCACTACAAACTGGTCCACTTCCTCCAGCTAATACTTCTTTTTGTTTCTTTAAATCATATAAAATAACTCCACAGTCATTATAATTTTTTGTTATATTTATTCCATTCTCTTTCATTAAATATTCTTTTAGAATTTCTTTACCATAGATACCTAAATCTCCTGTTAATATCAAATCATAGTAATCTTCTTTTCTGTTTAAGTCTTCTAAATGTCTTCTTATAGTATCTGCAGCTGCTCCTGCCATTGCTGCTCCCATGTTTAATGCATCATTTTGGTTGTAATCAATTATCCTTCCAATTGTTGCACTTTCTATTTTAATATCACTTTTTACATTCGAAATAATAGCACTTGCTCCACCGGTTGCAGTAAATGTAGCTGTTTTTGGTTTAGGTGCTCCATATTCAGTAGGATTTCTAAATTGTTTTTCACTTGACATATTGTGTGAACATGTTGAACAAAGACATGTTTTTATATTTCCGTTTTCTATAAAATTTGATCCTATAATTAGTCCTTCAACATTAGATGCACAAGCACTATATACTCCAAGAAACGGTTTTTCTAATTCTTCAGCTGCATAACAAGATGCAGATACTTGATTTAATAAATCTCCTGATATTACTAAATCAATATTTTCTTTTGTCATTTTATTTTTTCTTAGTACTTTTTTCATACTCTCTTTTAATAATTTTACCTCTGCTTTTTCCCATGTTTCTTCATCACAATATAAATCTTTATAACTATCATCAAAATATTTTGATAGTGGTCCATTATCTTCATATGGACCTACTACTGTATATGTATTATTTAAAAATACATTTTTATATTTAAATGTCATAGTCCACCTCCAATTAATAACCTTATTACTCCAAATGTCCAAGCAGAAACAACTCCATAAACTATTACTGATCCTGCTAGTTTAAATGCATTACTTCCTATTCCATAAATAGGTCCTTCTTTTTTATAATCAAGTGATGCACTCATTATTGAATGTGCAAAACCTGTTATTGGAATTAATAATCCACATTTTGCAAAATTAACCCATTTGTCAAAGAAGCCTAATGCTGTAAAAAGAGCTGCTATAAAAATTAATGTAATAATCATATATACAGAACTCTCGCTTCTTGAAACATGCCAAAAGAAACAATAAAGTTCAATTAATCCCTCTCCAAATGCGCCAACTAATCCTCCTGTAATATAAGCAATTAATAAATTTTTACTTTTCTTTTCTTCCGGTTTATGTTTTTCAACTATTTCATCATATTTTTTATTAATCATATTATCACCAGTTTTAGTGTTTGCGATATTTAAATTTTTATGTAAAAAAAATAAACTTTTTTTAGTTTATTTTTTTAATCTATCTGTAAATTCAATTTTCTCTTCTTGCTCAGTTTCTTCAAGCATTTCTTTTAAATGATTTTCTTCTGTTTCAAATGATCTTTGCCAATCTGCAAATTTCTTTCTTTGAACTTCTCTATCAATTTCATATTTAATGCATGATTCACTTAAATATTTTGTTCCTTTATAATAATCTTTTCCAAGTGTTCTAGCTATTTTTTCAGGAAAAAACTTTAATCTATCTATTTCATCAGTTTCTAGTCCTTGCAATCTAAATTCTTCTAATATTTCAGCTTGCTTTTCTTTATCTAAATAAGATATATAATTACTATTTCCTATACAAATAGTTTGGTCATAATCTTTTATTAAAATACCTAAAATGAATTCTCTTGGTACTCTTCCAATTTTTCGTACAAAATCTTCTATTGGTAAAAATGATAGTCTTTTATCATCTTTTGCAATCCACTCTAAATCATCTGGATATGTTCCTAGATAATAATCTTTTCCATCTATTCCTTGAATAGAACCTGGTACTGCAACTATAACACCTGCTGGTATAACATTATTATCAACTTGTTCATATAATTCTTCTACTGATTTATCTATTTTCTCTTCAAAGTCAGTACTCCCTTTCATATATACTGTTCCTGTTAGTCCTACTCCTTCAAAAGTTTTAAACATTAATCCATTTTCAAAAATACTATCTGCTAACTCATTTATATTTTCTATTTCATTTCTCAATCCGCAAACATGTGTACCTATAGAGTATATCTCTTCTGGATTCAAAAAAATTTTCAAGTAACTAGAGTTACTCTTAACATCTTCTTTACTCATACTGTTTCTCCTCTTTGAAAATTACTATAACATCTACTTTTTTATATGTCAAAAAAAACTAAAGTTTTACCTTTAGTTTTTGTAGTATTTTATTCTCCTTTCTTGACACTTGTACTTGGCTAATTCCTAATTCTTCTGATAATTCGCTTTGAGTATATCCTCTAAAGTATCTGTCATATATTAGTTTTCTTTCTTCTTCTGGTAATTGCTTTAATACCTCCTTTAAATCAAGATAATCACTATTTAAATTCTTATCATATATTTTAACAAAGTCATACAATGTACTCTCATCATTTTCTTTTACATAATCTAAACTTTCCACAGTTTTTGTTAATAATTCTACTTCCTTTATTTTTTCTTCATCTATTTCAGTCATTAAAGAAATTTCTAGGTCGGTTGGTTTTCTTCCTAATTTTTGATAGAGTAATTCTCTATACTCCTCTATTTTCTTACTCAGTCGAATCATGTCCCTACTTACTCTTATGTTTGTGTTTTCTCGCATAAATTGTGTTACTTCACCGATTATATAATCATATGCATAACTTGAAAATTTTGCATCTTTTTCTTTGTAATTTTTTAAGGCTTTTGCTAGTCCCATCATTCCTGCTTGATATAAATCTTCGTAATCACCATAGTACTTATATCTGTTTATTATACTTCTTACTAAATTTTCATATTCTAGTATATTTTCCATATAATCTCCTATAAGCTCAATATATTATAAATTTCTTCTTCATTATCTACATAATACATATCATAATTTCTTGTACCAAAAATATTCTTATTAATTTTATCTATTCCATATATCACAACTCTCCCACATTTTAGGAATATTTCTGTTAATAAATTTTTAAAACTATTTAGAAATGCATTACTAAAGTAATTTAAGTGATTAAAATTAAATGCATAATAACTCATACCTTGATCGTTAAGCATAAATTCTACTTCTTCATTTAAATTTTCTATAGTTTTTTCTGAGATAAAATTTTCAATTGATATAAATAAGATTCCTTTGTTAATATTTGTGTATAACATATTTCCTCCTTGAAAAGAATATAAACTACTTTTATTATTTTTTAAAGTGATTCGACAAAACCAGACTTTTTATTCGTTCGACAAAATTTTACAAAAAAAGAATAGAGATTTCTCTATTCTATGAATTTAAAGATTCTTTAGTATATAATTTTTTATAGGTTTCACTTGAATTTAATAGTTCTTCATGTGTTCCAGTTTCTGTAACTTTTCCTTTTTCAACTATATGTATTATATCAGCATCAATTATAGTTGATAATCTATGTGCTACTATTATTACTGTATGATCTTTTACTAAGTTATCTATTGTTTTCTTTATATATTCTTGAGATTCATTATCAAGAGCACTAGTTGCTTCATCAAATAAGATTACTTTACTTTTCTTTGATAATGTTCTTGCAATTGAAAGTCTTTGTTTTTGACCTCCGGAAAGATTTACTCCACCTTCACCTAAAATAGTGTCATATTTTTTAGGTAGAGACATTATATATTCATCAATATATGCTTCTTTAGAATACTTTCTGATTTCTTCTAATGTTATATCTGGATTAACTAATTCAAAGTTTTCTTTTATAGTTCTATTAAATATAAATGGTTCTTGCCTAATAATAGAAATATTACTTCTTAAACTTTCTTCAGTTAATTTCTTTATATTAACACCATCTAATAATATTTCTCCTTTATTAGGATCAAATATTCTTGTAAGTAAATTAAATAAAGTTGATTTTCCTTGTCCTGATTTTCCTACAATTGCTATTTTCTTATATGGTTCTATTTTTAAATTAAAGCCATTTAGAGTTACATCTTCATTTGGATAATTAAATATGACGTTTTTAAACTCTATTTCCCCTTTTATATTCTTTAACTCTTTTTTACCATATTTTTCATCTTCATATAATTTATTTTCAAGTATTTCATTTACTCTACTAATTGAAACAATTGTTTTTTGATATGTTTGCATGAAATCATTTAAGTTTTCAATTAACCACATATATCTATAAATATAATATGTCATAGCTATAAAGAATGTTAGACTTACTTTCCCATAATATAGAAGTATAACACACAAAATAAATGTTCCTACTTCAAGTATAGATTTAATAAATCTAGAAATAATATTAAACTCTTTTTGAAGATCTATTTCTTTTTCTGATTTTTTATAAATCATTTTAATAATATCTTCCATATTATTAATTAAACTATTTTTTATACCTAGTGTTTTTATTTCTCTTATTCCTCTAATTGATTCTGTTGTTAAAGCTGTAAATTTATCTTGTTCCGATTTTCTTTCTTTATGTATATTTTTTAACTTAGGATTATATATTTTTATTACTACTAATAAAATAGATACTAGTACAACAATTTCTAATCCTATAATCCAAGAATTAATAAATATATAAACTATTATTATTAGGGATGCTACTAAAGATGAAAACATATTTAGAATTCTTCCAAATGCAAATGAAAGTGTATCAGCATCATTTGTTATTCTATTAATAATTTCTCCAGATGATTTTTCTTCATATGCTACCGCTGGTAAATCAAGTGCTTTTTTATAGGTGTTAAATCCTAGTCTTCTTGTTAAAATACTTTCAACTTTATACAGCATTGAATTTGCTTTATGGATTAAAAATCCATCAATTGTTAGTTCTATACCAAGATAAATTAATAAATAAATAATTGCATTCTTTAACTCCATTTTTGTTATTGATTCTACGGCTTTACCATTTAAATATCCTGTTGATATTTCTGCTATTCCGTGTATAAAAATGATAATACTTGCGATTATTAATTTATTTTTTTCTTTTCCAATTAATTTTATTAGAGGTTTAAATTCTTTTAAATTTTTCATTTTTACCTCCACAATAAAAGACTATCCTTTTAAGATAGTCTCAATATAATTTTTATAATTATTTTTGAGCAGAAAAACGGATAAATTTTTCCCCTCTTTTATTTGAAACTACCATATTATTACTATTAAAACTAAATTTAACCATTTTTCTCACTCCTTTCTCTTTAAATTCCCCTAAATATTATCATACTTTTATTTTTCTGTCAACCATTTTAATTTGACACTATGTTTTTAAGTACCCAATCATAATCTTCTTGATTATAAATTTGTCCACAATAATTACATTTGCCACTATGATTAATATCCATATTTGCTCCACAGTTTGGACACTTAATTACTTTTTTTCTCTCTTTATAATCATTTTTTCTTTCAAACTCTAATATATTATTTTTCTCTATTCTGCTAGTATCATTTCCTCTAATTTTTTTTCCTGTTGTTTTATTTTCTACATAATCAAGGTATCTTGATATTAATTGAACTTTTAAAATAAAAGTATTTTCAGTTTCAATACATTCAATAATTTTTGATTCTTTTACATTTATTTCTCCAAATATTTGCCTTTCATTTTTACTATCTAATTCATCTAATTTATTTTTAAAATCTTCATATACATTTTCACTTACAAAATGTTTTACTTCTTCTAAGTTTCCTTTCATTAAAGCTAAATATAGTTGTATGAATACGTTATCTATAAATGATAAGAATTTACTTTCTGAAAAGTTTGGATCCTCTGTTTTTAATTTTTCTAACATTGCTTTCACCTACTAATTGTATTTTTGTGATATTATTTTTAAATCACATAATTTTGTTGTCTCTTTTATATATGTAACTTCATATTCTATAATTAGTTTCTTTTTATTATCACCACGTATTATTTTTTGATTATTATTTATTATGTAATCATATGAACTTACATATAATCTTGCTGAATAGTACTTAGAAGCGTCATTTGATAAAGATTCTGCATTAGCTAAGTCACTGTTTCTTATTACTATATTTTTTCCACTCTTTGTTATTCTTTTCCTCTCTTTATCCAAAATATCATAAAGTTTTGGATCAAGATATCCTTTTATTCTTGTTTCATCTTTTGATGCATATAACTCTAATATATTATTAAATTCTCTAAAGTAATTATATAATTCATCTTTTTTTGGATTCTCATTTAAGTAATTTCTTTCCTTAAATGGTATGTTTTTTTCAGATAATACTTTAACATTTGATAAAGTTGTACCTATTTTTGAATTAGGTTCTTCTTTTAGCTTATTAAAACTAGCTTCAAAGATATATTCGGTATATTCATTTTTAAATCTTTCTATTTTTTCATTATTTGTATTATATGTAAATTCTTTGCACAAAACTGTTATTTCTGTATTAATGTTATAGTAAGTTGATTTATCATCTATACTTTTTATATTTATTTTTTTCATTATTATATTTTCAGATGTTTTTTTTATGTTTTCTTTTTTTAGAGATTCAACTTTACTTAAATAATTTTTATATAATTCTTCTATTACTAAATCTTTTATTATTTCACAATCATAATTATAATATATTTTTTCTATTTCATTATATATATAGAATATTTCTTTATGAAATTCAAAATAACTAAAATCTTCTGGTATTGCTATATCTAATCTATTGTGTACTGATATATCTTCTTCCTTTACGTTTTTCTTTTTACCAAAAAACGATATTATAATTAATAAAACTACTATTATTATTATTGGTATAAAATGTAATGATTTAAAATAATTAAATACATCTATTGGTTGATACAATTGTATTTTATCTTTTGCATATACAATGTCTGTATTAAATATTAATATAGATAATAATATAGTTAATAATTTATATTTTTTGTTCTTTAGTTTATTCATATTCTTTCCTCTTTATCTTTGGTCTACCATTTTCTTTTTTGACATTACCCAATCTTCATTATTATTTAAAATAACACTACCACATGATGGGCATTTATTTATATTTTTTTCTAATTTCGTACCACAATTTATACAGCTATAATTTATATTTTTATTCTTTATAAACTCAATTTCATATTCATAAAACCAATACTTATCTTTATATCCTTTAATTAAATCATTTGTTTTTGAATTAACAATATAATCATAGCATCTAACATTTAATTTTACTTTTATATTTAATGCTTCTTCATTTTCTTCTAAACTTAATAATTCACATGAATTATATTTTATTTTTTTCATAATATTTTTCTGATTTGAAAGTGATAATGTTTCTAGTTGTGATTTATACATATTATACATTTCATCTGATACTAGACTTCTCATTTTATCATAATCAAAATCCATCCATGATATTTGAACATCTTTATATATATTAAATAGTTTCTTATAAAATTCTTCTTTTGTTGTTTGCTCTTTTTCTAATAATTTATTTAGTAACATCTCTGAATTTTGTTTAATTTTCTTTTTATTCTTTTCATCATCATCTATTATTTTATTTATCATTTCATCATAACTCTTATCATTATCTATTCCTTCTTCTACATTTTCTTGTAGTTTTTTTGAATTACGCGCTGATATTTTTGCAATAATAACTAGTGCAACAATCAATATGAATGTAAAAACACATATTATTGCTATTTGATTAGCATCTATTTCTGGTAAATTAATTGTATTGTAATTATGATCAGAACTACTATCTGAGCTGTAACTTGAGCTTGAACTTCTACTTGAACTATGACTTGAGCTATGACTTGAACTACTTCTTGAGCTTGAGCTTGATGAACTACTTGAATCCCAACTAGAACTTGAACTAGAATCAAAACTAGAATCAAAACCTGAATCGACTTGAATTCTACTTTCGTTGGTTACAAAATAAAATCCAAGAGTAAATACCATTACAATTGATACTATTAATGAAAACTTCTTATTTTTCATATCTTACTTCTCCTTTAAACTATTTAGTTATAAATTCTTTGTATTTTTCTATAGCTAATTTTGTATGTCCACCCATTATGTACTTGTTATTTAAAAGTTCTTTTATTTCTTCAAATGTTAATGTTATATATTCAACTATTTCATCTTCATCAAGTTTTTGTGCATACTTTTTTTTGCAATTACGTGCTACAAAAATCTTATTAAGTGCTCCACTACATCCTTCATCTTGATAAAACTCATCTAGTTTAATAATTTCATCTGCAACATATCCAGTTTCTTCTTTTAACTCTCTTAATGCAGCTTCATTTTCGTCTTCACTTTCTTCAATGTAACCCGCAGGAAAACCAATTCCCACTGTTTTATTTGTAAATACTCTAGGCTCCATTACCATTAGAAGTTCCCCATTATCTAATAAAGGTATTATCGTAACTGCACTTCCATCACTTTTACCCTTAATAAGTTTTTCTCTATAGATATCTCTTTCACCTATAGTGCATTTATATTTTTTTATTTTTAAGAAACTATTTTTCTCATCTATCTCTGTTAATTTAGTTGTTTTTAATTTTTTTATATTATTTCTTATTTCTATTTCTTTTTCTTTTCTCATAATACTATCCTCTTATATTATTTTATCATATTTTTATATAAAAAAAAGACTATTTCTAGTCTAGTTATCCATTATTCCTTTTGGAATTTTCTTTAAATTATTTATAAATAACTTTATGTAAGTTAGTTTTTCTATTTTTTCTTTTGTAATTATTTTTTCTTCTTTTATTATTTTGTTATTTTGATATACTCTAATTTTTCCAACAGTTGCATTTTTATTAATTGGTAGTGCTATTTTATTTAACTCAACTTTTGTAGTATATTTTTCTTTGTTTATTCCTTTATCATTTAATATTGTTATATCATTCTTTGGATATAGTTTTATTTTTTCTTTTGTAGAATTTTTTAATTTAATTGTTTTTACTAAATCAGTTTTCTTTTTAATTATTTTTAGTTCTTTATTATTAAATCCATAATCCAATAGTTCAGCTGCTTCCTTATTTCTTACTGCGGCTGTTTCTTCACCAAGTAGGATTGCTATTAACCTCATATTATCTTTTTTTGCTGTTACTGCTAAGCAGTATCCTGCATTATCTGTATGACCTGTTTTTAACCCATCTGCCCCACTATATGTTCTAACTAATTTATTTGTATTTACAAGCCAAAATTTATTTGGTGTATCTACTCTTAAATAATCTTCATATACACTTGAAAAATTTAATATTTCTTTATGACTTAATAATGTCTTAGCTATTATAGCCATATCATATGCACTTGAAAAATGTCCTTCACTATCTAATCCAGTTGAATTTTTAAAAACTGTGTTTTTTAATCCTAACTCTTTTGCTTTTTTGTTCATCTCTTTTACAAATTTTTCTTCACTGCCCGATATGTATTCTGCCATAGCAACTGTAGCATCATTAGCACTTGCCATTGAAATACCTTTAAACAAATCTTTTACTGTCATTTTTTCATTTGCAGCTAAATATATTTGTGATCCACCCATATCTGCTGCATTTTTTGATACTGTAACTACATCTGTCCATTTTATATTTTTCTTTTCTATATTTTCAAGTATTATTATTTGAGCTATCATCTTTGTCATAGATGCTACTGCTACTTGTTTATCTTTATCTTTTTCAAAAATAATTTCACCTGTTGATTCTTCCATTAGTAATCCTGATTTTGCATTAGGAATTAAGTTATCTTTTTCTTCTGCAAAGGTAGTTAATGGACACATAATAATTAATAATAGAATAAGTATAAATTTCTTCATGTTACACCTCTATTAAAAATTATTCTAATTGTTTCAAAAAAGAACAAATTTATACAAAAAAAGATCTATAAAGATCTTTTATTGTTTTTGAATTGGTTCATAAACTGTACCAGTGAACCATACTTCTCCTGAACTCTTATCACGAATTATATACATGAATGGTTTATCGAATGTTAAATCTATTTCTTTAACTGGAACTTCAAATAAATGTTCAAAATATGGCCCCGTAGTTGATCCAGCTCCTCCAGCCGCAGTTACAGCTGAAGCTTTTATTCCATCATTTGAAAATTCTATTGTTGCTTTATGAATAGCTGGATCAATATAATTGTTACCTTCTTTACACATATTTGATAAGTCTGCTTTTTTACTATCAAAAACATCTACAATTCCTAATTTCTTTAAATCTTCTAAAAGTTTTAACTCATATTCAAATTTAAAGAATGGAATAAATCCTCTAATTCTAGTAACATATCCTTCTTCAAAACTATCTATTTTAACTTCTTTTAGTTCTTTTATGATTTTATTTAGTTCTTCTTCATTTGTATTTTTTACAAACTCAGTTAGTTTATCTTTTTTAGGCATAATTCCAACATATTGAAGTGTTGTACCATCGTACTCTTGTAAATCCTTTGCAAATACTTTTACATTATCATCTTCATGTACTAAGAAATCAGTTGAATTTGCACTGTTACCATAATTTCCTTTTAATTCATTAATAAATCTATTTAGTCCTTCTTCAACAGGTAAATCTGTTTTTCCATCTTCAGTTTTAAGCCATGCTTCATATTCAGGTCTTAAAATATCTTTGATTTTATCTTCTCCTAAATCTTTTACGATGTTATATTTATTGAAATCAGCAAGTATATCTGCTCCTTTTATACCTTCTTTTCCATTAAATTTATTATATACTTTTGTTGATACACCGTTAGTGTAATCATAATGATCAATATAAAAGTTTTCCTCATCATAATAAGGATAATCAACTACACTATACGGTCTATCAGCATCTTTTTCTAATTTTTCATGTGCATAACTGATACTATATATTCCATCATTAATACAAGGTATTTTATGATCAAATGTACAATGCACTTGATTATTCCAATTCATATCAATCGCTAGTGCATTAATTAAAAAGAAATTATTATCATCTACACTATCAAGTAAATTATTAATTAGGTTAAATGTTTTATTACTTACCCAAGAATTTATATTATTTGGATTTTCAAATGAGTCATAAATTACTTCTGCATTATATTTTTCTTTTAAATTATTTGTATATGTTTCTTTTATATTTGACTTAAATGTGTTTTTGATAAACATTACATTTGCAAAACTCATATGTTCATTATTAGTATATTTTTTTGATTTATAATCACCAATAACTGTATCTATTTGTTTTTTTGTTTCTCCATTTGCTCCTTCACTTAACATTTCTAAAGCATATTTTATTGATAATGGACTATATACTTTATTTTTTTCTTCATTTTCTAACTTTAAAAACGCTAAGTCAAATTTTTCTAAAGAATTTCCAGACATTCTATATTCTGAATATACTTCTTCTTTATCTTTTTTTATTTTTTCTGTTTTCTTAATTTTATCTTTAATTATGAATAAGTATGATCCTACTCCTGCAACTGATAATAATATTACAATTAATAATATTATTAGTGCTACTTTTCCTTTTTTCTTTTTTGATTTTTGTTCTGGAATTTTTTTTGCCACTTTATCTTTTTCATTTGTTTCTTCTTTTTGTGTTTCTACTACTTCTTTAGGTACTTCATCATTTGTCTTTTCTTGAACTACTTCATCTTCTTTATTGTCCATTTTTTCACTCCTTCTTTATTTTAATTAAATTTTATCACTAGCTATATTTTTTTTCAAGAACAAAAGATTTAAGTAAACTTAAATCGCTTTGGTCGTCTCCAATCAAACTTCCTGCTTCACAGACAAAGTAACCTTTCTTCTCCACAGGCTTAAATT
>ERZ842401.3653-NODE-3653-length-18831-cov-12.086014_pt1 | contig 18831 bp, 15 predicted proteins | sample MGYA00521270_ERZ842401 | MGnify/ENA primary metagenome ERZ842401 (study PRJEB31892, sample SAMEA3878208) | bioreactor metagenome | biome: Moose rumen | place: Sweden | collected 2011-10 | study: EMG produced TPA metagenomics assembly of the PRJEB12797 data set... | reverse complement strand
TCTAATGGCGGCCATTAGAAATGGCGCAAATTCAGTCTAACGACCGATTTGGGTTGAATAGCTTTTGCACCAGACTTATCTGTAAATTCCTCTCCAATAATTGCATAGAAATAATCACCTGCATCAAAGAGTTCTAAATATGTATATTTGATAGGGATGATTAACGAATGATTTCGTGTATTTAGGACCCCTTTATAAGTAATAAAACAACTCTCATCTGATTCATTTTCAAATAAAGTAGGATTAAATAATTTGGAAATAACAACATAATTAGCCTTTTCGCCTATGTCTTTTGCAATACGAGTTCCGTTATAGTCATAGAAATCGTATTTCTTTTCTTTGTCACTCCATGATGAAGAATCAAATTTTATAATATCATTTTTGACAGAAACTATTTTCCCTCCTTTATTGCAAGTCTCACTCCCGACCTTTCCATATCTATTAATAGTAATCCATGACGAGGTGTTCGGATGGAAGTTCGATAATACAAACACGTTTCCATTCGCAAATAGGCTGCTATCCTCAAAACTATAGTTTGTATATATTTCATGCGAACCCAGACATTCATCTCCATAATAATAGTCATGAGTAGTTCTTATCACAACTGCAGGTTTGTAAACCGCAATCCGATGAGAGTCCTTATTATTCTGTATCGTTATCACCAATACTCCATCAACACTAAACCATATTATAAGGTTTTTAAAATAGTGTGGGTTGCTGTCTCTTCCATCAAGATATCTGTTTTCTATGTAATATTTGCCGTCACAATAAAACATGTCCCAGTAATCATTATAAGAACCGCAATAGAAAAAGTTTTGTTTATCTTCTTTGAAAAGATTATCGGGATCATAACAAGTTATTTTCTTTTCAGGAAACCAATATCTATTTTCATTCTCAGAAATATCAATAGAAGTATTTTCAAGAATGATCCATTTCTTACCAATATACCTATAGCCTAAAATATCTTTTGCTACAATTTCTCCGTCCCAGTCATTTATCAGCCAAACATTTTTAACAGGATTGTTTGGTTGCTCCTCTTGAACAGTGTTAACAGACACACCTTCTTCTAAGAAGAAATAATCACTTTCCCTTTCCAATACAAAAAAAACTTTTTGATCATAACCGCAAAATCGCCATGACTTGAATAATGAATTATTAATCAAATCAGATCTGTCAATTTCATTCAAATCATTGTCACAAATATGAAACTTATTATCTGAAGTTCGGAATGCCCAGTATTCCTGTTGGGCACCATCGAAATGAAAAGGCTTAAAATCTAGTTTGCCTTGGGTTTCTAGAACCTTTTTAACGGCTTCAATATTAATCATATTACTCCTTCTTAATCAACACTGTTTTTATTGAACATGTGGTTTCTAATTGTCTCTATTGTTTATATGGTCCATCCAAATGTGGCATATTGTCATCATGGGTGTAAACTGCCAATGTATAAAATAAGTAACACATAAGCCTTGCAAATGTATAAAAACTTATTGTAATAACTAAATTTTTGTAAAAAAGGTTATTGTAATAAGCGATTTTGTTTGAATAACACCTTTGTAATAAACGATTTGACTTGATGTTTGTTTGGCGCTAATCCTACTCCGAATCCCTGTCTTTCTCAAAGGTGATGCCGTCGTAGAGGGCTTGGTTTAGTCAGTATATATACATATCCAGATTCTTTGTTGGTCATATTGTTATTCTTTTTCTATGTTTCAAATCTTGTATCTCTCCACTCATCTCTAATACTGAGCAAGTTGGCTTGCAACAGTTGAGTTATTTGTTGTTTACATAAGCATCTAATTGGTCATTGACCTGCAACATCCATTTAGGAAGTTTCGCCTTTGCATTATCTATCAGTTCTTGAGGCATCTCCTTGTAATATGCATATGCCATAGGGCCTGCGATAGCACTAAGAGTGTCTGCATCGCCCCCAAGTGAAATAGCCAGTTTCAGACAGTCTGCATAATTTTTACTTTCTAAAAAAGAAATGATAGCAGCAGGAACAGTCTCTTGACAAGAATCCTTAAAATCATATGTGGGTTTGATGTCTGCATATGTGAGTTCCGCCCATGTCGGATAGTATCTTTTGAGAACATTCTCGCGAATAAAATTCTTGTCTTGTCCTTGCATAAGATAAAAGATGGACAGGGCAGTTGAGACTGCACCTTTTATTCCTTCTGGATGGTTGTGTGTAGGTTCAGCAGTCCGAGTTGCAAGAGCTATGCACTCATCCTCTGTCTTTGCCATAAAACCAGCTGATGAAACCCTCATTGCACTTCCGTTTCCGTATGAATTATAAGCAGGCTTGACAGTTCTCGACAAAAGCCAGCGTGCGAAAGAACCACCAAAGCCGCGATGGAAATCCTCTCTTCCTCGCTTATGAAGGTTTTCAGCCATATCAAGGTTGTTCAATAATGCTTCGGCACAAGCAAAAGTGCAGACCGTGTCGTCTGTATAATCATTTTCCGCAAACAGCAAGTCCACGTCATCATAGTTCTTTGTACGATGCTTAAACTCGTATGGTTTGCCACTAATATCGCCTATAGAGGCGCTCAATAAAAGGTTATTCATAATGAAAGAATTCTACATTTTTTGTCAAAAAGATGGGAAATCAATGTTTAAAATTATTTTATATAAGATTGCCAATCTTCACCCAATCCTCGCGAAAACTGGGATTGATTAGTACATATCCATATTCAGGTTCTTTGTCAGGCATGTATATTTGATTATTTTGCTGCAAATATACAAAGAAATATTGGAAATTTGTGAATCTATGCTTTTTTTTTGCAAAAAAGATGTATGGCTTATTCCTCATTATACGATTTGTCTTTCTCAAAGGTGATGCCTTCGTAGAGGGCTTGGGTTCCTTCACGGCTTTCGGGGAGGAAGTGGAGGCGGACGGCGCGGATGTGTTTCTTGGCACGGAAGGCCTTGGGGTCTTCCACTTTCTCGCTTTCTATCTCCAGTTTCAGTGTTCCCCAGCCTTTAAGACAAACACGATCGCCATCACGCAAATGCTGATTGATAACATCTATCACACTAACCATAACAGCATTGATGTTGATTTCATGTAGTGTTGTGCGTTTGGCTGTTTCTTTGTAGATTTGTTTACTCGTAACTGTCTTGTCGTGAACAGCAACAGCTTTGTACTTACCAAATGTTGGTAGGGTAGGCTTGGTCTCTTTCTTAATTTTGTATTTCATAAAATTTGGAGGTTTTAGGATGCGAATGTAATAAATTTTCTCGAAAATACATAATTTTTTGTAGAAAATCTTTATATTTACATAAAATGATAGAAATCTTTCGTGAAAGATTTTAGCAAAAATTCCATTTTTAACTACATAACTACATAAAACGGCCTTAAACGTATGTAAATAAATAAGATACAAAATATTTCACCTACATAATAACTACATTCTAACTACATACTAACTACATAAATGGGGACAAAAAGAGTCTCTACTGGGGAGCAGCGAAAATTAGTTTGTTGTCCTGCATATTTTACTATACTGGGTAGTAGGGAAATTCTCTAGAGAATTTGTGCACTCCCTAACCTGGGAACAAATTCTGCCTTACGAGGTAGCTGGTAAATTCTCTAGAGAATTTTGGAGTATGTATTAGGAGAAAATTTTGTTACTGCATTATTGCGTTTTTACTGCATCCCAGTGGAGAATGTTTTTGGTGGTAACAACGCGGTTTTTGCGCAATTTTGGCGTGATTTATGTAGTTAGTATGTAGTTGTTATGTAGTTAGAATGTAGTTAGGATGTATATAAATAATCGTGTAAACTATTGAAATACAATGTGATGAGTGTGATAGTATGTAGTTATGTAGGTAAAAGTGCAAAATATTTCAAAAAATTCTATGATTTATCGTGATTTTTTTGTAACTTTGCAGTCGATTTTCAAATAAGAACTAAATCTATAAATACATATAAGTTATGAAGGTAACATTACTGAAAATTAAAAGTAAGAAGGACATCATCAATCGCGTAGAACTGGCTGATGTGGCAGCTTCTATCAAGAATGGCGATTTGGAAGATGATGTTAAGAAACTGAGAACTGTGTATCATCTGATGAATCCTCATCGCCTTGAGGATGGACAGGTAACAACATCGTGGAAGGGTGGCATTCGTCTGCCGAGAGTATGTTTTGTGGCTGACTACAGACAACTGAAGGGCGAATGGCGAATGATGAAATATAATGGTCTCGTGGTACTGGAACTTAACGACCTGAAGACATACGAGAGAGCTGTGGAAATCAGAGAGATGGCAAAGAAACTGCCTGAGACTCTGCTGTGTTTCCTGGGTGGTTCGGGCAAGAGTGTCAAGATAGTATGCAGAGGAGAGTTGTATGGCGGAAGATTGCCTACAGGAGAGAAGGATATCCGACAGTTCCACCAGAACCTCTATAATACTGCGCGAACAGCATATCAGAACCAGTTCGGCATCGACATAGAGTACCTCGAACCACGTTTCGACAGGGCTGTATATATGAGTGCTGATCCGGAGGCGTTATATAATCCCGAGGCTCGTCCGTTCTATGCTGATACAGAAAGCCATAAGATGCCACAGCCTGTAATGATAAGTCAGGCAGAGGACAATTTGATGCCTGGTCGTACCATTACACGTACCTATCACCTTAACTGGACATATATTGTTGAGACGGTAATGGGGCATTATTTTGAACTTCCTGATGAAGACAAGGAGGCAACACTGTTGATGCAGATAGCTTCAAAATGTCTTGACGAAGGCATTCCGATGGCTCATGCTCAGGGGCTTACAATGCTGCATCCTGTGCTGAATCATGACAAACTGCTGGTTGAGAAGATTTTCCAGACGGTATATAGCGTTTCAGAACAGGAGGCTTATCGTAAGAAGCACAAAATACGACCGCTGAAGAGTGTACCGGAGGACACCATACAGGCTATGAAGACAGAGATATTCCTCAGCTCAAACTATGAGATGCGCAAGAACCTGCTGACTGGTGTTGCAGAGTATCGCGAAAAATTCTCTGACGACCAGCAGTTTAAGCCGTTGACAGAAGAGGTTAGAAACGATATGACGCTGAGAGCCACAGAGCTTGGCCTGAAGTCGTGGGACAGAGACGTAAACAGGTTTATTGACTCGACACGTATTGAGCAGTACGACCCCGTGAATACTTGGCTTGACACACTGCCAAAATGGGATGGATATGACTATATCGGCGACCTTGCCAAGCGTGTGCCGACAGACCAGCCGCATTGGGCTATGTATCTGAAGATGTGGCTCGTTGGTATGGTGGCGCAGTGGAGGGAAAGCGATAAACAGCTGACGGGAAATGCCCTGACACCACTGCTGATAGGAAGACAAGGTTGTGGAAAGACGCGCTTTTGCAAGATATTACTGCCGCCAGAGTTGCGAGACTATTATAATGACAAGATAAACTTCAAGAATGAGTTCGACCTGAATATTGCCCTTACATCTTTTGCACTTATCAACATTGATGAGTTTGACAAGACAACAAACTCGCAGCAGATAGTCCTGAAATACCTGCTGTCATCGAGTGATGTAAAGTTCCGTCCGCCTTATGGCAAGACCATAAAGCAGTACAGGCGATACACCTCGTTCATAGGCACTACTAACCAACTGAAGCCTCTTGTAGATCCTACTGGTTCAAGGCGTTTCGTATGTGTGGGAGTAACAGGAAACATCAATTTTGAGGATAACCTTGAACACCAACAACTGTATGCTCAAGCCCTGCACCTGTTTAATAATGGGGAGCGTTTCTGGCTTAATGATGACGAGATAAAGATGCTGATAAAAGAGAATGAACCATTCCAGAAACTCAACGACCTCGTGGAGATGATAGGCGAAACTTTCCGAAGTCCGAAAGAAGGGGAGATGGGCAAATGGTGGAGTTTGGGCGACATCAGCGCCCTGCTGGCTCAGAAGTACGCAAGTTTCGACCCAGAGACATCTTTCCGAAAAATAGGAAATGCCCTTAATGATATTCAGTTTAATTTCGAAAGCAAACGCACAACAAAGCACATGGAATACTGGCTGATAGGGAAATAAAAAATAAGGAGTGCAATCATTACGATTGCACTCCTTTCTTATGTAGTTATTCTGCGATTTACTTTACCTCCTCAAATCTAAACACAATTGTGTATCAGATATTTACAAACACACGTGAACGATAAGAGAATGAAAAAGAGGCTGTTAAGCCAAACAAAAATAGAAATCCACAACTTAGTTATTTGTGTTTCTTGCCAAGCACCTTTTCTTCCAACTCTGGCAGATGCTCTATGATATTCTCGTCAATTTTAATTGAGTATGTACCTGTTGTGTTATGGAGCGTCTTTTGTATCGTGCCCTTCTCGGTGTTCTTGAACCAAGAATGGAACAGATTGACTACAAACATAGCCAGCACCTCTGAGTCGATGTTATATTGATGTCCGATGTTCCAAGCAAAGTTCTTTAAATCGGTCTGCTTCAGTTTTTCTTTTCAATCTTCACCGATACACAATTCACAATGCCATTGTATTGAACAAGCAGTTTAACGGCCTCCTCAATCTGGAAAAGCTCTTCATCGCTGAATCCGTGTGGAAGAAAAACGAGACGTGTGTATCTAAGGATTTTATCAAGTTTGTCCTTCTCTTGCTTTTCTTTCGCTTCTGCCATTTGGGTGCGGTCAATGTGCAGTTGTTGAATGAACGGAGCCAAATCTCGCTGTGCGTTTTTCAGCGTCTCTTCGAGTTCTGATATAATCTGTGGCTTCAAATCTTTTGATGCTTCAGAAACCTTAGGTTCTTGTTGCATAGGCTGTGGAACCGCATCACATTGTGGTCTTTCTACCGCAGGCTTTGTTTCCAGTTTCTTTTGAATGTCCTCCAGATGCTTTATGATGCAAGCATCCATGTTCTCCTGATCTGCTCGATTGTTCAACTCCTTTCTGTTGCTCTTGAAGTAAGCATATAGACATTGCTTGATGCCATGAAGCAACAATACGAATACCGCATATCCTCCTATAAATATAGGTATAGTGACAAGAAAACAAAGCAGTTCCTTGTCCTCGCCTATCAGTTGTTGAGCTATCTTGTAAGCGCCAACTATGTAGGTAATGATAATCAGTCCTAAGAATGACGTGCCAATATAGCGATGCAGTCCTTTTGCAGATGGAACGGGAAAGATGTTTATCTCCATAATTACAAAGTCTTTATTTTCTCCTGTGCAACGATAATAGCATCGTTGCACAAGTCCCGTTCCTGCTCATCTTCAACAGCATCAATGAACTTGTCTGCTAGCCACAAGGTAAGCATTTCCTTTTCATCCTGATGAAGATACTCCGCAAGCTTGATGACCTGCTCACGCTTTGCTCTTCTGTCACCACGTTCAATCTTACTGAACATTGGGGTGTCAATCTCTAGGAATGCAGCCAACTGGCGTTGTAGCAAACCTTGCTCTTCTCTGAGCTCTTTAATCTTATCTCCGAATAACATATTTATATCTATTTTTAGTCCTTCAGCAAGTTACCAGCAAGTTACCAGCAAGTTAAATTCAATTGTTTATCTTCCTTAATATCAGCAATTTGGCAATATAACAAACTTTATTGTTGGTGTTTCGGCAAGTTACCAGCAAGTTACCGGCAAGTTAAATCTATGCCCAAATTGGGATATACTTCATATAACGAGGAGCTGTATTTGGGTCAAGTACTTTTATTAAGTTCTTTCCAATCGCTTCCTTGATTAATCTAGAAGAACTGCTGGATGATGTTTCAGGAATGCCAAACCTGTCTCTAAGCGACTTGTTTGTCAAAGCATCACCTTGTATATACATTAGACAAGCATGTAGATAGCATGACCACAGTTTGTCCTCCATCGGAATATTGCTAAACTCCATTTCAGAGAAAAGAGTAACCTTGGTGCTATCTTGGAAAACTTCAATGCGAGGAGCTGGAAGATATTGAGCTTCACATGCCAGCACCATTCTATCCCAACCTCGACCAAGTTCTTCGCACATCTTCAATCGACGCATAAGAGAAGCAAGTTTCTCGTTTCGAGACTTCGGAGGGTTATCAATGATACGAAGTACATCTACCAATGGAGTACCAGGATTCGTCACCTCAATACGATTGTCAAATATCTCCACTACAGGAGCGGCCCCTGTTATGTACAGGTCTTGATGAATAAGACTATTTGCGATGGCTTCTCTTACCGATGGCAACGGGAATTTGCTTGTTGTTGACAGTTGGACAGCATTGACATCTTCGTTACTTGGCAATAGGGCATTCACATAACGCACGATATTCTCGAAGCAAACAGCATAGCCCTGTACAAATGATTCTTCTTTCTGAATCAGCAAGCGGTTGATACCCTTATACTGAACCACGCGCATAGCCTTACGTCCTAACCTCGCAAATTCGTTCAAGTCCTTTGCAAATAGCAGAGCACCTAAGTTTGTTATTGAATAAAAACCATTATCCTGTTTCTGGATGATTTCGTCCTCGTTCAGATAATGCACAACAGCCTCCTTCTCTGCTGGCTGTGGTATCTTCAACAAGGTAAAGTATGCATCCACTTGGAGCAATCTGATAATATCCTCATACCTTTGGTCTGTCTTTACGCAAACGTCTTCAAATTGGGCATGACGTAGCTTGTCCCATAACTGAGCACGGAATACGGGGAACTCATGCAGTTTCTTTGTGTAGCTGCCACTACGAATATAGTCTATCTTCTGGAATGAAACAGGTTCATTGAGTGCCTTGTGGATTCGAATCAACTCCACATGCTTCCCGTCTATGTCTGCACCATAGAATTCGAAATCAGCATTTTTGGAAAGAAGGTATCGAAGCCAGTTCTCCAACTCCTGTTCACCTTTCTTTTCAAGTTGAAGACGCACCTTAGTACCAATAATCTCATGAGTACCATCATCCACGCCCCAAATCATATAGGCATAATCACGATCGTTCAAAGTAGCACTATTTGCGAGAGCACTAATGTCTTCACCAACCATTGTCGGCTCGCAATTGTTATGTTTGAACTCAACCCAACCAACCTCCTTGGGAAGTTTGCAGAGTTCTTTTACCAGTATGTCGATATTTCCTATCATATTATTGCTTCACGTGTATTATTAATTCCCCACTAATAATGCTGAGTATTCTATTATAGATATTCGTTGAACAAGAATTGGTTTATTACGAATTCAAACATGTGGTTGCATATCCGAAAAATTATGTCAATTCTATATTTGATCATCAAATAATCCTTGCTGAAATTTCCCTTTCAGTCGATAATAAATACGATTTCTTACTTTTACTTTTTCGGTTTGTTGCATATTATCAAGATAGCGCTTCATCTTATCATCCTTCCAATCAAGATGCAACCGACTGTTAATCTCCTTTGCCGTTATCATTTCAACACTGCTTAATACTGCGATTATATCAGAATCTAGCTTCTCTTTATTTAATTGTTCAGGAGTCTTTTGCTCTTCTGGATTTAACGACAAAGTCTTACCCATAGCATCTACAGCAGAGGCACCTTTTTGAATAAGAAGCAGATTTGCATTCTTTTCATTTTTTTCTGGGTATCTGACAAAAATTGGACGATTCTTTCTTAAACCATCTATTACGCCAGCCCAAGTACCTCCTTTATCATCACTTTGCGCTACAAAGATTTCGGATGCCATACCATAAATAATTGGATTACGCGACATGGCAAACTCTACTGACCAAGGGGCTTTAGGAGCGAATGTACTCATTACCAAGACTTTTCCTTGAGCAATATGCTTAAAATAGTGTTTAAAGCCAGACCCAAAAGTCATAATTCCTTGTGGAAGCACTATAATACTTTTCCCATTTGCTACAAGTGCTGAATCTAACGCTTGACGATCTACGCCTTTCGCAAATCCACTAACTACCACTTTATCTTCTTCTGCGGCTTTTTTTGCAATATTGTCGGTAAAATAGAGGGACTTTGTATCCGCATTTCTTGAACCTACAATTGCTATAGAGGGAGACTGTAATAACGATTTATTACCTTTAGTGTATATTACAGTGGGTGCATTGAACTTTAGATTATCCTTCAATAATCTTGGATAATCTTTGTGAGTAATAGGAAGAATATCGTAGCCCTGAGCCATTAACTCCTCAACAAGAAAGGAGTTGTTCGCTAATTGTTGTTTTGCTTCTTCAAACTGAATCTTTTCAACATCATTTAAACCAACAATCTCCCAGTTTGCCGAATTGTCAAACAAGTCAATGATGGATATTTGTGGAATGTGCTGAAAACAATTCACATAAATCTCATTCTTGCGTTTCGTCCAAATCTTTGGCATTGCCGCGAGTGTTACCCAATACGTCAATTCTTGTTTCATCATAATGTACCTCCTACCGTTTTTGCGATTACTATTGGAACAATACACTTTGCTCCCTTCTGAGTTAATAATTTACCAACTTCTTTTAATGTTGCGCCACTATCATAAATATCGTCAAGCAATATTATATTTTTCATTTTAACGATTTCCTCATCTACATCAAATGCGCCAGCGACATTTTCTTGTTTGCTGTATGAATTTTGAAAAATTTTCTGTTCTTGTGTAACGCGAACCTTAATTAGATCATGACTAATTGGAACTTTTATTACATGAGCGAACTTTGTGGCAAAGTTCTTTACTAGGTCACCAGACTTCGTCGGAGGTAAGTACATGACCAAGTCAAAATGAATTCCTCCGAACTTCTTGCCAAATACAGACAAAGTCTTTTTTAAGAGAAAATCAGGAAAATCCCCTCCGTTTTCATATTTACTCCTGTGTAACGCCGAACCTATATTAGAAACTCCATAATATGATGCTGCATATCCATTCACCAAACGTGATGCCTTTCCTAAATGGTCCTTTATTATCTCTATTTCCTCTCTAGTATAATCAGCCGCATTTATTTTGTCGTGATATTCAATAACTGGACGTTCTATCACCACTTCATTTTCATCTTTAATAGTTCTCTCTACTAATATCTTGTTAGGGGAAGAGAAACAAACTCTAAAGCCCCCTTTCCTAACTGTCCAAGACGCAAGTTCCAAAACAGGGAAGTAAGTTTCTCTAAACTCTTCCAATTTTGCAATCAAAGCAGGAGAATGGGCAACGTGGAGCTTCTCTAAATTAGTGTTATCACAATTAGAGTAAGATGTCTGTTCGTCACTATCAAGAAAAGCACACAAATATTTCATTCTTGGCTGATCTGTATATATATACTGTTCCATCGAATGAAGGTCTTTTAATTTCGCTTCTCTAAGTTCTTCAAAAAGTTTTGTACTTAATGTTGGAGCATCAAACTGGTATTCATATTTTTTCGTCTTACCATACAGTACTTCCTTTATGATTCCTTGATCTATTAAATCGGCCTTAATAACTCTTACTTGTGTTTGCTTGAGATTAGCTCTTTTCATTACCTCTCTCTCAGATAGCGGTTCTTCTTGAAGTAAAGAAATAACTTTTTGATATTTATTTATCGTGGGACGCGCACCTTCAATGAAGGAAAGAGGGAGCATTAAGTCTGAGGCGACTCCACTTTCGTTATTATTATTCTCATTGTAAAACAAAATTATACGTGTTGGTTTCCCATCGCGTCCAGCACGACCAATCTCTTGGTAGTAGTGAATTGGCGATGCTGGCATTTGAGAATGTATGATAAAGCGAATATCTGGTTTATCTATACCCATACCAAGAGCATTGGTTGATACAACACACTTCCATTTGTTCTTCATTAAACCAATCTCAATAGACTTGCGAGTTTCAGCGTCAAAACCTGCATTATAATCAGTGGTGTTAACACCCACGAATTGAAGCCATTTCGCATAAATCTCCGTGTCGACCCTTGTTCCTGTATAAATTAGTCCTGTACCATCTAATGTATTCACATTCTGAGCCAACCAGATCATTTTCTCATCTTCCGACTGCACCTTAATTACTTGTAGTTTGAAATTCGGTCTTACAAGATTCCCTCTAATAGTTGTCAACTGTCCTCCTATCTGTTGCTCTATATCATACTGAACTCTTTTTGTTGCTGTCGCTGTAGTTGCAAGAATTGGTAAATGTTTAGGAAGCAACTGTACTAAAGTAATAATCCTGCGAAATGAAGGTCTGAAATCATGTCCCCATGTAGATATAGTATGGGCTTCATCAATCACAATCATTGATAGTTTTATGTGACGAGTGGCCTCTATCCACTCATCGTTCTCTTGTCTTTCTGGTGCAATGTATAAAATCTTAATTTCATTATTAAGTGCTCGCTGAATAGCTTTTTGATTCTCTTCGTAAGATTGTTCTGAATTTATATATGCAGCAGGAATCCCTATATTGCAAAGGTTTCTTACTTGATCACGCATCAGCGCTATCAATGGAGAAAAGATGACTGTAACACCATCGAACTGAGTAGCTGGAAATTGGTAACATAGAGATTTGCCGAATCCTGTTCGTTCAATCATTAGGATTCGTTCTCCTCTGAGTATTCGCTCAATTGCATTCCATTGTTCATCATAAAAATGGTCTAAACCAAAGATTTGCTTCAGTTTAATTTCTGCCTCTTGCCGATTTGCTATATTTTGCATAGAAATGTATCAATAATCCGTTTCATTAATATATCCCAGGTTTTAGCTATTATCACTAAAATCACTATTCTTATTTAGAATTGTCAAATTTTGGATACAAAGATAATAATAAATAATGTAAAAGCTGCAATGTTATGTGAAAAACTATAGAATTTTTTGCAGAATTAACAATAAAAGGCAACTATAGGTGACATTTTTCCTATAGTTGCGCTTTTGAATAGAGACTTTCCGTTTCACTCCCTATAAGACTCAATCAATATTTTAACCACTGAAGACCCATTTGCAAAATACACCAAAGTGAATATAACGAAGTGGCGTATGAGATACCAGCCCACCACCAGAATACCTTGGGTGACAGGAACACTCCTTGACAAGACTTTATGAAAGACTTGATTTCTTCGTTCTGATTACGAAATTCTTGTAGCTGCAACCTTCTATGGCTGGCAAGAAGGTCGGTTTCTGCCTGAATCAGCTTCTCTCTTGCGGATTTGATGGCATTTTGGCATTCATCAGTCATTTCAACCTTTAAGACTGTAGCCTCGGCCCGGGTAACGGCACGGCAGAATGCGAAAACAGCCATATCCATACTATCGGTGGCAGCTTTCATAGCAATCACCATATCTGTTCCGTCTTTGCGAGCCTTCTCAACTTTTTGAATGCTATCGTGCAAGTTGCTTATGGCTTGCTTAAGAAGCTGAAGTTCATTATCAAGGTTAGCCTTTTGCTCCTTGACCTCTTCCTGTTTGTCGATTTCTTCGACAAGATTACTATACTTGGACATATCTCTAGTGTATTTAACGGTGTGGACCTTTATATTTTCTAATTGGTTTGCATAGCCAGTTGGCATATTGGGCGCAGCGTCGAGCCCTCTCACGCTCATCTTCATCATCGTCTTTGCCCCAGTTTAATGAAGTGGAACCACCGCCACCACAGGATTCAGAAACGGTTGTGGCAGCATCAACGTAGTTCATGAACAGCAGCATCGCCACATTCAATATGTTTTCAAATTGCACAGATTCGTCTGATGATTCGATGGTCTCCTTCATAGCTTTGTATGCTTCCATTGGCATTGCGATGGAATAATTCTTACCATCAACAGACAATATCTTCCTGAATACAGATGGCACTTCTGGTTTGGATTGGGCGACACTCTGACGTACAAAATTGTGTTCTGTGAGCGACTTCCGTTCTGTAGTCTGAGAGGTGCCAATAGTATAACCCGGTTTATCAACACTTGGAGCTACAGGATGAAGCTTCTTCCATGTGGCTTCAAGTTTGGGAATGGTCATGTTACGACCTTTGCCCAGCGTGGAAGATTTGAAACGGGAGTTACCACGAAGTATTGTATATCCATGCAGGACTCCTTGCTTGTCACGTTGCTCATGAACTGTATAGCCACGATTTTCAAGATTGTGCTTGTAATCGTTCCAGTCATAGCTTGGCATTCCACGAAGAATGTTATAACAAACTTCCGTTATCTCCTTCTCATGAGCTTTGTGAATATCCTCGGGCAACTCCCAACCACGTTCTACATTGATGGCATGGGCTACCTTGACTGCACTATCGCCAATGAAGGAGTCATTCATCAGATTCCCGTCAAGGTCAATGCGATTGATGAGGATGTGAAGGTGAGGAATGCCAGACTTTGCATCAAAGTGAAGACATGCGAAAATCTGTGCTCTGTCCAGATTGAACTTGCCTTTTCCTCGTTTCTTTCCCTCCTTGGCTTGGACTTCTTTCTTGAACTCTTCAAGAAACCGAATCGCATAGTCATACCAGTCATTGAGTGTCCATCCCTTTGTTTCTTCAAGGGATGGGGAAACTTCCATCCGAAGGGTCGGCTTGGTGACAGGCTTTCGTCTGAATTTCGGTTCATACTTCTGGTGGATAGTTTCCATTGCTCCCCACATGGCGAGAGGAGTAAGCCCATCGCCAAGGTTATGTGTCAGCACTATGTCTGCACGATTATGTTTGGTGGCATAGTTCGTCATGGCTGAACCATGCGATATAGACCTTGCTTTTGCTATCATACCATTATCTTTTGAACTTTCCTTCTATTTCAACTAACCTGCGGATAAGGCTGTTTACACCCTCAATCCATTGGCGCATGAACTGCTCGTTGCGGAAGTACTTCTTACGTTGTTCTTGGGTAGTGCCATGAAGAGCATTCTTAATCAGGACCAGTTCACCTCGGGCTGCTTTCAGCGACATCAAGGCATCAGCCTCTTTATCGCTCATCATTACTTTTGGCTCCTGCCCCAAAGATGTGTCGTGGATATATTGGCTTTTCTTCAGCCCACAGGCGGAAGCCATCTCTATAATTCTCTGGTTCTCGTCGGGCGTATAGCACACGGTGATACGTGGATTGCGCCCTTTGTATTCTATTGTCTTGTTCATTTGTAGATGGGTTTTATCGTTAAGTTATAACTGGGATTGGTCAGCCCAATGCGAGCCTGCGAGTATTGCAAGAGGTCAAACAGTCTGGCAAGTAGCGAAGCGGATTGTCGGACATTGACACTTCTTGTTTAGAGAATACGAAAATTCAGGCTCTTTTATATGGCATTCCTTTCCCTCTCTTTTTCTCAATTAGAATGGCTGATTGCTTCGATGCTGAGTCTCGACAACCAGCCATTCTCCGTTAGCAATTAGGGATTCACTACAACTCCGTTGATGCTCTCGTAAGTATTCTCTTTCTCGTCTTTTCTGAGAGAATGCTTTGAGTGTAACCATAGGGAAATGAAGAGTAATCAAGCTGTCGTAACGAGCGATAGCTTCAGAAATTTGCTTCTTAGTCATCATCTCAAAGCAAAGTTCATCAAGAGGTGTGTTGCAATTAGTCCCCTTATGCACCACGTCATCAGTAGAGACGAAACTTGTGATGCATGGCTCGATAGCGAATTCATTCTCGGAGAGTGAATACTTTATCAATCCGTTCTGCTCCAGGTCGTACATGATGGGGAGTACATCCTTGGGAGCAACCTCCCAACGCTCTGCGAGTTCGTAGAGATGAAAGAAGGCTGTAGGTCCATACACGAGTTGAGGATCTGTATCGTCTTCATCCATAGAAAACGATGCTGTGAGATGGGACATGATGTCCATGAAGAACTTGGCGTTGATGCCGTTCATAAGGAAATTGAATTCCTTCTGTGACAATCTAAGTGTCACGGTCTTGATGTTTGAAATCATAATTTTACAAGATTTAAAAAGTTTGTGAATTAGTTAATTGTTGCGGTATGTACCGTTCTTGAATACAATTTTCTCCACCATCTCGTTGAGACGGTCTGCGATGCGGTCATCGTAGTGTTCTCTGATTTGTTGTGGAGTGAGGTTAGTGGTGATGATGGTGAAAAGCTGCTCTTCGTAGCGTTTTGTCAACAGGTCAATGACTGGAGTATAGACATTGCCATAATCCATCACCTCCGAAGGCTCTGTGCCAAGATCATCGATGCCGAGCATATCCACACTGATGAGTTTGCGGTATGCATCATAGTTGTTCTTGCACAAGTATGCAATGTATTTAGCATCCACTATCTGGATTCCGTATGTGCCATCGTTGAATGATTTTGGAATACGCAGATTGTTTAGTAGCTGTTGGAATGCTTTGAGCATGGTGCTCTTGCCATTACCACAACCACCACATAGTAGCATACCAAACTTGGGGGATGACGAGGTAAGCCAATGAGCTATCTCATGAAGTTGATTCTCCATATCCTCGCTAGTACAGAAGCTACGGTGGCGATATTCCACCTCAGCCATCATTGCTGCTAACAGATAAGCATATGCCTCGTCTTCAGACATAGGCAACTTAAAACGAGCCTTCATAGGGCGACGCTGTAGTAGAGATTTCTTTAATGCCTCTACGTCGATTTTGACTGTCGTTTCCATTTCTTCTTTTGTTTGAAAAATTTAATAAGCTCTCTTTAATACTATTATCTTTCTCTTTATCTTTTAAAGGGGTAAAGTTTGCCGTCAATCCATCCGTCAACTCTACCGTCAAGTTATCCGTCCAAATTAGTAGTGAATATTTAGACGGCACATGACGTGATTTGCCTTCAGTAAAAGAGATAAGTCCACGCTTGGCAAGATTCTTACGAGTTGTGCAAAGTGTCTGTTTGGACATGTGCAGCATCTCGCAGATCCTTACCGTTGAGCATGGCACTGGCATGTTCCAGCGGTGTTGGTTGCACTCGTTCACTATGAAAGCGTAGAGTGCAACCTCGCTGGTGGACATGTACTCCATAGCTGAAGCACGCCAGAACTGATTCATGTAATCAATGTACGTCATATTACATTCCTCGTCTCATTGAGCTGTTCGCTACGTATGCACGCGCTTCATCGTAGATGTCATTGACAGACTTACGAGAGGTCTGCATTAACCAGTTGTCAATTTCCGATTTACGGAAAATGATACTCTTACCATTCTTATGATAAGGAATGGTGCGATTACTTGTCCAACCGTAAACAGTCTGTTCGGCAGGATGGTTAGGGAGGTAATTGCATAGGTCTTGCAGAGAGAACCAGGCATCAGCCTCTACATTGTTGTTTGACTGCAGAACGTCGAACTTCTGTTCAAGCGTCTCCAACTTTTTGAGGATGGTAGCCACCATTTGTGGCATTGCATCGAATGAAAGAACTTCTGAGTTCATTATAGAATTGTATTAAAGTTGGCTGCAGCGATATGCTACAGTCACTCTCTTTGGTAAGAAAGCGACTGCAAAAGTATCGTTAAAAGCAATGGTGATTTCGGCATGATTCTGTCCACCATCAGTCCATCATTTTTTAATCCGCATTAATTGTGTAACTCGCTGATAGTCAGACGTAATAAATACTCAAATTAATGAAAAATAATTTTGTGGTGATTTTGTGGTGATTTGAATCACCATCAAATCATCATTTTTTTGGATAGGAAAAAGGGTAAAAACAAAAGAAGCCACTCACACGTGAATGTGAATGGCTTCTTGAAAAATGACGTGAAAGTCGCTATGAAAATCGACTTGCTATAGCGTTATGAGTTCTACTGATGATTGGAACCGTCAGGAGATTTAATTTGGTCGTTTGAGAGGGAAATGCGGATTGCATCAGCAGCAGCCTCTTTCTTCTCATCGACAATCTTAGCGTATATCTGTGTTGTGGTCACCTTTCTATGGCCAAGCATCTTGCTGACGGTATAGATGTCTGTGCCATTGGTAAGTTGCAATGTGGCATAGGTATGACGGAAACAGTGGAAGGTTATGTGTTTCGTGATACCAGATGCCTCAATCCATTTCTTGACAGGTCGGTTAATCCATGAAGGATCCTGCAAACCTTCAAATACAAGTCGGTCAGCATCGCCTCGTTCACCACATAGCAAATAGGCTTGGTCAGAAATCGGCATGTATTCTACACCTTTGGTCTTTTGCTGGGTGAAAAGAAGCCGATAGTGCCCCTCATCTTTCACCACATCACGCCATTTCAACTGCTTGATATCACAGTGGCGCAGTCCTGTCAAAGCAGAGAAAAGGGCAGCTCTTCTGAGAATGTCACTCTCGCATGGAGTGGAGGCAAGTTGGTTGAGTTCCTCCAATGTGAGGTATTCACGTTGGCTTTCCTCGTAAGATATGTTCTTCACTTTGGCTGCAAGGTCAACATTGAGGTAACCATCAATGAATGCTTGATGAAGTCCAGCCTTGAAGATGGAGAAATAGGTAGAAGCGGTATTTGCTGATATGGTCCCAGACTTACCCCCACCTTTAGGCGCATTGAGGAGATAATCTCTGTAATCTTCAATCAACGTTAAGTCAATGCAGCCAAATGGAAGAGGCTTGTTGCCTGTGTATAGTTTCATCAATGCCAGCTCTCGGCTCCAGTTTACTTGAATTGACTTGGAGCTATTCCTGTGGCGCTTCTCCTTCAGCTCGTCAAAGTACTTGACGAAGTCACACTTTGCTCTTTCGTTTTGAGCTGCTTGTTCAGCCTCACTATCTGTGTACAATGACTGATTATCGTATTCGTGCTGGCGAAGGTCACGAACCTTATCGGCAAAGACACATGCCTCTTGGTCCTTTTGTGAACGGCACAGGATGATTCCATTGGAATCACGCTTGGGGCGATAGTAGGCTTTACCATCAGCCAATGTCCTACCAGAACTATTCTTATCAAAGATAGGAGTAGTTATAAACCGCCCAAGTGGTTCATGTTTGCGAAGAGGCTTATCCTTGCCAGGCTCAAAGACAGGAAAACTTTCAATGAGCAATGACCACTGCTCTTTGT
>ERZ842401.3652-NODE-3652-length-18835-cov-5.325186_pt1 | contig 18835 bp, 18 predicted proteins | sample MGYA00521270_ERZ842401 | MGnify/ENA primary metagenome ERZ842401 (study PRJEB31892, sample SAMEA3878208) | bioreactor metagenome | biome: Moose rumen | place: Sweden | collected 2011-10 | study: EMG produced TPA metagenomics assembly of the PRJEB12797 data set... | reverse complement strand
CATATTTTATAAATATATCCGCACTACCATTTTCACCTTTGCAGCCTATGAATTTTTCAGCATAATTTAATACGGTATTTCCGGAAGTGTTTATAACCGCTCTTTCTCTTCCATTTCTAACCTTTGTTTGTTTCTTGCTATCTTTTCCGTTTACGAAATTAATATTGGCTTCATCCAGTTTTTTGGTTTCTTCTCGAAGGATATCCAATGTGTCTTTATCGTTTTTTGAAAGTTCTCTTGTTGAGGAAGTTTTGCTTTCGTTATCCGATTTTCTTACTTCATCAAAACTTGATACGGAGTCATTTTTTTTAGAATTTGTAACACTTTTTTGAGAATAGTTTTCTGTTTTAACAGAAGCTTCACTTTTATCTGATTTGAATTTTGAAAAATCTATTGCCATAATGTACTCCGATAAATCTGCTACATTATGAATAATCGGCAAAATTCAGGAAAACTTTAGAAAGTGTTAATGAAATTTAACAGTTGTTTTGAAATTATCTTATATAAGAAATGAGGCTGTTTTTTGCGATATCCAGAGAAGCAATTTTATTTAACGCTCTTTTTTCGATTTGACGAACACATTCTTTTGTAACGCCGTATGAGTTTCCGATTTCTTCTAGGGTTTTCTTTTCATTGTTTTCAAGACCGAATCTTAAAACTATTACATTTTTTTCTTTTTCTTTTAAATTGTTCAATGCCATTTTTATTTCGGCTTTCAATTCGGAATCAACAACGGTTTTTTCAACATTTTGTTTTTCATCTTCAATAATTTCAGACAGAGTCAATTCTTTGTTTTCTGTCATGGAAGTACCTGATTCAATGGATAATGCTCTTGTATATACATTCAGAAATGTATTAATTTTTTCTTCAGTTGTGTTCATCTTTTGTGCAACCTCCGCTTTTGTTACATTCACATTTTTTTGTTCCATTTCTTGTTTGGTTTTTTTGTAACGGGAAAGAGTTTCTTGTATATAAACAGGAATATTATATGCATAAGATTGTTCTGATATTGCCTTAAACATTGATTGTTTAATCCACCAAGAAGCATAAGTAGTAAATTTTGAATTAAATTTAAAGTCAAATTTTTCAATAGGCATAAATTCGTAATTTTGTATATTTGCGTATATTCGAGTTCAAAATAAACCACGAATTAATATTTATTTTCAGCATATGTATATAGGAATTATCGTGCGCAGTTAAAAAGTTTTTTCGGTATATATTTTTAGGGGTGAAACAGAAATCCAGAACAGATTAAATTTTTATTATCAGCATGTTTATATTAAAATTCATTACACGTAATAAAAAAAATTTTTCGGAGTGAGCTTTTAAATATGCAGGAGATTTTCAATGCTTATAAAAAATATTTCTTCATGGCCGGAGGAATTTTATTATTTATTTTCGCCGGATTGATCGTGCATTTAAATTTTAATACAACTCCCGAAATTAAATTTATTGAGCAACCAGAAATTATTAATACTCCCGAAAATGATCCGGAATCAGAACACGAACAGGAAATTATTACGCCTATTGCGCCTAAATTTTGGTACGTTTATGTAACTGGAGCTGTGAAAAATCCCGGAGTTTATAAATTGTCCGAAGATTCCAGAGTCTTTAACGCCATTGATTTGGCTGGAGGTTTTAGCTCGCGTGCTGATCAAAACGCCATTAACCTAGCACAAATTTTAAACGATGAAGCTCATATACACGTCCCGAATAAAGGCGAGAATTTAAATAATAATCTCACTCAAATTAACAATAAAAATAATAAAAATAATAATAATTCATCGCAGCAAACTACCAGAATAATTTATAACGGCCAAAACAATTTTAATTCAAGTAATAATAAGATCGATATAAATCACGCTCCAGAAGAAATTTTAATTAACTTAAAAGGCATCGGCCCGGCATTGGCAAAAAGAATTATAGAATACAGAAATACTCACGGGAATTTTAAAACGGTCGATGAATTAATTAACGTTCGCGGAATCGGTGAAGCTAAATTAAAAAATATGCGCGATCAAATTATAATTAAATGAGATTCCTGCAAAAAGCTCCGGCACTAGTAATTTTTATTTCGTTAATTTCGGGTTTAATTTTATACGACAAATTTAATTTAAGTTTTGCGGGCTTCTTGTCAGTAATGATTTTTGTAGCGGTCGGAATAAATTTTTTTACTTATGAACGTGACCAGAAAAATATTTTTAAGATTTTATTTGCCGTTATATTTTTAATAATAATAATCTCGATCAGAATATATTTTGTTATCTCCAGCCCGAACCCCGAAGCGAAAATTATAAAAAATGAAATCGGAATATTTACGTTAATACGTTCATGGGGTCGAAATTACGTCGGCGTTTTAAATTCTGAATCTGGAAATTTCGTTATAAAAATGCCCTTTGCAAATTACGTTGAAGGCATGAGAATTAAATTTAATGGAATATCAAGACCGTTTAAAAATAATAATAATAAAAATTCCGGATTCGATGAGGCTAAATACTGGCGCGCTAAAAATGTGGAGGGCTGGATAAATATTTATAATGTTGAAGATTTGCCGGAAAAATTTAATTTATATCGGATGCGTTATTTAATTTCGAGATGGCTTAATATAAATTTGCCTGATTTATGTGCTTCATATTTGAAGGCTGCATTATTGGGCGAAAGGGATTTAAATTTAAATAACAATCACCGCAAATGGGGAACGAGTCATTTATTGGCTGTATCGGGCTTTCACGTTGGAATAATAATTTTATGCGCAGGATATTTCATAAAAAATAATTTAATTTTAAGTTTCATATTATGGGCATATATATTATTAACTGGTTGTGCTCCGAGCGCTTTACGGGCTGGCATAATGTTACAAGCTGGAATTTTATCGCGATCGATCTGGCGAAAACCTTCGGGATTAAATAACGTCAGTTTAGCCGGAATAATTTTATTAATTCATTCGCCGTTTATATATTGGGATATAGGCTGGCGTTTATCGATTTTGGCAGCTGTTACATTGACTTCATTTGGAAATAATAAATTTTCATGGCTGTTAATCAGTCCAATAATTTCAATTACGACATTTGATCAAGTAGCTTTTACGTTTGGAAAAATTCCGGCAGTAGGAATAATTTTAAATTTATTTGCGCCGTTATATTTTTCGTTTGGTTTTAGTATAGCGTCAATTTCGGCATTGATTAAATTTTTAAAAGTTCCGTTTATAGCAGACATATTTTTAATTTCGAGCGAAGGAATATTTAAATTATATGAGATCATCGCGAATTATTTTTTAAATTTAATCCCGTTTGAAATTGATTATAATAATTTTCTGGCCATGTTTGGAAATGGAATATTAATATTTTTGGTATGTAATAAATTGGGATTTTCAAGATGGCGAGCATTTTTTATGAGCACATTTGTATGTTTCTTGAATTATTATATTATTTGATCAAGTGCTCTCACCATGATTTAAATTAAAATTTTGTGATGAGAGCTTAAAGCAATTTAATTTTATTAATTTATCATTTTTCGTAAATTTTTCCGCCTATAATTCTCTTGCGGTTAAAATTAAATTTTTCGTTAATAATGCTTCTGGTTGGATCATAATCGGGCGTTTTTATTTCCAGAATATCGAGCACCGTGTGTATAATATCATCAGTCATGTAAGGCAGGTCAACGCTGTTTTTTATTTTTTCGCATAATTCGGGATAATTATTTTTAAATTCATCAGAGACCCAAATTATAAACGGTATTTCAAATAAATTTTTTGTTCTTCTCGGAGTATTTCCCATGCCGTGTCCGTTCATAGCACTATCATCAAAAACTTCTTCGCCGTGATCTGAAATGTAAATTACTATCGCGTTTTTATTTTCAAATCTTTTTATGATCTCGTCAATCACAAAATCATTATATAAAATTGCGTTATCGTATTCGGCTCGCATTTGTTTCTGTGCTTTAGAAATCCCGTTATAACCTTTTTCATCAGCATATGAAAATTTATTAAATTCTTCGGGATATCTGACTTTATATGCAAAATGTCCCCCAATCGGATGAAGTAATATAAAATTTTTCCCGTCATTTATGTCTTGTATTTCCTGATCTAAAAGCTTTAATAATTCGCCGTCAAAAGGACACGAAACACTGAACATATCTCTCAATTTTGTGTAACGTGATTTTTTATATTGATCAGCAAAAAATAATAAAATATTTCCAAACCCAGTATGATCCTGATTTGATAAACATATTGTATTGTAATTGGCTTTGTTTAAAATCTGTATTAAATTTACATGCTCCGCCCAGTCTTTTTTAGATTCATAATTATGAAACGTGAAAATTTCTTTCATGCATTTTGATGTCGTATCATGCGGGCTTACTGTATCTCTAAAAATATACAGCTCCGAATTTTTTGCTCTAATTGATAATTTCGGATTTGTGTTTAAATTATAATCATATAAGCTCATATGGTTTCGCGTCGTGCTTTCGCCAAGTATAAAAATAAAATATGGGATCGTGCTTTTATTTTCGGTTAATAAAATCTCTTTTGGCATTAACTTAAAAAAATCTTCATAATTTTTATTGTCATCGCGAATTAATAAATATGTTTGATACAACCGTATAGGTGCTATATTATTGAAAGGCTCCGTGAAATAACCTGTTTGATATATAAAAACACTTCCGGCAAAGCCAGCAAATATTGAGCATGAAACAAAAATAACTGGCAGAAATTTATGAAGCGATAATATTTTTAACAGAATATATTTTATAATAATTACGACTGTCAATGCACAAAAAGTATATATAATAAATTTTAAATTCAAATATGTGCTTGAAAACTCAAAAGCCTCGCGTAAAGTTGCTGTCAAAAATATAATTTGCATCATAGCTCCGTTAAATGGTGTCCCGTAATAAAATACCGCGAAGAAATCTACTACGAACATCAACGAGCCTAAAATAATTAAAATTCTCTGAATAAACTTTTTTAATCTTGATGGCAGAAAATATAAAACTACATCAATTAAAATAATTCTGAAAATAGAAATTGAGAAACAACGCATTAAAGATATAAAAGATCTGAAACGAAGTATAAATTCTGACAGGACAGGCAAATTTCCCAAAATAAACAACGTAATTATAAAACTTAGTTCACTACTGATAAATTTATTGAGAAGTGCCCCCCCCCCCTTTTAGTAATTTCACGTATAAATTATTTTTCATGATAAATTCTCCCCTCATGAATTAAAAAATAAATTAAAAAATTTTTCGCATATTATAAATAACCATAAAATAATATTCGCGCTTATCATTAAAAAAATTGCCGCTGATAACATGTCTTTACCCGCTTTTATTTCCGGGTTATATTTTTTATCAATTAAATTAAATGCCCGTTCAACCGCACTGTTTACTAATTCAAACGCCATGACAACCAGCCAGCCGCAAATTAAAATTATTTTCCGCGATAACTCAAATTTAAATAACAAACAAATTAAACAGACTCCCAGAAAAATTATTAATTCATGTCTGAAAGCCTGTTCATCTTTTATTGCTGCGTATAGTCCGTTAATCGAATAAATACCAGCTTTATAAATTCTTTCAATCGGATTTTTATAAATCATCTCTTAAACGTTAAATCTTATTTCGATCATGTCGCCGTCTTTCACTATATATTCTTTGCCTTCGAGCCTTAAAACTCCTTTGTCGCGACAATTTGAAATCGAAGCATTATTATTTATAAAATCATCGTACGAAACAACTTGAGCGCGTATAAACCCCCTCGCCAAATCCGAATGAATCGCCCCAGCTGCATCAACAGCATTCGCCCCAGCATGTAACGTCCACGCCCTGACCTCATCAGTCCCAGATGTGAAAAAGGAAATTAATCCCAACGATTTATATGCCTCATGTATTAATCTCTCGCGACCGGGTTCAGATATTTTTAAATCCTTCATAAATTCTTCCCGCTCTTCTGGTTCAAGCTGTTCAAGTTCCATTTCAATCGATCCGTAAACCTTTACGATCGGAATATTTTTATTTTTCATTTCGGCTTCAATTTCTTTTATTTCGTTTACTTCGCCCGTCTGAGTTTCATCGAGATTTAAAATTACTATTTCGGGCTTCAACGTCAAAAACGCAAATCCGCTCAATAAATGTTTTTGTTCATCTGTTAAATTAAATTCGCGCAAAGGATTCTCATTTAATAAAAATTCTTCAAGCTTCTTTAATAATTCAAGTTCTGAACTTTCAGCCGGATTAATTTTGCGTTTAGTAACTTTTTCTTCAAGCCGTGAAATTCTGTTACTGATTTTGCCGAGATCACTGTAAATTAATTCTGCTTCTACAATTTTCCAATCTCTTAACGGATTAATATTATTTTCCGGGTGAGGGACGGCAGGATTTTCAAAAACTCTCACGACATGTAACAGCGCATCACTTTCCGCAACAAACGATAAAAAAGAATTCCCAAGCCCCGCACCTTTTCCAGCATCACGAGATAACCCGGCTAAATCTACAAACTCAACGTCAGCAGGCTTCTCGCTTTTGGGTTTAAAAATTTCAACGAGCTTATTAAATCTTTTGTCCGGGACGTTTACAAGTGCTCTATTTGGTTCGGTTCTGCCTCCTGCATATGGTTTAACTTCTGCTCCGGCTCGCGTTATGACATTAAAAATTGTCGTCTTCCCTGATAATGGCAGTCCTGTAATTCCGCATTTAAGCATAATTTTTATTTCTCCCTGATGATCACTGGCATATTTCTGTAAGCATATTGTTTTAATTCTTTTATGTCGTCGTTATTTAATCTTATGCAGCCTTCCGTAGCGTTTGAGCCTAAAGAATCAGGCGCGTGAGTTCCATGAATCCCGATCCCCTTCCAGCCTTTTGCGTCCAGCCTAATAAACCAAGGGCCGTAAGCTCCTTTAATTTTTCCTTTGCCGTCTCTAAAATCATGACTCCAGCCCGAAGCGTTTTCAATTGAAACGACGTGAAAATCTCCAACGGGTGTACGATTATCGCCGACTCTTTTTTTATCGCCTGGATTTTTTCCGACAGCGATCGGGTAAGTTTTTACGAGTTCGTGACCTTTAAACAGCGATAATTTATAATCAGATTTATTTATATAAATGCTATAATCATCATCGTTAAATGAATATCCTAAAATTTCTTCCGGCGGAACGTTTATCATTTCAGGAGTTTCAGGAGTTTTGTTAATTGCGTCGAGTGTAGATTTTAATTCATCTTTAGTCGGGAGTTTTGCGACGGTAATAATATTATTTTTTGGCTGAGATAAATTATTAATTTTTTCAGGAGCATTTTCGCGGAATAAATTCAAATATACCAAACCTCCAGCTGTCAGCAAAATAAAAAAAGTTATGCACCTTAAAACGGGATGCATTTTTTTTCTGACGACCCATTTTCCGCCACCGCAATCGATCCAGACTGTACGAAGCGTAAAAACTTCTCTCAAAAAATTATTAATGGCTTCTTTGGTGATCATGATTTTATAAAAATTCCCCTCGCTAAATTAATTTATTTTGTAAATTTTGCTTATTTTACTCTTTAAACACGATAATAACGCATTAAATTTATTTTTATTTTTCGTCAATAATTCTCTTTGATAAATTTTCCTCGATTTCCGACAATATCGCACGCTCACCAAAAATTAATAATGTGTCGCCACGTTCAAGCGTTGTGTTGCCCTTTGGAATTATAAATTTTTTGCCCCGATTAATTAGCAAAATCGTAACGCCTTCCGGGAATTTTAAATCTTTAACAGATTGTCCAATTACTGCGGCATCTGGTAATAAATCTATTTCGCGAGTTTCTTCCGTTCCGCTTCCTGGAGTTCTGTCGAATGCTAACGGGTAAATTTTTGCTTCTCGTACTGCTGCTTCGAGCTTTAATAATTTTGCTGCCAGCGCTAAGGTTTTACCCTGCAATAATACAGAACTCAACACAACGAAAAATATTACATTAAAAATATATCCGGCTTGAGGGTGATTAAATGTTAATGGGTATGTCGCTAAAATAATCGGCACTGCACCCCTTAAACCTGTCCAGCTTATAAATAATTTTTCCCGGAAATTAAATTTACTGAACATGCTTGAAATAAATATCGCAATCGGTCGAGCAATAAACATTAAACAACATGAGATCATCATTCCGACGCTTATAACATCAAAATCAATAATTTCATTTGGATTAACGAGCAGTCCCAAAACTAAAAACATTATAATTTGCATGAGCCACGCGAATCCCTCGTGAAATCTTTGCAAGCTGTATTTATATAAAAAATCTCCGCCGCCCATTACTATACCGCAGACGTAAACCGCTAAATAACCATTACCGTAAAACGTTTCAGTTAATCCGAATGTCGCCATAACGATCGAAATTCCAAAAACCGGATATAATGCTTCATTTGAAATTTTTAAACGCTGAATCGTCCAACACGAAAATTTACCCATCAAAAATCCAAAAATTCCGCCTGCCAGCATTTGAATAATAAATTTAATTGCCATTTGATTTAACGGAACTTCCGGAGAGTTCAGCCAATTTATAGCCGTTAAAGTTAAAAATACAGCCATAGGATCATTACTGCCTGATTCAAATTCGAGCAGGGGTTTTAAATTTCCTTTTATTCCAATTTTCTGCGTCCTTAAAATCGAAAACACTGCGGCGGCATCGGTCGATGAAATTATTGAGCCTAATAAAAACGCGTCCTTATAATTAAAGACCGGCAACATTGCAATAGGAACGGCCATAACGACCGAAGTTAAAAACACTCCTAAAGTTGATAATACTACGCCTTGAGTTACGATGGGTTTAACATCGCTCCATTTAGTTTGGAAGCCACCGGAAAATAATATAAAAGCGAGCGCAAAAGTTCCGATATTATTCGCTGCTACAGCGTCATTAAATTTTATTCCTCCTGGACCGTCTACACCTGCGAGCATACCGATCGCCAAAAATAAAATTAACGCTGGGATTTTAATTTTTTCTGATAAAGCACCTGCGACGAGGCTCAAGAAAAATAATACACCTGCGACTAAAAACGGGTTAATTTGTTGTAGCATGATTTTATTTTATTACAGAAAATTTATTTATTATTCGCTCAAGGAATTTAATATTTTTTCTGTAATCGATGCACCTTCCTTATGAATTAAATTATTTATCGCGTAAAATTTTATGAGTGAAAAAAATTAATGCAAGTGTAAAAAATTTTTATTTAAAACTTCGCGAAAAGATTTATAATTCTCAAATGAAAATTTATAAATTGCTTAGTGCGGACGGAAAAATATACGAATCAAATACACCGGGACAATTCGGCGGTAACAGTAAAGCAAAAATATACGGCCGTCTTGATTGTCCTTCAGCCCTTCGCTAAATCTCTAAATATAAAAATAATTTTGGTTTATGAGCCTGATAAAAATAAATGAGCTTGACAAAAAAATAAATAATATTAAAATACCCGTTGTGTTTGCAGGGCGGATAGTTCAGCGGAAGAATACCTGCTTTACACGCAGGGGGTCACAGGTTCGAACCCTGTTTCGCCCACCAGGATTTTGAAAAAATGGGGTCGTAGCTCAGTTGGTTAGAGTGTCGGCCTGTCACGCCGAAGGTCGCGAGTTCAAGTCTCGTCGGCCCCGCCATTTTAGATCAAGATAACGCGAGGCGGGATAGCTCAGTTGGTAGAGCAATGGACTGAAAATCCATGTGTCCCCGGTTCAATTCTGGGTCCCGCCACCATGATTAAGTTAGCGAACAATGCGGAAGTAGCTCAGGGGTAGAGCACAACCTTGCCAAGGTTGGGGTCGCGGGTTCAAATCCCGTCTTCCGCTCCATTTTTTTATGTTTGGTGTTGTCGAGTTGAATATTTTGGTTCTGTAAGTAATGCGAGTAAAAAAAATAAATTTAATTTCTTTGCGTAATAAAATTTTGTTCCGGTTGATTTTGCCTCATGGGAAATATTTGCGTGAGCGTTTTAAAATTTTATTTACTTTCGTTCAGTATTTAATCCCCAAATTTAATAAAGATGGAAAAATAATGATCTATTCACCTCAAAAATTATATTTAAATAAAAAGAATTTACCGCTGAATAAATACGGCAGCGGGCATTTTTGTAAATTCTCCGTAAATTGTCCAAAAGATTCGGGTGTATATTTGTGGGTAGTAGACAAAAAAATAATTTATATAGGCGAAACTAAAAATTTATATAAGAGATTTAATAACGGTTACGGCCATATTTCTCCGAGAAACTGCTATGAAGGCGGACAATATACAAATTGCAAAATGAATAAAATTGTATTGAAATATTTTTCACGAGGCAAGACAATAAAATTATATTTTCACGCGACAAAAAAATACAAAATTCTCGAACAGTATTTATTAAATAATTTTCATACGTTATTCAACGAAAAATAATATAATAATTCGAAGTCTTAATTTAAACAGGAGGATTTATTTTGAGTTTAAACGTTACGCGCAATAATTCAAGTGTTCAAAATTTGGGCGGCGGAGTTTCTCGGAGGATTTTGTCATATTCCGAAAATTTGATGCCGGTTGAAGTAAGTTTTGAAACTGGAAGCATCGGGGAAATTCATTCACATCCTCATATTCAGTGCACGGTAATTTTGAGCGGAAAATTTAAATTTAACGTTGACGGTGAAGAAGTTATTGTTTCTGAAGGAGATTCATTAACTTTTGAAGCTGACCAGAAACACGGGACTATTTGTCTTGAAAAAGGTGTATTACTTGATATTTTTACGCCAATGAGAAAAGATTTTATAAAATAATTTTAAAGGCGGTTGAAAATTTTGGAAATTTGTGATAAGGACAATAATAAAATAGGAAGCAGGAAGCAGGAAGCAGGAAGCAGGAAGCAGGAAGCAGGAAGCTCGAATGATGAGTTAAAGATTTTAATTTGTTATCATAAGCCGTATACTATGCCGAATAATGACGAAAATATATTTTTGCCTATTCACGTCGGAAAAAAATTATCTGATTTAAATTTGGATATGCAGACTGATTGTGATGTGAACGGTGAAGAATGCGATAACATTAGCGATCAAAATAATTATTACTGCGAATTAACGGCCATGTATTGGGCTTGGAAAAATATTAAAAAACTTTATCCGAATTTAAAATATATTGGTTTGTATCATTACAGGAGATTTTTTGCGTTTGATGAAAAAGAGTTTTTTGCTACAAGAATTATAAAAACAGAGAACTATATAAAAAATTATAAAATTGATCCTGAAAAAGTAATGAATATACTAAAAAAAGATTATGCAATTATAAATTCTCCTGTAGACTTGCCTTGTTCTATTTCCTATCAATGGCCAAGCTGGTATAAATTTTTAAAAGATGCGATTTACGATAAAACTCCGGATTATTGCGCAACATTCGAAAAATTTTTTAACAAAAATAAATATGCCAGTTTCAATATGTTCATCATGAAGTATGATGATTTTGTGAAATGTTGTGAATGGCTCTTTAAAGTAATGTCTGCATTTGATGAAAAAAATCCCAAAAGAGAATTAAGAATAAACGGGCGTTTGAGTGAAGTTGTTTTTCAAGTATGGTTCATAAAAAATAAAATTAAATGCAAATATTTGAACGTATACGAATGTTTTGACAACACAGATGGTCCACAAAAAACATATTTACGTAACTTGATGTGGTTTATTATCAGGTTTGGGGGCTGGTGTTTAAATAATTTCAGTTACAGACTGTTAAAATTTTCTCTGAATGTGTTGCGTTTTGCTAGAAATACTAAAGGATTTAATTTCGTTAAAAAGTTGAAAGGACTATAAATTCTACAATACCAAAAACAAACAAAAACGGGAGAATTTAAAAATTCACTTCTCCCGCTCAATAATTCCAGAATTTTTATATTTAATATTTAAATCTTAAATCTTAAAATAACGGCGCTAATACTAACGCAACAACCGTCATTAATTTAATTAATATATTCAAGCTCGGTCCGGCTGTATCTTTAAACGGGTCTCCTACTGTATCACCAATTACTGCAGCTGCGTGGTTCGGTGAACCTTTTCCGTTAAAATGTCCCTCTTCAATATATTTTTTTGCATTGTCCCAAGCTCCGCCGGAATTCGACATAAATAACGCCATCATTACTCCCGTTACAATCGAACCGCCCAATAATCCGCCGAGCGCCTCTTTACCGAGAATAAATCCTACTAAAACAGGAACTACTATGGCCATTACACCGGGTACGATCATTTGAGTTAATGCAGCATGCGTCGAAATTTCTACACAACGTTCATATTCTGGTTTGCCTGTTCCTTCCATTATGCCAGCGATCTCATGGAACTGCCTGCGGACTTCTTCGATCATTGAGTTGGCCGCCTTGCTCACAGCATCAATCGATAACGAACAGAATATAAACGGAAGCATTCCACCAATTAATAAACCTACAATTACGTAAGGGTTCATAATGTCGATTTTGTCAATTTTTGCAGCCTGCGAATACGCTACGAACAAAGCAAGCGCAGTCAATGCAGCCGATCCAATTGCTAAACCTTTACCCATTGCAGCCGTTGTATTTCCGATTGCGTCAAGATGATCTGTAATTTTTCTGACACCTTCGGGAAGTTCACTCATTTCCGCAATTCCGCCAGCATTATCCGCTATAGGTCCATATGCATCAACGCTCAAGGAAATTCCGGTAATTGAAAGCATTCCAACCGCAGCAACAGCAACGCCGAACATTCCGGCCAAATAATAGCTTATCAACGTCGAAATACAAATTAATAATACCGGGATTCCAGTCGATAACATTCCGAGCGATATACCAGATAAAATTACCGTTGAAGATCCAGTTTCTGAACTTGCCGCGACATCCTGAACAAATTTATAATCGCCTGATGTATATACTTCCGTCATGATTCCGATTAAAATTCCGGCCAAAACTCCCGACGTGACTGCTAAAAATACATTAAACGAATTTGAAAAGAAAAATAATATACTTAATACAAATGTTCCGGCTATCATTAAACCGCCTGCGACAAATGTACCAGTTCTCAAAGCAAATGCCGCATCACCCTCATCAATGCGTTCTATAACGGGATTCATTCCCGGAAATTTTTTCGCAATTGAAATAACCGTGTCCGAAAATGGCGCTTTCCTCGAAATCATCATACAGCCAATTATCGAAGCAAAAATACCCCATGCCGATAAAAATAACGGGAAGCCTATTCCCCATAATCCAAGCTCTGAATTTGCTACACCTGGCGTAAACGTGTAAACAGCTCCGATGGCCATCGCCGCCAAAATCGAATTTACATAACTCTCAAATAAATCCGCTCCCATTCCGGCAATATCTCCGACGTTATCGCCAACGTTATCAGCTATAACAGCAGGGTTTCTCGGATCATCTTCCGGGATTCCGGCTTCAACTTTTCCGACTAAATCCGCCCCAACGTCTGCGGCCTTCGTGTAAATTCCTCCGCCTACACGTGCAAATAATGCGATCGAGCTTGCTCCCATTCCGAAAGCTGTTAAACTCGAAACATCATTTAAAAATAAATACGCTATAGCAAGTCCGATTAATCCTAAACCAACGACGACCATTCCGACAATGCTTCCGCCGGAAAATGCAGCCTCTAATGCGTTACCTGCCGCGTTTCCAGTTGAATTATCTGAAGCGGCGTAAGTTGTTCTGCCGTTAGCTTGGGTTGCTACATACATTCCGAACCATCCGGCCGTAGCACTGCACAAAGCTCCCAAAACAAACGCGAACGCCTGACCGATTCCCAATGATATAGCCAATAAAATCGCTACTACTCCGACGAACGGGACGAGCCATGTATATTCCTTCTTTAAAAATGCCATAGCTCCTTTGTGAATTATGTCTGAAAGTTCTGCAACTCTTGGATTATCGATCTTGCTCTCTGCTAATTTTTGAAAGACCGTCCAAGCATAAAGCCCAGCGAGTATACCAAATACCAGAGTTACGAATACTAAGACCAGCCACATAAAATAATTACCTCCCTGAAAATATATAATTTGTGTTTAATTATAGCTTAATTTATTAATTTAAATCCCAGCTTTTATACACACCGGCATTTCTTTTTAATTCTGCGTTTTTTGAAATATGTGAGCTGTTTTTAATTTGTTCGTCTTTATTGTAATTCGTTTAAAGCCCTTTCAGTAATTCCAATGCGTTAAATTATTCATACTCGAATCAAGATTTACGATTCTATGTTCAAGTTGCGTCATTTGTTGCGTTAATCTTTTTTCCTGGTCGTTCATTTGCTACGTTAATTCAAGCTTTAACTGCATGTTTTTAGATTTAACCTGATAAATTACGCCGTCAATCTTATTATTAACAGCATCAAATTTCGCGTCAAAATAATTTTTATTCACATACTGGCTTTTGAAGTTTATAATTTTCCAACTCACTTTTTAATATTATCCAGAAATGCCCTATTTTTACAGAACTTTTAAAACGTCCAGAATTACACAATATACTCATTTGTGAGCGTTTTTGTTTTAATTAACATAAAAATTTTTCACTGCCTTAAAAGCATTATTTATAACATTCACCGTGTTAAAAAAGAATGAAGCAACGTTTTTTGACGTTGTGAAGTTAAAAGGCTGGATAATTTATATAATGGCGTGTTAGATGTTATTATCAAGGTATTTCAGCTGTTAATAAATTTTTCGGCTTAAATCTACCAGAAATTAATTATATGTTTAAAACAGCTCATTCTTTCGTTAAAGAAAAAAATCCGGAATATAATAAAATATCAAGCGGAATATATTTTCACGGGGCGGGATTTATATCAGGTTAACGACTGGTTTACGCACGATGAAGTAAAAGACGTAGGAATAAAAGAATAAGCCGGTTTATATTTTCTTATTTCGCTAAGGACGGCAAAAAACACAGTGTCATTTGGATCGGATAAAATATCGTTGATTTCCGCTTCTTTTGAGAATATTGCGCGCTTTTGCAGGTCATCAAGAAGTATTTTAACTGAGTCAGGATTAAATTTAAATTTTGGTCTATAAAGTACGTTGTCATATTCCCATAATATATTTTCATTTACGATGGGAACAATACTTCCGTGCAGTGATTCTTGCACAACTTTACCGGGTACGGATTGAGGGTTCAACATTGCTGATACTATAATATTAGTGTCAAGGACGGCAAAATATTCAGAGAAAATTAAAATTTTTGTTCAGCCTCTTTTCTAGCTTGTTTTATTTCGGCATTGATTTCATCGAGTGTCATATTTGAATTACCGTTTAATTCTGATATTTTCCCTAATTCGAGTAAAGCTTTATAACCGCGTTCAGCTTTGTAACGAGTTTTAGGAATGTTTATGTTAAATGGTATGCCACTCTCAAGGACAGCGCGTTTTAAAAACATTCTGACAGCTGAAGAAATATCAAGGCCAAGTTGTTCGAACAGGTTTGAAGCCTCTTTTTTTAAATCTTCGTCGATTCTAATTTGTAATAAAGCAGTATTCATTTTATTTTTCTCCTTTAATTTTTTGTAAGTATAACACAATAATATTTTATGGAGGTGTAACAAATGCCAACGTTCAAAAATAATACGGACAGCCCGAAATATTACGAAGCAGGAGGCAAACAATATTATTTTCCGCCTAAACAAAAGGTAGAAATAAAAGTAATAAAAGGCAGTGTAAGACTTTACGCAGGGAATTCGCGTGTCGGAATTGTTATCAGTGAATCGTATAATTCAGTTTACCAATGGTCGTACGCTCCTTTTTTAAGCGTTTTGGGACTCGTTGATGACATTTCAATCCAAATAACAGTAGAGGAGATTTAATTGAACCACGCAAAAAACAATTTCAGAACTGCGAGAAGAATTTTACAACAATCACGCAAAGGAAAATATTAGCGATTATGTCGGCATAGAAAATGTTACAATTATCAACGATTTAACTACTTTCGTAATTGCCGATAACAGAGGGGCAACAAAGGCTCAATAATAATACGCTCAACCTTATAACGTCATATGCGATTCTTTTAACTGTCACCCCGCTTCTATTCATTCAGCGGAAGAATATGATTTTCTTAGCGGATATTTAAGTGACAGCTGGAAAATGACTTATAAGAACAAAAATTATTATTTCTTATCTCTCAGCGCAACTTATGATTACAGCTAATTTAAAGTTCAATTACTCAAAAGAGAATCAATAATTTATCTCAAAATACTGCTAATGCTTATAATCAAAATTATTTAAACGCTTTTAATTCCGTCATTCAAGGTTACGGGCAGGGCTTGCAATTCGTTCAAGGCTTCACTAAGTATAGGAGGAAACAGGGTAGCAGATGGCGGAAATTTAATAATCGAGGCTGACGATTACGAAGAATTTATCAAGCGCGACCCCAAAGCAAAGAAATTTATCAAGCGTTAACCGATCGGATTTCTTGACGCTTCTTTTACATAACCTGAGTGCCGAGTATCAAAGCGTTCTGTGTCTTGTTATGGAGCTTGCGTATAATTTGAGTTTATACAGCGAAATCTGAGTGTTCGATATAAGTTTTTTGTAGCAGTTTCACAAGAGCATAAACATTTTTATTTTGTTCGCTTGCGTGTGTGCATAGTACGCATGATATAGTTTCCGGGCAGTTAAACGGAGTCCAGGCAAATTCGTCGTAATGATTATTGAGAAAACCGGGAGCAAGACATACGCCTTTATGAGCCGCAACGTTCGTTAATGTTGTTTCGTAATCATTGCTGTTGAAGTAGGGAATATTCAGCGTTTCAATCACTCTTTGTTGCACTAAACGGAGTTCCGGTGGCGAACCTCCTCCGACCATTAACGTTCTGCCCTTAAGGTCTTCAAGCTCGATGATTTTTTTCTGTGCTAACGTGTCCGATTTTTCTGTAATAAGATAAATTTTGCTTTCAAAAAGTTTATGAATCTTTATGTCGGATATTCTTTTTACGTCAACTTCCATTGAGAATAATATATCTTCTTCACCCTTAAGGAATGATGACGGGTCAGACAGCGGCAAAAAATGCGGTGTAACGGATATTCCGTCATGTTCGGTTTCAAATTTTACGATCGCTTCAGACAAAAAATATATAGCTGACCTCATTGGAAGACCGATTGAAATATTTGACTTATAACGCGAGCTTAAATTTTGTCCCTGCTCAACAGCCAGTTTTAACTCACCGCGTATATTTCGCAGTGTTGTGCAAAATTGCTCGCCTGCCGGAGTCAATAGTGTTCCTCTGACAGAACGCTCAAAAATTAAGAAGCCGATTTCATTTTCAACGAGTTTAATTTGATAACTCAATGCAGGCTGAGAGATAAATAAATTTTCTGCGGCTCTGTTGAAGTTTTTTGTCTTTGCTATTTCAAGCACGTAATCAATTTGCTTTGTGTTCATTCTCTTCCCTGTAGTAAAAAATTTTTATTAATAATCTAGTATTTATATTTGATTATTGTATCACCAGAGAATAAACTGCACGCGTTTTGAAAATAACCTTCGCAAGGAGTGATAATTTTATGAAGTATGTAAAACTTGGTAACAGTGGCGTAGATGTTTCGCGCATATGTTTGGGAATGATGAGCTTCGGCAAGTCCGGTTCAGAAAATGGCGTGTTCCCTTGGGCAATGGAATTTGAAGACGCAAAACCGATTTTCCGCAAAGCAATCGAACTAGGCATTAACTTTTTCGACACTGCAAATGTATATCAGCTCGGTAGCAGCGAAACAATTACCGGCAAATTAATTCGCGAGTTCGGACTCAATCGTGATGAAATAGTTGTTGCGACAAAAGTAAACTTTGAGATGAGAGCAGGAAAACCCAACGGCGCAGGATTATCGCGCAAAAACATCATGGCCGAAATAAATCACAGCCTCGAAAGACTTGGACTTGATTACGTTGACCTGTACCAGATTCACAGGCTTGACGCTTTCACACCAATGGAAGAAATTATGGAAGCTCTGCATGATGTAGTGAAGTCCGGCAAAGCTAGATATATCGGAGCTTGCACAATGGACGCATGGCAGTTCGAGAGGTTGCAGAACATTGCGGAACGTCACGGCTGGACTAAATTCATAACCATGCAGAACCAATATAATTTAATTTATCGCGAAGAAGAACACGAAATGATGCCGTTATGTCTTGATAGAAAAGTTGGCGTAAATCCGTGGAGTCCTCTTGCCGGCGGAAGGTGCGCTCATTCTTGGGGAACTCAGACAGCGAGAACAAAAATTGACGGAGTCTCGCCTATGGTTTGGACTGAGAAGACAGCAGAGCAGGACAAAGCAGTAATAGACAATCTCGAAAAAGTTGCAAAAGAAAACGGGCGTTCAATGGCTCAGGAGGCTTTAGCATGGATGTTAAGCAAGCCGTTCATCTGCTCGCCTATCGTTGGAACTACCAGCGTTAAACATGTTGAAGAAGCAGCCTCAGCAGTTGATATTAAGTTGAACGAAGACGAGATTGCGACACTTGAAGCACCGTATGTTGCTCACACAAAACAGCACGCATTTTAATTTAAAGTGAAGCAGATGATGGACGGAAAATTTACGACACATTGATGGGGCAAAAGAAGCCGTGAAAATAATTTGTCCTTTCTGCACTCGGTCAAGAGTGGCTGTAAAAAATTGGCTCAAGAATCAATTGGAAAATTATAAGATTAACGATTAACGGAGGAGGAATAATTTATGAATAATAAAGATGTCGTTGTGCTTCTTGGCACTGGCTCAATAGGTCAGGCCATAGCACGCAGAGTAGGAGCAGGGAAACATATTGTACTTGCGGACTTGAAACAGGATAACGCGGAGAAGGCAACAAAAATTCTTGAAGATGCAGGCTTTGCAACAAGTACGATTTCAACAGATTTAGG
>ERZ842401.3651-NODE-3651-length-18835-cov-5.742226_pt1 | contig 18835 bp, 18 predicted proteins | sample MGYA00521270_ERZ842401 | MGnify/ENA primary metagenome ERZ842401 (study PRJEB31892, sample SAMEA3878208) | bioreactor metagenome | biome: Moose rumen | place: Sweden | collected 2011-10 | study: EMG produced TPA metagenomics assembly of the PRJEB12797 data set... | reverse complement strand
GGATTATGCCCGCCGCTTCGGTTGCGGAGATTTGGGGGAGCGCGGCGTGCGCCTACGGTATTTGTCTCGGCACAATGGACTTCAATATCATGGCTGACAATCTAAGGGAGAAGAAAGATGGCGAAGTATGTAGATGAATTGGTTAAGTTGTTAAAGAGTGCTGACAAGGGCACGATACACGGAGATACAACACCATACTATCGCTTCAATCTCAATCAGATAGCCGAGATACAAGGTCTCCAGGAAACTGAGACAGTAGCAAGGTATTTGGAGAAGGGATTCAAGACGCAGACTGTTGCAGAGTGTAGGGCTGACTTACAGCTAAAGTTCAATAAGCTGAAGAATCGTATGCACGGAGACGATTTGTACAACCCTGCAAACGGTATCGGCACTTTGCTAGACCCCGAAATCTATACACGACCTATTATGCCTGTAATGTGCGGTTCTTATGAGGCTTCAAGCATATATGCAGGAGGCGGCTTGCCTGCGGGTATTGTAGATAAGAAAGCCGCAAGTATGGTATTGCAAGGAGCTACATTCCAAGCAGCCGTAAATCAAACTACAGAAGAAGATTGGTGGTCTGATGATAAGCTTAAGGAATTGGAAGCCGCAGCTGTAGAGACCGGGTTTAATGATAAAGCGGGAGATGCTATTCGAGATGCTTACCTTTACGGAGGTTCTATCTTCTACCCGATTCTGAAGGGCGACAGTCCATCTCGCTTCTTGCGTAAGAAGGACAGAATGCACTTGGAGAAGGGGTGTATAGTCAGATGGACAGGAGTAGACAGATGGAATACTGTCTATGTTCCCTCTTTCATTCCTACTGCTGCTGACTATCTTGTACCCACTACTATTATGGTCTTGCAAGAGTCAGTAGAAGTTAGTACAAGCCGTATGTGCATTATCAAGCCCAAGCCTATGCCTTATTGGTCTGCAATCTGCAATATGGGCTGGTCTCCCTCCGATTTGACAGGTTGGATTCAAGCATACTATGCTTATGAAATCACTCATAAATCAATCCCAGTAATGGCTCAGCAGATGTCATTGTTGCTATATCGTATGCCTCTCGATGCTCTTAATGCTACTGTAGGTGTAAATCAAGTAGAGAAGCTTATGGAAGTGAATGAGGAGCAGATGAGGTCTTGGAGCTCATTAAGTCCTAAGGCTGTCAATATGGTAGGCGAAGTTGAGGTAGTAGACAGGACATATTCAGGATTTGAGCAGTTTGTAGGTGCTATTAAGTCAGATTTTGCTGCTCAGACTGAGATTCCAGAGCCTGCTATATGGCACACTCCAAACAAAGGCTTCTCCGACAACACTCAAGAATCTCTTATCAAGCAATCAGAAACTTTGCAGATGCGACAGCATTTTATCGAGAGATATATGGAAAATGCGAAGGATATGCTGATTGCGCATGTATGGGGAACAGATTCAGATGAATGGAAGAGAAAGCATGAGTTAAAGTTGAAGTTCAGTAAGCCTGAGATTACTACGGAGAAAGATTTGGCAGATGTTGGAGCCAAATTTTCAGCCTCTATCAACTCTCTTGTTCAGGCTGGCTTCACACCAGATATTGCTATGCAGACTGCTAAGCAATTCTTCCCCAAAGTTGAACTTACTGATACTCAAATCAACGAGATTAAGAAGGCTTATGAGCAACGTATGGAAGATATGCAGATGGCTCAGAGTTCTTTGGGAGGTCAGGGAACAAGCATTAAGGGCGGTCAGAGCAAGCAGGGAAGCACAAAAGAACAGAAGCCGAGGAAGCCAAACAATGCAGGAGGTAAATAATGAATTGGTATTCCATACTACAATCAATCTTAACCTATGTCCTCACAACTTTTGCTTTTGCTGTTCTAACATGGGCAGCTAAGACAAGTAAGCGAATAACAAAGTTGGAAGAGCATGATAAGGTGCAGGCTGAAAGCCTAGGTAAGTTGGATAAGATGCTGGAAAATCAAGTTCGCATGGATACTAAGTTGGACTTGATATTATCAGGTAAGTTGAAGATAGGAGATACTAATGACAAGAACTGAGTTGGAAGATCGCTATGAAGGAGTACAGACATTCTTAAAGGATGGCTGTCTATTTCTCTCCCTGAGTTCAATTATTGAGCAGATTACAGATACTAAGGTAGACATCTTAGATGCTATCAAGTATTGCAAGAAAATGGGATATATAGACAGTAATGGAGATATGTCTATAGGCGGGCAGTGCCAATATTTAAGAGATTTGACGGGTAAGAATTGGACGCGAGATGTCAAGAAGGAATTGCCTGCTGTAGTACCTGACGAGATGTATACTGTAGAGAAATGGGAGAACGCTAGAACAGGATATCCTCATTTCAAAAGGCGCTTTATGGATACTCTAGTAAACAGTGTTACTGTTAAAGAAGGCGCGAGAGTTGCGTACTATTGCTATTCACATGATTAAATAAATTATTGACATTTTGGCAAGAAGTTATGTAAAATGAGGGAGATATGAAAGTAGATATAAGTATGTTCGGGGATATGGCAATCAAAGACCTCTCACCAAAAGATGCTAATTCAAGCGGTCGCATTATTAAGAATCTGCGAATCTGCGGCTCAGGTCTTTACGAATACCATGTATCTGAAGCTCCTCTTATGGGATTGGCTATACCCGATTCCTACAATGGGGATACTTTCAAAATCTTCCGCAGTCCCGAGGTATTAGAGCAGAACAAGGAGCTGTATGCAAGAGTGCCTATCATCACAGGACATCATGTTCGAGTAAATACTTCAAACGCAAAACAACTTGCAGTAGGTATGGTCGGTGACACTGTGCAGTCTGAAATCGGGGAAGACGGTGAAACTTACTTGTATACAACGGGTACTATCATCACGGGCGACGGCATTGAAGCCTACGAAAAGTATGGCGAGCTATCAGTAGGTTATGACCCTATTGTAGAGTGGCAAGAAGGTACATACAAAGGACAGCCTTATCAGGCTGTGCTAAAGGGCTTCAACGAAATCAATCACTTGCTTATCTGTAAGACAGCAAGAGGCGGACATCAATGTATGATTATGGATTCTGTTCCCGCCATTCTAGAGCATAAGACAGCGCAGAAAGATGTTGCTAATATGAAAGAATTATTTAAGCATATAAATAATGGAGGTAAACGCATGGGAATCTTCAAAAAGATTTTCGCAAAGCCTGCGGAAAAGCAGATGTCTGGCGATGCACGAGTAATCAGTGCTATGCTTCAGTCTGTTAAAGCAGGTGCTGACTGTGTTACTCAGGTAAAGGCAGTTCAGGCTATGGTTGGTGATTCCGCAGATGAGACTTTGAAAGGATATTTTGAAGACCTCACGGGCGATGAAGTTGCTAAAGCCAGCAAAGAGGATTTGGCAAAAGCCATTGATGTTGTTGACGCATACTGCAAGAAGGTATTCGGAGATGAAGCCGAAGAGCCTAAGCAGAATGATGTTAAAACAAGTGGAGATGGCTATCAGCAGCCGACAGGAGATGAACATCCTGCTGACTGCACTTGTGCAGAATGTACAAGTAAGAAAGAAGAGTCAAAATCAAATGGCGATTCCATTGATTACGACCTTCTTGCAACTAAGGTCGCAGAGAAGCTAAAGGGTGAGCAGAAATCAAATGGCGATGAAAAGTCTAGCTCAGAACCTGAGAAGACAGCAGGTGATGAATTGGAAGTTTCAAGATTGTCTGCACTTCTTGCAGGCGATGAAAAGACATCTACAGTAACATCAGATGATGTTATGAAAGGAATTTGGGGGTAAGCTATGGCACTTTCATTCGGCGGACTTCAGTCGAACATGGGGCCTTTTAAGCCCGTATCGCTTAAAGGTAATGCACGCATCAATGCTGTACCTATGTTTGTCAAGCATCTCCCTCTCACCATTGGCGGTGTAGCAGGAGAAGATGTCATTTTTGGTCGTGTTGTTTCAGTAGACCCTGACGACAGACGACACTTTGTTATGGGTATTCCGACAGGCAATGTTGTAAAAGGTGTTGCTATGTTTGACCCTTCAATCGCAATGCTTGACCCAGGTCAGCAGAAAGATGGCGAGAATTACTACTTTGCAGGTCGCTTTATGACTGCAACTACATTCGGTATTCTCGACATTTTGGAATGGGATTTGACGCAATCAGCACCATTCGAGGGAGCAACAGTATGGTGTCGCAAAGACAACGGTTTGATTGCTTTCAGTGACGGAACAGCCTTGGGAGCCGATTATGTCAAGCTCAATGCGTTTGTTTATGAAACGCTTGACCCGAACGGTGCAAAGGTATTCTTTAATCTTCCGCTTGTAGCACCAGGTGCAGAAGAGACATTGGATACTACAGCAACACCAGTTGCAGACCCAGCAGCAGGTGCAGTTGATGCGGGTACGCAGGTTACACTTACTTGTGCTACTCCGAGCGCAATTATTCTGTACACACTGGACGGAACAGAGCCGACATTCTCGAGTCAGCGCTTCGATGGTACGCCGATTACCATTTCTGCGGCTGTCACAATCAAGGCTATTGCTATTGCAGAAGGCAAGAACAAGTCTTCTACATTGACGGCAGCTTATACAATCAATTAAGGAGTAGGGCATGAATATTAAGACAGGAAAAGGTTTTGGTAAGCTCGTAGACCAGGCTATGTCTCTCATTGACCTAGACCCTGCGATGTCACGAGCACTCAGTGACACAGAGCTTTCAATCGGCTTTGATTCTGAAGCCGGTTTTGGAGTTCCCGCAAGTGCTATTAATGACCCTCTCTTCATGGGAGATGAAGCATTTGTAGGTCAGAAGAACATTTCAGCAGCCGCAGAGGCTATGCTGAAAAAGAATCCGAACGATATTCAGATTAAGCCTCAGTATAATCAAGAGACAGGCAAGTTCGATATAAACTTTGCTATGGCTGGTGATGCCGATTTTGACCCATTAGCAGGACAGCTGTTCAGCCCGTGGAATATCACATATCTTTCTAAGGTATGGAAAGAGCCACTTGCTTACAGCAATGCTCAGAAACTTATCCGAAAGATGTCAGCTGGAAACAATCCATTTGCTGAAATCTTCACACTGTTTATGGAGCAGTATGCAGGCTGGGGCGTAATCGGTCAGACAGGTAACTTGCAGAATTCTACAACGAACGATGTCAATGTTAAGACCGGTATGGCAAGCTTCCCGATTATCAATATCATGGGAACTTACAGTGTTACACTGCGAGAGAAGAAGCAGCAGGGCTGGGGTCCTTTCGGACAGTCGCCAGTAGCACGCAAGCAGTCATATCTTAACTATGTTATGGATATGATTGAGTGTATCTTGATTCTCTACGGTAATGAAGATACGCATACTCCTGGCTTGCTTAATGTCAATCCTATTAAAACATGGACTACAGGCGAATCTGTAAAAGATATTTATAATAGTAGCACTAATCAGACTCGAGGTTCTACTGTATATCGCATGCTTGCTGAGCGAATCAATCAGTTCATGACGCGCTCTGACAACAAGTTCAAGAAGCTTCAGATTGGCGTGTCACCTGAGGCATACAACATGCTACAGAGCATGGCATATTCAGATGTTTATTCACCTGAGGCTGCTATGAAGACATTCATGGAGAATTACAACGGGGGTAAAGGTCCTGGACATGATGTTCCGAGCGTGGAGTTCGTAATTGAACCTTTGTTCAAGGCTTCTGAGCCAGGCAATGTCAATCCGTTGAATCCTAACTCCTTCGACTATATGTCAATTACTACTCCAGAGATTGGAGGCGGTCCGAAGAATGAGAGCCAGCCTACAAACTTCTATGCGTCAGTATTGGATAAGTTTGTATTCCCCGTTATTCCTGGTATGTACAACGACCAGTACAAGACATTGCGAAGAACCGCAGGTGTAATTGCACCGATTCCGCAGGCAGTAGAAATTTACGCAGGATTTGGTGTACAGAACTAATTCAATATCCAGCCTTCGGGCTGGGTTTAGGGAGGTAGAAATATGTCTAAATGGTTAAGAAGTACGAGTGGTAAAGCATATACGATAGAAGGGAAGACAATTCCGTCGTATTCTTCTGCACCGCTTCAGGTCACAGAAGACCTATATGCAACAATCTTGAAGAACAAAGTAATATCTTCCTTGATTAAGAATGGCGGAATAGCCGTTCTTGCTAAGTATGAAGACGATTCGCAGGCTACTAGCAATTCTAAGCTACAGGCTCTTACTACGGAAAACGCAAAGCTTGCTGACCGTATTCGCGAGCTAGAGGCATCACAACCTTCTGAAGATATAGCAAAGAAGGCAGAGCAGTTTGATGCTCTTAAGACAGAAGCAGAGCAGGCTATCTCTGCTAAGAATGCAGAAATTGCTGAGCTGAAAGCACAGTTGGCTAAGACCAAGAAATCTAAGGAGTAAGCCATGAAGCCCTATCTTGAACTAGAAGATTTTATGCTCTCTGAGAAGTTCATAGACCTTACCGAAGTTCAGCTAGGTAGGGCTTTACAAATAGTTAACGCACAGTTTTCAGGTGTCTACACTCTATGGGCGTTTCTACCTCCTCAGGAGCGAGACGCCAAGCGAAGACTGTGCATTAACTATTTGTGTGCATGGCAACTTGCTTTGCTATATCCCGACCAGGCTATGCTGTCAGCAGGTTCAGGAGGAATGCCTTTGAAAGGCAAGAAGATTGACGGCATCTCATTACAGTATAGAGATGTAGTCAAGACAGGAGGTAGTGGTGTACTTGATATGCTTACTACTAATGAATGGGGTATGCAAGCACTAATGATGATTCAGTCAGCACCAGACAACTATATCTTGAGGAGTACACATGGCGGTTTACGGTAATTTACTTTCTGCATTTCCAGAGCTCATGCGTACCTTTGAGATATTTAGTAAGCCTGATAAATCTGACTTGCATAAGATTCGTGCTGTCTTTATGCCTACTAGAGGTGACAGATTAAAGCAACAAAAGTTTACCAATCGAGGTAAAGCCATAGATTACTTCGAAGCTGATTGCTTATTTGTTCCTTTTACCTATGCTTCTAAGGTTAGTATAGGAGACTACTTTTATGAGCCTCATGAGGGGCACCTGGGTAGATTAGTGGGTAGAGCCGATTGGACATTCGAAGGCGGCTTTGTTAGATATATAACAGAGCGCGTTACTGGTGTTACATTTGAAGATACGCAAGACCTGGAAGTTAAGGAGGCTAGATTTGATTGATACATCTTCACTCAAGGCTATACTTCAAGACATCTACGGAATTGACGAAAAGTATCTAGTACCCTTAGATAGCGGTTGGTATGTTCCAACTTACGATAAGAATGATAAGACGAGTACTTGGATAGGCTATAGAATATTGGAGATAAAGCCAAATCTTAGAGGATTCCAAGGACAGCAAGGTTATAGCAAGAGTGTTAAGGGGCGATTTAGATTAGCCTTTGTAGGTAGACAGGCAGAGCAATTAGCACTGCAAACTCTCGCATTTGATGATAGAGCTGATGTAGTAGATGCTTTTGCTAAGTATCAAATTCAGCTGAATTATGTGAGTAGAGAGATTCTTACATATCCTATAAAAGAGGGAGGACTTAATGACAATCTTTGCTGGTTTACAGATATTGATTGTCAGTCATTCTATGAGGTAGTTATTAAGCCTAAAGATTGGAATGTTGAAGTAAGTCCTGAGCCTGAGCAATGGGTAAAGAATGTACCTCCTAAGTCTAATAGACTGGAGAGTGGTGCATTGATTATAAATACTTAGAAGGAGGTTGAGATATGGATACTAACGACTTCTTGGGCTCTTTCGCTCAAGAGAACGTATCATTCACAACGCAGATTGTTCGTACTGCTTCGGTAGGCGATAATTTTTGGACTGTCATGGTATTCTGCGAATCAGATAGATTTGTAACCGCCACGGCAGAAGCTGGCTGGGAGGATGCTCCAGGACTTCCTTCATGCAAGGTACTTGTAGTAACAGCCGACACGTATGGAGAGTATACAACTGGATTGCTGGCTTCATGGTTGTATGACTTGTTTATTAACGGATTTACGGGTAACTGTATTCTCGTTGCTCCAGCCTCTAGTACAGCAGCACCTGTGTATACCTATACCGCAGTTACTCCTGCGGGTGCGGAAAATCCGCAGACAGAAGGCTGGTACGAGTTGTCGGGTACAGATTATGTACTTACTGCAGATACTACAGTAACTGAGGGAAAGACATACTATACAAGAACAGAGACAAGCGGTTTCGTAGTTGCAATGGAAGAAGCCTATGAGGTACTTAAACCTTACGCATATCACAAGACTGTATGCGCAGGTGCCGCAGCTTCAGTACCCGCAGAATACGCAGTAGCCTTAGCAAAGAAATGTGCCCAGGATTCATATCTCTCAGGTGCTCCGATGCTTCCTCAGACATCTTCAGACCTTGCAGATACAAATGCCTTGTATGCAGGCTTAAAAGCAGCAGGTGCAGACGCATTTATGGGCTGGCATTCTGACAGCACTCGAAATGCTGCGTTGTATTCGCTAGGGCTTGCATTAGCCGTAACAAATGGCTCGGGTACATCTGTAGGTAATGGAATGGATATGACGGCTTCAGCCAACATTACTGCTTCAAACAATGGAGTAAATCCAACAGCCCAGCAGAAGAATATATTGAAAGCAGCATATGTACAGTACTTTAAGACAGTTGGTGACAACAGCGGAAGTGTTGCGGCTGAGACAGATAAGACGATAAACGGAAAGGTTTATGCGGCTTATTGGATTCTAGCGTACATTACCTATATGGTAAAAGTAGGTATTGCTCAACTGATTACACAAAGAAATTTCTTTAGAAATTCCGAAAATTATACCAAGATGCTGGGTATTATGCAGACGTATATTGCTAAATTCGGTCTAGCAGGCATGCTTACGAATATAGTATATTCTGCTCCTTCCTATAGCGAACTTCCAGAGTCCGCAGACGATGAAATTATTGTACCTAACGCATGGTCAGCAATTTATGTAAATCATCTTAGAAAGGTTACTATTACAGGTACCCTTTATATCGGTTCGTAAGGAGGTAATATAATGGCAGCAGATGTTATGCAACCAATTATTAGAGGTATTCAGGCTGTAGGTAGTGTACAGATTTTGTATAAATACAATTCTTCAGACGGTAAGCTGCCTATTCCTAGTACGATTTTGTTTGGGTCAGAGAACCCTAGCGACGGAATAGCCACAGGAACAGGTATTCCTGTAGCGGGCTTCCGCCTTGACAGTGAATTCTTGAGAGCTAATCCTCAAATTGCTTCATCATTCACTATTCCAATCTTAGGCGGAGGTGGTGTATCGCTTGTCAATAACAATCGCACGGGTCAGTTGAACCTTGTATGTACTAAAGTTTCTACACCTGTTCCGTCTACAGAGTATACAACTGACAAGGTTAAGTACAAAGCTAGTACGCCTGTAGGTTCCATGTATACTCAGGAAGGAAGTGCTATAGGTGTATACGGAGGAGGCGAGTACTATGATATGGTAACAATTGCTCAGATTCAGCAGGGTCAGGAAGGAGGAGATTCCGTAGGTTCTACTATCACTATTAATTTCAAATTCTGCGGTCTTCTTACTACCCTTACATTTGAGGGCTGTACTATAGCAACTGTAGACCCTATAGGACTGGCAGGTAACGATGCAGTAAGCTATAATATCGTAATCAACTATCTCAACTGGGTAATAAATTACAGTAAGGAGGGTGCAGTATATCCTATGGCTGTAAATTCAGGCAAGCCGTAGCTAATGCTAAGTACAAAATAATTTAATTGACATTACTACCCTTGTATTTGTATAATACAAGGGTAATTTATTTTGTGCCGTAAGGAGGTAGAAAGATGGCATTTGGAAGTAAAGAATACAATAAGGTATTCGATGATTACAAGAAAGGTCAGAAATGGCTCAATGATGTAGAGGTCGAGATTGTAGGAGGAGAAGCCCCCGTAGATGCTCTCACTCTTCTGCGTATCTACGATGATAAGATTACTGTAGACAATGAGCTTGCATTAGCCTCAGGATTCTGTCTTAATCGCTGTATTCGCTTTACAAAAGGAGGAGAGCAGATTTTTGAGACATTCTACAATGGCGGGGATTTGGGCGAGCATTTTGCTGGACGCCCGTATCTTCTTGATGTCTTGCTTAAAATGTCCTATGGCTTAATGCTAAAAAAGTTGACGCCGCCTTCGGAAGACTCAGAGAGCGAAGAGCGGCTGTAGGTGAGAAGACAACTAAAGAAGAAACTCCGCAGGAAGAAGCCTCTCGCTTTAAGCAGTCTGTGCAAGCCGCAGCACAGGCTGGAGATATAGCTACATTGCTAAGACTTATGTCGCAGACAGCATCCTTAACTCCTGCGGACTTCATCAAAAAGACAGTAGGTAATATACTCTTCGTATATTATACCTACTTAAAGTATTTTGCTCTGAGACCCAAAGATTTGGAAGATTTAGTAGATGGCTTGCTATTCATAGAAGCCAGACAATTCCTAGAGAAGCAGGCATATAAGGACAGTAATAAAGATGGCTAAGAAGAAAAAATCTAACTGGGATGCTTCATATGAATTTGGGGCACACGGATTCACAAAGCCAATAGAGGATATTGTTAACTTTATTCCTGCTACTCAGGTAGACGTAGACACTAAGGAGTTATTAGAAGCCTGGCGGAAATCTCGCACTATAAATCTGAATGACCCTACTGAACGACATCGCCAGCTAGAGGAGATGACTAGAAATCCTCTAGATATTACTCGCTTTATTCCTGCATACAATTCTAAACACAAGCATGCACTTAAGGATGCTGTCTTTCTGGATACCGAATATACTGAGAAAGGTCAGATACTGCAAGCCTCAGGCTTCAGTGCGGTTCTTGCTAAGAACAATAAAGGTAAGTACAGCTTTGAATTAACTCCCAACTTTAATCAATTCGACCGTTTTTATATCCCCGATGATATGGAAAAATGGACATTGGCTTCAGGTCATGTCCATGGGTATGACAGAAAGGGCTTACAGATACTGCGAGGAGATGCGGAGTACAGCACTACATTTGATAGAGCTGAAGCAGCAAGATTCTTACAGCAGTTTAGTGGACAGGCTCAGATAGGTTATAATTTGCTAGAGGCTGACTTGCCTAAGATAGCAGGTTTCTATAACGACAGTGAAGGTTTCAAATTAAGAGCACAAAATTCTTGGGATTATACTGTACTCGATGCTATGCACCTGTCTAAGGCTTTGTTCGGAGATAAAGCATTTTATGCTGGAAAGCTAGGTCTACAAAGGCTTGCAGAAAGATATGGAGTGAGCGCACAGCAGCTGGGTATCCAGGCTCACGGCTCGTTGGCAGATTCCGTAGTAACCCTCAAGACTTTAGAGGGCATGATAAATGAATTTCCAGAGCATCCTGCGGTAAGAGAGTTTTTAGGCGCCCTAAACGATACTAGAAGTATTCATAGTCATGAGTGGGAGAACAAGCAAGGTTTTGAGCTTCAGCAAGGTCATGGCTTTGTCACAGAACCTTTCAGAAAAAGTGCAGCTCGCAGAGCTACTGATTATATAGCAAACGCAATAAAGGGCGGAGTTGAGTATGCTGTTGCTATAAAAGACCTTGTTATAAACGGCTTCGGCTTGGGAGAAGCAGGCTATCAACAGGCTTTAGAAAAGAACTCAGATACCATTAAAATGTTTGAGTATAATCCTCATGATTTGGAGAGGTCTATGGAGCAAGAAAATGAAGAGGCTATTTGGAAAGAGATAGCTAACCTTAAGAAGAAGAGTGCAGATGCTCCTGTGGCTGGAGCAGGAGTCTCATCTCAGTTAAATCAACTGAGAAAGATGGTCAAGACATCTCTAAACGATTTAGGATATGCAGACCGTAGCTCAAGCTGGGCGAATCCCGCAGAAATTCTGAACATCATGGGCGATACAGAGGTAGAGCGTGCGGTTACTGCGGCCTATAGGGCTACCCATCTCGGAGTACTGTCCCATAAAGATTTTACAAGTGCAGATTCTAGTCCTGCTAAGACTATATCCGCAGCACTAGCAAATATCCAAGGTGAGCATCAAGCAACACAGATGGATATATATAAGCAAGGTCAGCGCTTATTAGACAGTAATTATGCGTCATTTAGAGATACAGATTTCTATCGTAAGTTACAAGATTTAGCTTGGAACGAGATAGGAAATCAAGATTTAAGAGACTTCAGATTAGGTGTTCAGCAGGAGAAGGACAGGCGCAAGTATGAGGTTCAATTATATAAGGAACAGCAGAAGAAAGCTGATGCTATGCGGGCTGCTCAGCAGAAAGCAAGAAGAGAACGTTATAAAAATCTAGATAGAACAGATGTATCTCCTTACGAATGGTCAGATGAACGTCTTGCCCTTCAACGCTCTAAGCATGGTTTATACAATCCAGGAGAAGACAAGTTCTCAAAGTGGGCTAAGCAAGAGGGTTTAGATGCTTTATTTGGCTATCGCGAAGAACAGCAGAAGAAAGCTGATGCTATGCGGGCTACTCAGAATGCTCAAGCAAAGGAATGGGAAAGCGAGTCTGCAAGACTAGATGCAGAAAGCTTACAAGCACATCGAGACGCATTTAGTAAAGGATTGGAGTTACGATTAAATAAGCAGAATGTACTGGATAATGCAGAGTATCTTACAGGCTTTCAGCGAAAGCGTTTTGCAGATAAGACTCATGATATGGTTGAGAGTCTTGAGGAATATCAGAAAGCCGTACAAGATACAGTAAAGCAGAATAAGCTTGTCACAGGCACTATAAAGGCTATGGCGAGTGCTGGAAGAGGTCTGTATAATCCTCAGGGGTATTGGAATGCTCAGCTTCAGGGTATAAGCGATGTAGGAGGTGCAGTAACGGGCTTGCTACCTTCCATATTTAGACCCGCAGGACATCGTGCTACAACGGCAATTCAGCAATTCTTGCAGGCAGATATTGCTCCCAAGCAAAATGCTTGGAATCAACTTGCAAACATCGGTAGCATGGGAATGGCTGCGGCCGGTGTACTAACAGCCGCAAATCCACTAGCAGGAGGTATATTAGCAGGTGCTTCGGCTCTCGTAACACTTACATCGAATTTTGTAGGTGGACATGAGCAGACAAAGATTACAGAGGGCACAAAGCTTTTAGCCGGACGCATAAACTTGCTGTCTGCATCCTTCAGTGCTTTGCTGGCTCCCTTGAAACTCTTTCATTCGGGTTTACGCGGGGCAGTAGGTCTTTACGGACGTTTTGCTAATATCATGGGTATTCGCTATGGTATACCTTATAGAGATTTAACAGGTATAAGCAGTACACACTATTCTGCTATGCTAGATTCGGATTCTGCCTTGGGTCTGAAGGCTGGAACGCTAAATGCGATGCACAATAATCTTGCTCTGGGACAAGCAGGTTTGTATACATCAGGTCAGTTCGACCAGAATCGTCTTGTTGCTGCGGCTCGCTTAGGAGTTTTCGATACCGTGTATGCACCTATGGGAGGAGATACTCAGGCTCAATTTGCTAGTACTGTGGATAGATTGTCTAAGCGAATGGCTGGAGCCGACAAGCGTACAAAGCAGGAGATTATGTACTTTGCTAGGCAGCTTGACCCTAGTATGCCTGAGGTACTTGAACGAATGGCATTATATAGGGAGCAAGGTAAGTATATAGGCTCATTCGCAGGATTCCAAAGTGGAAAAGCCTTTAGTAGAGTTTGGCAGAAGCATATGACTAATGCTGAAAATGCTGATTGGGAATGGACTAGTGCAGAATTTGGAGCAGCCAGACATCAGACCGATATGGCATTAAAGCGTATAGCCACACCTTTATGGAGCAATATTGTGCTTCCTATAGCAAATGCCTTCAATGAGGCTCTTAACAAACTTCCAGGCGTAATCACGCCTGACGGAATTGATTGGAGTAAAGTTAGGGATATAGGAAAGCAGTTTTGGAGTAAAGTTACAGAGACTCTTGGTATCTCTGGCAAGAGCCCTGACGACTTACTTCAGTCAGCTCTTAATGAGGCTAGGAACTTTTTAGGTTCAGCACTAGGAGAGACCTTAAAGAGCGGTATATGGCAAGCACTGTCATGGATTCATGAGAAAGAAATGTTCTTAGTAGACGCACTGAAACCTGCGTTTAGCAGATTGGCTGAGTATATAAATGGTATAGAATTAGATTTTGAGAAAGACCCTAACTCTATACTGGGCTTCAGACCTGTTATTACTACTCCTTCTGAGGCCTATCGTAGAGATAGGCAGAGTCTAGACGAAGCCTATAGTCTAGCAGAGAAGCATAGAACAGAATCCGCGGGTATCGGACAGACATGGCAAAGCTGGAGAACGGCTCCTAAGCGAGTACAGGAAGGCTGGGAAGCAGCACTAGAAGGTACGGGCTATCAATTTACAGACGAGACGACTAAGTCAGATGCTGATTTTATAGCTACTATCTTAAAATCTGTTAGCAATCCATACTCTAAATCCAAGTATCTACGAGAAGAGCTTAAAGCAGATTTAGACATGATGATTCAGACAGGAAGATTAAAGCAAGATAAATTGCTGGATAACTTTATAGATGAAACTGTAAAACCTATGCTGGAGTTAGCCCCTGGAGCAATCAATAATGCGAAAGGTGCAGTGCAAGACATTAATCTTAATATTACTGATGATTCGGGTAAATTATCAAAGGCTGCTCAGGAGCAGATAGGGGCGGCGGCTCTTGCTCAGATGAATATGAGTGTCCATGGTAATACTTTAACCATAGGTGCTAGTTATATTAAACCTAGTAACTCGTTGTTATAAGGAGGACGCATATGGCAGATATAGGTATCTACAGAGGAGGTTCGAATAGTCAGGTACTTTATGACAATCCTGACTATGTAGCAAATGACGCGGCTTCTACCAAGGCGAAAGCATGGCTTAAGACAGTTTTTGTAAATGCCTTAACACATAAGAGCAGTATTGTATTGGGAGCCTTATTGAACGGAACTAATACTGTAACAAATATTCATAGATTCGGTAAGATTGGAGAAGCTTTAACAAATGTTGTAGCAGGCATAGGAAGTGTAGAATCTTTGTTAGAAGCCAATCTTACTGCGGGAATTCCTTCCTCCTTAGCAATGCAAGAGGCTAATGCTATATTAGACGAACTAAAGAATCCTAATCTTGGAGGTATTCCTATACATGCAGATACAGAAATAGAGGCTCAAGATACAGATGTATCTCAGCACTTGCTAATTAACCAGGATACAAGAAGTAAGCATTATGTAGCCGATAATGTTGCTATTAAACCTAAAACTTGGACTATTAAAGGATATTTGATGGCATCTCGTTCTAGCCTAGATTCTCAACTTATAATAAAGCCGTCGCTAACGTTGCAAAAGAGTATCTTGCAACGTTATGCAGATGCTAGGATGCCAGTAGTATTTAAGACGCATGATAATCATTTCTATACCGTCTTAATATCTCATATAGATACAGCATATGTAACGCAAGCCTTAAATGCTATACAGATTAGTCTTACACTGACGGAATTCAATGCTATGACTATGGACAGCGAGAGCGCAGCTTTAGCAGGTGCTATACAGTCTGTAAAGGAGTAAACTAATGACTATTTATAGAGCTCAATTAACTGACATACCTTCAGCAAATTTTACCCAGCCTATTATATGCGGTACTACATCTTTAATGCTACATTTTATATGGGATACAACTAATCAAGAGCAGTATGATATATTAGACAGAGCCTTAGGTAATCGCTCTAAGGCAGACCCTTTACTGAAGGGGTCTGAAATAATACGTGACTACGACTATGTTACATGGTACTTAGAGCTACCCTCAAGTGTCGAGCAAATATTAGAGTTGCTTGAGAATGGTATGGAGTATCCGCAGTCATTGCGTAATCTCCCTTTAGATATGATTGCTATGCAACTGTATGACAGAAGACTTGAAGTCGCAGAGCTTCAAACAGCTATTCAGCCTCTAACTAATCAGCTTGTATGGTTGGTGGAGATTACAGAGGGAGATACAGTAAAGACAGGAGTAGTACAGCCTGGAGGCTGGATAGGTAATCAGGATTTAGATTGGAGAGTTCAGTTTCAAAGCGACTTAGAATCTATAGGATATGAAGATTTATTAAATGTCGTAATTAGAATAGAGGTTGCAGATGATTAAGGATTATTTCTATGACAGAATCATAGATTTGGAATTTACGTATACTGATGAACAAGCCTTAAAGCAGTATGCTCAAACAAAATTCGCAGAGTCTTTGGACAGAGTAGATAGTTATATGAATGACTATCATGCCCGAGCTCTAGCAGGTAATATTACGGACACCGAGGCTAAAAGCTTTCAAAAGGTATTAAAGCTTACGTGTCCTCGGACTGGGCGAAAACCTAGGATAGAATTTGAGTACAGCCGCGTAGAAGGGAATGTTGTATATTCTATAATTCTTAAAGTATATAATCTGTATCTTAACTTTAATGCTTCTTGGGTAGATTCTATTAAGGTAACTGCGGGATACATAGGGCTACAGCAAAATCATCTGGATTCTTTTGATTGTCAAGTATTTGCTGCGTATACTCCTCAGCCCGGCCCAGACGGATATACAGTATTTCAGTGTATAATAGCAAAAGCGAAAGGTTTTACGAATACTGCGTTTAATTTCTGGCTATATAATCCGAAGCAGCAGGATAAATGGACTGTAGAAGATGTATTAACAGATACTTGCTTTAATCTGGATTTTCAATGTGTGTTATATATGGAAGATTGGATAAAGCAGGCACCATTCTCAATGAATTCTATAGCTCCTCAAGTATTTGATAATGCTTATGCTGTAATAGGCTATCTACAAAAGCAGGTGAATCAGACAGCCCTAAGCAGCTCGCTTGCATCCCGTAAATTTCAAATTGCTACTATTATCTTTAATGATACAGTCTATTGGATAGGTATAGGCATAGGAAATACTGTCGATATTAATCTGAAGTTAAATAAGGAGGAAGTGGCTAGACTTCCTATCTTAGCTGATACATCTTCTATTGAATGGACAGCAGGAACTCTTACAGTAACAGCACCCTATAATCCTCATATTAAACCTGCTACCTTGTTTAAGATTAAACCCTCTGCATATATGGCAAAGGATACTCCTAACTCAGTACAGAGAACAGGAGTAAATAAAGATGACTGGGATATGTACTATGTTATTACCCAGAGCGTAAAATTTTCTACGCAAGGCGATAATAGTATGACTATTATGGCGATACCCTTTAAGTATTCACCGATAAACAATCAAGAAATGACGCAACAGCAAAGCAAGATTGAAGACGGTGTAGATAAAGAAGAACTTCAGCAAACCTATACAATGCTTCAGCAACAAATTATTCAAATAGGTTTTGGAGAAGCAGATGATATTGCGATAGAAGCAGCAGAGAATGCTAAGGACATTTCAAAGCTGACTTATAATCCTGCTAGTTCTATTAAATATGTGATTCAGCCAAATGATACGCTAAGTATAGTTGCTAAGGCTCAGGCTGAAGCCATGGGGCTGGAGAGACTAGAAAGCAATAAACATTCAGGTGAGAATGGAGTGCCTGCATACCAAGCCTTATATCCACTTATAATAGTTGCTACATATACTAAATATCTAAATACTACAGGTGCTGAAAAGAATAAATGGTATATAGATATGGCTGACCCTGACAGTATTTCATCAGGTAAATATTTGAGTATTCCGAATATACAGTGGAAAGATTTGCAGGGGAATAGCAGTGTAATTAATATTTATAAGAAGTGTGCAGAGTATTATGCAAAGACCAAGTCTAAACCAGCATGGGCACAGTACTGCGAACTCTGTGCTCAGATATTAGAAAAGGAGGTTATTAAATGACGCTATCTCAACTCTGGCAACCTGAGCTACTTAGCTGGTCAAACTATAATACGTTTCTATCTCAACTGCTTTCAGCTAGACTTGTAGATATAGCTCGAATACAAACTGTCTCAGATGACGGTAAGTATGCTATGGTAAATCTTGTCGATGGTTCTAATACATTCTATAAAGCAGAAATTATTGCTGTAGGCAGTAATGCAGGTATAGCCTTTCCTCCTACATCGGGTCAATACTGCTTGCTATTTTTTACGGCTACACCTTTCGATATAACTACATCTAAGCTAGACATAGCAGGACAGAAGTATTCAGATTGTCATACGAAATGCTTTCCAATAGGAAGTCCTGGAGAAGAAGGTGCATTGCTAAGGTCTACTGAAGCCGGTATAAGTATCTCTACCAAGAATTATAATGTGTTATGCAGCGAACAAGGTATAGGTATTACTTCTAAGAATACTAATGTTGCTATAGATGATGAGCACGTGAATATCACAGTCGCTGATTCCTTAAATAGCTGTACTTTAGATTCTGAAGGCTATCATATAAAAGCAGGTATACAATACGACGACCAAGGAGAAGCAAAACCTAAGGCTACTATAGATGTGCAGAGTGACGGGTCTATAGTACTGAATACAATTAAGGATGATACTGTTCAAGCCAGCATAAAGCTTAGTATAGACGGAGCCGTAAATATTACTACTCAGGATGCCTATACTATAGAAGGTAAGAATGGAATTTCCATAGACGGTAAAAATGGGAAAGTAAGTATTAAAAATGCAAGCTATGACCTACTGACAGCCTTCGAGGATTTAATAACTGTACTTGATACATTCAAGACACAAGGCTCTCCAGCAGCTCATACGGCTGTTCCGAATCAATTTATGACAGTAAAGCAGAAGATTGAAGGATTGTTAGAATGAGTCTGAAAGATGATTTATATAATATAATGAAACAGATGAAGGAGAATCCTCA
>ERZ842401.3650-NODE-3650-length-18847-cov-6.295711_pt1 | contig 18847 bp, 20 predicted proteins | sample MGYA00521270_ERZ842401 | MGnify/ENA primary metagenome ERZ842401 (study PRJEB31892, sample SAMEA3878208) | bioreactor metagenome | biome: Moose rumen | place: Sweden | collected 2011-10 | study: EMG produced TPA metagenomics assembly of the PRJEB12797 data set... | reverse complement strand
AAAAATTAGGCTGCCATTCGACAGCCCAAAACTTATCGTTAACTTAACAGCCTAGAACCGTCCCTTTGATGTATTGATGGTCGATAATTGTCTAAAACCTCAATTTTTTTCCGATTTTAGACGGTTTTGCAATTATAATCATCTAAAATTTACATTTTTCCTTGATTTTAGACGATTATAATTCCGGAAAGTGTTATCTTTGTGACATTAAAATCACATAAATAATGAAGCTTTTATGTTAGTTGGTCGAGTTGCAGAGCGAGAAGAACTCCTGAATGCCTATCATGCGGCAGAATCTAAGTTCGTTGTTGTCTATGGTCGAAGGCGCGTCGGCAAGACCTATCTTGTTAGGCAAACTTTCAAAGAGAAGTTCACGTTTTCTCATTCGGGACTTGCAAATGCGTCTTTGAGTGAGCAACTGTTTGGTTGGTGTGCTTCATTGAAAGAAGCGGGTATGTCAATGGGCAGACAACCCAAGAACTGGCTTGAAGCGTTCGAACTTCTCAAGGATCTCATACGCCAATCCAGAGCCGAAAAGAAAGTCATTTTTATTGATGAGTTGCCATGGCTTGACACGCCCCGGTCTCGCTTTGTGAATGCACTGGAGTTTTTTTGGAATGGATGGGTGTCAGGACGTGATGATATATTGCTGGTAGTGTGTGGCTCGGCTACCTCGTGGATTGTCAATAGAATATTCAAGAACCATGGCGGTTTGCACAACCGTGTGACCAACCAGATCCATTTGAAACCATTCACTTTGAATGAATGCGAACAGTACGTTAACGGCATGGGCCTGAGTTTTAATCGCTATGACATTCTGGAGGGTTACATGGTAATGGGTGGCATTCCCTATTACTGGTCCCTGCTCCAACGTGGGGAGAGCATGGCGCAAAACATAGACCGGCTGTTTTTTGCCGATAACGGGAAATTGCGCTATGAATTCAGTGAACTTTACGACTCGCTTTTCCGTGACTCGTCGAGATATGTTACCATTGTCAAAGTCCTTGGGCAGTGCCATGCCGGATTAACGCGTGATGAGATTATCAATAAAACCAAGATAGAGAATGGCGGCGGCCTGTCAAGAATGCTTGAAGACTTGCAGCATTGCGGTTTTATACAATATGTTAACGGTAATCCCCCAAAAAAGAATGGCGGCTTGTATAAATTGACCGATAACTTCACGTTGTTTTATTTCAAGTTCATGGGTGAGAACAAGCACAATGATGAAATGTTTTGGAGCCATAATTATAATGCTGCTGTGAGATTCTCATGGATTGGTTTGGCGTTTGAGCGAGTATGCTTCCAGCACATCCGACAAATCAAGGATGCACTCAAGATTGGTGGCGTGATGACAAGTGTTTATCCATTACGCATCAAGGGAAAACCAGATAAGGGCGCTCAAATAGATATGCTGATAGACAGAGCAGACAATACGATAAACCTCTGTGAAATAAAATTTAGCAAAAAGGAGTTCCTGATTGACAAAGAATACAGCCAGGTGCTGCAAAATAAAATTAACTTGTTACAGGAACTAACGAACTTCAAAAAGACGATTCTGCTCACGATGATTACTACTAACGGCATCGAACACAACGGATATTGGAGCATGGTGCAGAATGAGGTGATAAGTGACGACCTTTTCAAGGAGTAGCTAAGGCTTTAGGTCTATCATAATAACTATTACGCATGAAAGTTGTTATCATCAACCGCAGTGATGCCTTAGGCGGGGCGGCCATCGCCTCGGCTCGCCTGTGCCATGCCCTGCAAGGGGCTGGCGCCGATGCCCGCATGCTGGTGCTCGACAGACGCACTGGTGGTGACGATGTCCAGTGTGTGGGCAGGCCTTGGGGCAACCGCTACCGTTTCCTGGCCGAGCGGTTGGGCATCTTTCTGCGCAACGGCCTGCGGCGCGACACGTTGTTCCGTATCGACACGGCCACGCATGGTGTGGAACTGTCGCGTCACCCGTGGGTGCAGCAGGCCGATGTCATTGTGCTGGGCTGGATCAACCAGGCGATGCTATCGCTTGATGGCGTGGCCCGCTTGTCGTCGCTGGGCAAACCACTGGTATGGGTCATGCACGACATGTGGAATGCCACGGGAGTGTGCCACCATGCCGAGGAGTGCCAGGGCTTGAATGGCCAGTGCGAGCAATGCCCGCTGTTGCCTGTGGGGAGCCACCTGGCGCAGCGCACCTGGCAACACAAGTGCGACCTCTACCAGAGTTGTGACATCCACTTTGTGGCCGTGAGCCACTGGCTCGAGCAGGTGTGCCAGTCGGGCAGCCTGATGCGTGACAACGACATCACCGTCATCCCCAATGCCATCGATGTGGCGCAATTCAATCCTGGCATCCTTGACGATAACCCATGGGGCGTGGAGCAGGGCAGGAAGATCTTTGTCATGGGTGCCGCTCGACTTGATGAACCAATGAAAGGTTTAGGCCGTCTCACCGCCGCCCTGCAATGGATTGTCGATAACCATCCGGATAAGGCGAGCCAAATCCACCTTGTGCTGTATGGTGCGATGCGTGACCCGTCGTTATTGGCTGGCATTCCCGTTCCCTATACCCACTTGGGCTATGTCAACGACCTGCAGCAGGTTTATCGCCATGCACATGTGGTGGTCTCGGCCTCGGACCGTGAGTCATTTGGCTACACGCTGGCTGAAGGCATGGCGTGTGGTTGTACTGCGGTGACCACGGGTTTGGGAGGGCAGCGCGATATCGTGAGCCATCTCGAGAACGGCTATGTGGCGGATTCGCTTGCCTCCGAGGATTTGGCTCAGGGCATTGTATGGGCGTTGGACAACTGCCGTGACCGCCAAGCACAACACGACTGGATTGCGTCACAGTTTGACCAGTCGGTTGTCGCAAAACGCCACCTTGAACTATACAACCGATTGCTTGCTCGGGGAAATTAAAAAGTTACATCGATGTAACTTTTCCCAAGCGGCAATGATGTAGCAGTTGACCGCGAAGATGTTTTTTAATAGTAACTATTCGGCCAAAATAATCCCACGTTAAGCCGCTAAGCCGCTAAGATATTAATATTCAACAGGATGTGTTATTGATGATGGTAAAATACGTCTATCAATCAACCTCATCCGCTATCAACATGAAAAAAGACGCGATTGCCCTGTATTGTTTTGTCGTGGGTTGTTCAAAACACGAAGATTTTGTATCTTTGCAGAAATTTAGAAATTTATAATTATGGGATTTTTCTGTAAGTTGATTTGACACCCTGTGATGAGTGGTGTGTCGGGGGAAAAGTCCTTTTACAATAACCTAGATCTATGATGAGAATGAATGCTAAAGTGTTGGTGACAGTAATCGCTGTGGTCGCCATGGGGTTGACAACCGCCAGTGCACAGATTGCGCGGGAGCAGTTGCAGAATGGAAGTGACGAACAGTTACTGAGGGAATGGACAAGGGTGCTTTCCCATGATGAGTTTGGCGGCAGAAAACCCATGACCCCCTATGAGGACAAGACGGTGGGCTATCTTGCCAAGCAGTTAGAGGTGATAGGCCTGGAGCCTGCCTTCAACGGCAGTTGGTACCAGCCCTTTGAAATGATTGCAGTCACTGCCAAGCCCGAGGGCAGCAGGCTCACGGTGAGCGGGAAGAAGAAATCGGTGCTTCGCTATCCCGACGATCTCATCATCTGGACGACCCGCGCCACCGGGAGGATTGATATGAAGAAGGCAGAGTATGTGTTTTGCGGTTTCGGCATCAACGCGCCCGAGTATGGCTGGAATGACTACGAGGGCGTCGATGTGAAAGGCAAGATTGTGGTGGTGATGGTCAACGACCCCGGCTTTTATGACAGTCACCTCTTTAGAGGGCGCAACATGACCTACTACGGTCGTTGGTTATATAAGTTTGAGGAGGCACAGCGTCAGGGCGCTGCCGGTTGCCTGGTGCTCCACCATGAGCAAGCCGCCAGTTACGGGTGGCACGTGTGTGTGAATGGTCACCTGAGTGACAATCTCGCCATCTATGACCCAGACACGCGCAATGCCGACGAGTTGGCCGTCAGAGGATGGCTGCACGAGGACGGTTGCAAGAAACTGTTTCTTGCGGCCGGCATGGATATGGACAAGGCACTGGCAGATGCAAAGAAGCCGGGTTTCAAGAGTTTCTCCCTGAATGTGAGAGGTGATGTGAAGATGAAGGTGACCTATGACATCCAGAAGACCCGCAATGTGGGCGGCATCCTTCGGGGGAGCGCTCGAGACGGTGAGGCCGTCGTGTTCTGTGCCCACTGGGACCACCTGGGCATCGGGAAAGCCGACGAGACCGGTGACACGATATATAATGGTGCTGCAGACAATGCATCGGGCATGGCAGGGGCCCTGCTCGTGGCCAAGAAGTTCAAAGAGATGCCCCAGCCGCGTCGGGACCTGCTGTTCATCTTCCCCTCGTCGGAGGAGAGCGGGCTTTTCGGCTCGGCATATTACTGCGATCACCCCGCAGTGCCGATGGCGAAAACTGTGGCCTGCCTTAACTTTGAGAGCATCGGCCCTGCCGAATTGACGCGCGATGTCGTGATTTTGGGTGGTGGGGAAAGCGATTTGGACCATTATTATGAGGCCGCCGCCGCTGCCCAGGGCAGGTATATCTATTTCGACGATGACAACTCCGACGGTTGGTTTTACCGTTCAGACCATTATAACTTCGTGAAAAAGGGCGTGCCCGCGGTGGTGTGGGAGAACGGCCTTCACCCTGTGGATGTGAGCAAACCCAATAAATATCCCATGCCGGTGTGGTATCACAAACCATGTGACGAGTATCGTGAGGATTGGGACTTGAACGGCACATTATCCAGCGTAAACCTGATCTTTAGCGTCGGTCTGTCCTTGGCAAACAAATCCTGATACTCGCCCTTCAGGCGAGTGTCAACCTGTGATAGTCTTTCACCTTAATGTTGATGCCCTTTACCAGACGAGCTAATCCAATGCGGAGAACAGGAGAAGTGCAGTACTGGTGGGGGTCAGAATCTGATTCCGGTCAGCACCGTGAAGTCAATAATGGAGTTGATCATGCGGCTGTTGCTGGCATGGTAGCGGTGGTGGTCGGCATAGCCTTGCAGTCCCAGGAAAAACTGCTTGTGGTTATAGACTGCGCCAATGAGGCCACGCATGTTGATCGAGATGTCGCTCTGCTTGATGCCTGGATAGGGATTGATATTGTAACGATAGCCGATATAGGGCGTGAGGGTGAGGTTGAACAGCCACTTGTCGCTCAGCACCCAGTTGTGGCCGTAGCCCACGAGAACGCAGTAGTCGTTATACAAGATGCGTGGTGCCGCCTCTTGGGTTGGGATATAGACGCGTGAGGCCTCGGGCAACTGCTCCACGTCAAATTTCACGTCAAAGTGTTGCACGCTCGCGCCTGCCAGCCACGACCCGGCACTGCGACGCTGGTACTTGGAGTAGCAGTAGGCGGCAGCCTGGGCATAGCGGCGGTTGTTGAAGAAGTAATAGGCCGTGGCACCCATGGCCTTGCGGGTGATGCCTGACATCCTGAAGTGGTGACGCCCCTCGTCAACGCCCTTGTGAGTGTATGTGACGTTAACCTCATTACTGTTCTCCCAGTAGTAGGCATCGGCGGCAAAACGGGCGCATGTGAACGAGAAATCCACCTTGTTAGACACTTTGCTGCCGTGGATCAGGTTGCTCACGGCCACCGAGTAGCCCACGCTCACGGCCATGAACGACAACGAGACACCGATGTTGGACACCAGGCGGCTGTTCATCACCATATTCACTTCCTGGAAAGGCTTGCCGATGTAGGAGTCCATCCAGTTGTCGCTCTTGAGGATGAGTTTCCAATTCTTGCCGGTCCCCTTGACGTAGGCGCTGTCATAACTGTTGAACGTGCGGTCACCCCACACGTAGGTCTTGTAGCAGAACTTCACAAACCTGGGGTAGCCCATCGTCGAGTCGTTGAAGTTGACCTTGGCGTGCTTCATGGCCCGCCACCAGTAGCCGCTGTTGCGGGTGGTGTCGTAGGGCTCGTTGAGTTTCTCCTGGGCGCGCTCGATAATGCGTTCCTTGAACTGCTGCAGCCTGCTTGGGCTCTGAAGGGTATCTTGGGCAGACCGAGTGGACGGCTCCGATACTTGCCCCCAGGACAGCATTGCAGCAGTGAGCACCATCGACAATATCACAATACAACGTCTCATTATCGGCTGCAAAGATAATGATTAAAGGGCAATGCTTAAAGGTTAAAGGCTAAAGAAATCTCAAATCAAGACCATAATGCGGAGGTCGATGGCTGTTTTTTCTTCCGTCAACAGGTCATGGGATGAGAAATACTTTGTAATTTTGCATAGGTTATTGTGTTGCCAGCGCCAATGCTGGCGTGACATATAGAAGCACCATTGGAGTTGTATGATTATCTGGAATCCCTGGCATGGTTGCCACAAGGTGAGCGAGGGGTGCGCGCATTGCTACATGTATTTCCTGGACAGCAAGCGCGGCCTCGACACTTCGCACGTCTTCCGTACCGAGAACTTTGACTTGCCCGTGCAGCGCAAGCGTGGCGGTGAGTTCAGGTTGCCGTCGGGGATAACGCTGTATGTGGGGCTGTCCACCGACTTCTTTGTCGAGGAGGCAGACCCGTGGCGCGACGAGGCGTGGCGCATCATCCGCCAGCGTCCCGACATCTTCTTTCGTCTGCTCACCAAGCGTCCCCAGCGTTTCTCCACTTGCCTGCCAGGGGACTGGGGCGAGGGCTATGACAACGTGATGCTTAACGTGACCACCGAGAATCAGAAACGTGCCGACGAGCGGTTGCCCATCCTCATCAACACACCGGCAAAGCATCGGGGGTTCATGGCGGCACCCTACATCGGTCCTGTTGATGCCGAGGCCTACCTGCAGACGGGCCTGATCGAAGAGGTGTTGTGCGGTGGAGAGAACTACGATGGTGCCCGTCCGTGCCACTATGAGTGGGTGAAACTGTTGAGCGACCAGTGCCGGTGCCACGATGTGACATTCAACTTCATTGAAACGGGAACGGTGTTTGTGAAAGACGGCAAGACTTACCGCATCCCCAACAAGCGCATACAGAGCCAGCAGGCTTATCTGTCGGGGCTCAGTTATCAGGGGCGCAAGGTGCCCCGGCTGCTGCGGCAGCCTGAAGGGACGCTGTTCGGCACAGACATCATCGCGCCCGAGCCCTTCTTTCGTCCCCATTGCGACACCTGCGGCAGCCGGATGACCTGCAACGGCTGCCGCAATTGCGGCAACTGTGACGAGCAATACCAGAAATAAGGCTGAAGGCTCGCTTAAAAGGACCGCATGGCTGGCAAGTGCCCTTGCGGTTTATCCCAGTACGACGTCGAGTACCATCATCAGGACGAAGCCCACGGCAAAGCCGATGGTGCCCAGGTTGCTGTGCTCGCCCTGCGAGGCCTCGGGGATGAGTTCCTCGACCACAACATAGAGCATAGACCCGGCGGCAAAGGCCAGCAGGAAGGGCAGGACAGGCTCGAGGGTGGAAGCCAGCAGGATGATGGCGATGCTGCCGATGGGCTCGACCAGACCGCTGAGGGCACCGATGCCGAAGGCGCGCATGCGGCTGTTGCCCTCGGCCCTGAGCGGCATCGAGATGATGGCCCCTTCGGGGATGTTCTGGATGGCGATACCCAGCGACACGGCCAGGGCACTGGCGGCAGTGATGCCCCCGCCGCCCTGCAGCATCGAGGCGATGACAACGCCCACGGCCATGCCCTCGGGGATGTTGTGGATGGTGACGGCCAGTGCCAGCATCGATGTGCGTGACAGGCGGCTGCGGGGACCCTCGGGCTTCTCTTCACCGGGATGGAGGTGCGGAATGAGCATGTCGATGAGCAACAGGAAGCCCATGCCCGCCAGCAGGCCGAGCGCGGCGGGCAGCACCGATGAGAAACCTTCTCCGCCCGCCATCTCGATGCTGGGGATGAGCAGCGACCACACGGCGGCGGCCACCATAACGCCCGAGGCGAAGCCCAGCAGCGAGCGTTGCAGCGTGCCCGACATCTTGTCGCGCATCAGGAACACCAGGGCGGCACCCAGCACCGTTCCGGCAAAGGGTATCGTGAACGCAAGCGTCAATCCGTCCATGAGTTTTAAGTTTTTAAGTTTTTAAGTTGTCAGTTGTCGGTTTGTAGCGGCATCCGCCCTCAACCGACAACTGACAACTTGTTTAGGCTTTGTTGAATTTTTCCTTGCCCTGTTTGCAGCGGGGGCAGCGCCAATCGTCGGGCAGGTCTTCAAAGGCCACCCCGTCGTGCTCGGCCGGGTCATAGACATAGCCGCAGATCGAGCAGATATACTTGCCTGAGGCCTCTTGCTGGCCGAAGTCTACCTCGGCAAATACCGTCGGCACGGGGTTGTCCAGGTCCATCACGCGCTTGGCCTCCAGGTTCTCATAACCCTGCGGGGTGTGCGTGCCCATATAGACGGTGGGGTTGTTGCGCACGAACTCGCGCACGCGGTCCATCGTCTCGCGGGCGGCGGGCAGGTCGTCAAAGACCACCGAGAGTTTGTTCTCGTGCAGCGCCTCGTCCACATAGGTGATATCGGCCTGGAACATGTAGAACAAACCTTCGTTCTCGGCAATCACGATGCTGTTGCCATGGGTGTGGCCCTTGGCCTTGATGAACCAAATGCCGTCGCAGATCTTTTGTGCCTCGGGGAAGTTGTGGTAGGCTCCGTCGGTGAAGTGCACGGGAACAAGGTTGGGGACATCCTTGAGTTCCTCAACGCCCAGTTCGTCGGCATTCACATAGATCTTGGCATTGGGGAACGAGCGCACCTCGCCCGAGTGATCGCTGTGCTTGTGCGTGAGCAGGATCTTGGTGACCTGCTCGGGTTTGTAACCCAGTTGGGCCAGGGCGTCCATGTAGTTCATGATATCGTGCCCGGTAAATCCCAGGGAGTTCTCGTCGGGCACTTCCTCGGGCGTGCCTGCGGGCAGTCCCGTGTCCACGAGGATCACCTCGTCGCCGGTGTCAATCAGATAGTTCTGCAAACTGCCGCGATAGCGGATGTTCTTGTCGAACTTCTCCATTCCTTCCTCGCCGCCGAAGGCGAAGGGCTGGGTGTAAAAACCGTCTTTCCTGAATTTTACTGCTTTAATTTCCATGTGTATCTTGTTAAGTTAAAGGGTTGTCTGTATGAATTGTTTGAGGTTTTCCAGGTCCTGACGGTTGGGGTGGCCGCTGTGCAACGGTCCCATGGAGCCCTTGCAGGTGAATGAGCGGTCATCGACCTGGATGCCCTGTGCCTCGAGCAATGCACGCATCTGGGGCACTGGCGACTTGATGATGGCGCAGGAGCCGAAGCACACCACGCGGCGCACCTTGCCCGGGGTGAGCGACTTGATGAATGCTGTCATCTCCTTGCTGATTTTTCCCAAAAAGACGCCGCAGCCCAGGTATAGCGTGTCAACGGGCTCGGCGAGAGGGTCCGAAATGTCGAAGGCCTGCACGCCCACGACCTGGCCAGCCACTGCCGTCATCTGGGCCGAGTGGCCGAACTTGGTGAAATATCTGATTGCTGTACTCATTATATCTGTTAATTGTTAATGGGTTAACATTTGTTCAACTTCCTCGCGGTGCTCAAACAGCGTGCAACCGCCTGTGTGTTCCCAACCCAGCGCCCGTGCGTCGCGGATCTTGCGGAACAGGGGTGACTGCAGTGCCTGCCGCAGGCCCATCGTGGCAACGTTGCTGTCGCTGTAGGGCGAGAAGGGGCAAGGCTCGGCACTGCCGTCGGGGCCAATGTGGAAAAAACCGCGTCCCGAAGCCAGGCAGCCGCCCAGCGCCTTCTCGTCGCCGGGGAAGGACAGGAAAATGATGTCGCCGTATTGCTGGCGGCGTTCCTCGAGCGTGTCTTCCATCAGCCGCACGTGCTCGTCGCCAAAGGCCAGATGCTCGGTTCCGGCCTCGGTGGGCACATACTCGATGAAGAACACAATCTTGCAGCCATAGCCGCGCAACTGGTCAATGAATTGGGCCGACGTCACTTGCCCCATGTTCTCGGTCGTGACTGTGATGCTCGTGCCGAAGAAAAGGTCTTCCTGCTTCAACATTTCCATCGACTGCATGGCACGGCGGAACACGCCCTGACCGCGTCGCTCGTCGGTGCCGATGGCGGTGCTCTCGATGCTGATGATGGGCACCATGTTCAGGTTTTTCCTCAAGAACTCCAGATAACTGGGACCGATGAGGGTGCCATTGGTGAAAATGGGAAAAATCATGTCCTTGACCTGAGCCACGGCTTCCAGGATGTCCTTACGCATCATGGGCTCGCCACCGGCCAGCAGCGAGAAGTTGATGCCCAGTTCGGCCGCCTGGGTGAAAGTCTGGTGCCACTGTTGCGGCGTGAGGGTGGCTTTGCGGTTGGCCTCGTCGTCCTGGGCGATGCCGTTGCTGCGGGCATAGCAGCCCTTGCAGTGCAGGTTGCACGTAGTGGCAATGCTGCTGATCAGGAACGGGGACACGTCCAGTCCGTCCTGCTCCTTGACCTTGCGGCGGCGTTTCTCGCTCTTGGCAAACAGTTGCTGCATGCTGAAGGCGAATTTCGCCTCACGCGGGTTAGACAGCACGTTTTTATATGCCTTGGCCATGATGCGGCTGATGCTGCCGCTCATGTAGACCGCCAAATCAAATTGATTTTGTTCCATTAGAATACTTGGTTGGTTACGTGAGCACATTTAACGGGAAGGATTCCAGTCAAAAAAGATGGGACCCTCCCCGATAAAACTGAGTGATTAAGGATGCCTCCTTTTTTTACTTGGCGGGCTCCCACTTGCAGCGCACGGGCGACACGATGGCACCTTCCTTCTTCAACTCGGCAAATGCCTTGTCAACGACCTTGCGGTCCAGGCCCGTGAGTTCGGCTACCTTGCCGGCATTCAGGGGCACACCAGCCTTGCGCATGGCGTCCAGTACTTGATCTTTTGCTTCCATAATCAAAAAATATAAATAATAAAGTATAATGTTTTGGCAATGATATAGATGTTGTCCCAAAACCCTGCGGGGCTAATGCTAATTACGCGAATTTAATGAATCAGGACGAAAGATTTAAAAATAATTCGTGAAATACGTCTTGTTAGTGAAATTCGCATTAAAAATCTTTCATGGGCCAGCTGCTATATCGTTCCCAATATTTTTTGTCTCTTCTCTCTCAAAGGGCTGTCTTCATCAGCCAGGGCTTAGAACCGATACACTCGATCAGGCCCAGTTGCTCCTCGCTCCAGTACATGTCCTCTTCCTCGTCCTTGAGGTACTCCTTCATCATGTCAAAGGTGGTCAGGTCGTCCTTGATGCCGTCCATGCACTTGCGCAGCAACTCGATGCCGTCAACCGACACCTTGTAGTCGGCCTTGAGGAACTCGATGGGATCCTGATACAGGGTCTGGGCTCCGACAGCCTCCTGCTTGAGTTCGCCACCCAAGTCGAGCAGACGTCCGATGAACTGGTCAACAAACTCGCCCTCTTCCTTGGCGTGCTCGAGGTACTTGGTCTCGAGTTTCTTGAAGCCCAGCGATCCAAAGATGCGTGCCTGCAGTTTGTGCTGGAACGACTGGGCATTGAGGTTAGTTACAAAGAACTGTAATGCTTCGATTGATTTCTGTTTGTCCATTGTAAATTGGATTAAAAATGATGAATAATAAATGTTAGATGCCGCAAAGTTACTACCAAAGAACCATTTTTCTGCAATTCTTGACGTTCCAAAGATTATCCCAAACGGAACAAACGAAAATTTTTAGTATTTTTGCGACCAAAATAGGGCATTATGTACAACCTCAAGGAATTGTTTGAAATTATCGGTTCCAACCATGCCCATGAACTGTGGGATGGCAAGATTTCCTGCTCATTTACTGATGCGGGACGCACGTTGTTGACCAACCGGATGAACGACTCGTTCAACGGCTACTCGTTCACTCTCATCCTGTCGGGGCACCTCACCCTCGAGAGCGGAGGGCATGTGTTGGATTTCAAGCCCAATGAGATGTACACCTATTATCCGGGCTGCAGCGTGCACATCCTCTCTATCAGCGACGATTACCGGGCCATCTGCCTGATTCTGGACACGTCGCTGGCTCGCGACACGCAGGCCTTCCGCAACCTCATCCGCGCCTCGATCATCCCCATCTCCCAGTTCGGCCACTCCAAACTCACCCTCAGCGATGATGATGCGCGGCGGTTGCGCAAACTGATGGAACTCATCTATGAATACATCCACCAGCCCGTTTCGCTCAAGAACGAGATCCTGGAGTTGCTTTACTCCACCTTTATCAACGACCTGATTAGCATTCAGGCCTTTGATAAGGTGCGCTTGGACATCTCGCGCCAGACCGAGGAGATCTTCGTCTCCTTTTACTACCTGATGCAGCAGCACTTCATTGAGCAGCACGGCGTCGCGTTCTATGCCGACCGGCTGAATGTCTCCACCAATTACCTGTCGCGCATCGTCAAGCGTATCACGGGCAAGACCGTTGTGGGCTGCATCGACGAGATGCTGGCCATCGAGGCTACCTGGCTGATCAAGTCTACCCATCTGACTGTTGCCCAGATTGCCGACCGCCTGCACTTTGCCACGTCGCCCTCGTTTGACAAATTCTACAGGCGCATGCGCGGGTGCTCCCCTCTGTCGGTGCGGACGTCCTGATTGCTAGCACGTTGTTGAGGGGTGGGGGTGTAACTTTTTTTTAATGGATTTGTCGCTGGTTCGTAACTGTATGAAGAGACATTAGTGCGTAATTTTGCGGTGTTATTTATTACTGGAAACAATAATGGAGGACACTCAAGATTATATCTGGATTTTGCTCAAGATCCTGGGCACGCTGGGACTGCTCATCTTCGGCATGCGCATGATGAGTACTGCCTTGCAGCGGCTGGCGGGCGCGCAACTGCGGCACGTGTTGAGCCGCATGACGACCAACCGCTTCATGGGAATGCTCACAGGTACAGGCGTTACGTGCGCCGTGCAGTCATCGTCGGCGACGACGGTGATGACCGTGTCGTTTGTCTCGGCGGGGCTGTTGTCGCTGGGACAGGCCATCAGTGTGATCATGGGCGCTAACATCGGCACCACGCTCACGGCGTGGATTCTGTCGCTGGGTTACAACGTGGACCTGACGATGGTCGTCTTCCCGGCCTTCCTGGTTGGCATCCTGCTCATCTACCACAAGCGGTACCGCTATGTGGGCGACTTCCTGTTCGGCATCGCCTTCATGTTCTTTGCCCTGGTGCTGCTCAGCACCGCTGGCAAGGAACTGGACCTGGAGCACAACCAGGCCGTGATAGACTTCTTCCTGTCGTTTGACCAGGGCAGCATCCTCACCATCCTGGCGTTCCTGGCCATCGGCACCGTGATCACCTGCATCGTGCAGTCGTCGGCCGCGGTAATGGCTATCACGATCTTGCTGTGCTCGACGGGCGTGCTGCCCATCCACCTGGGCATCGCGCTGGTGATGGGCGAGAACATCGGCACCACAGCGACGGCCAACCTGGCTGCGCTGGGGGCCAATACCGAGGCGCGCCGTGCCGCGCTGGCCCACTTGCTGTTCAACGTGTTTGGCGTGATTTGGGTGTTGTGCGTGTTCTTCCCCTTTGTCGACGTGGTGTGTCGCCTGGTGGGCTATGACCCCGCTGCTGGTGGCCAGGCGAGTCGCTTGCCCGTGGTGTTGGCGATGTTCCACACGTGCTTCAATGTGACCAACACGGCCATCTTGATAGGCTTTATCCCGCAGATCGAGAAGGTGGTGCGCTGGCTGTTGCCCGGCAAGGTCGAGCAACAGACCGAACCCTTCAAACTGAAATACATCAAGGCCAACCTGATCCAGACACCCGAGATCGCCGTCCTGCAGGCCCAAACGGAGACCGCCCACTACGGCCAGCGCACACAGCAGATGTTTGCCGTCGTGCGCGGCATGCTCAACGAGCAGGACGCCGAGCGGTTGGAGCAGATCTACAGCGACATCCAGCGCGAGGAGGATGTGTCGGACAACGCCGAGATTACCATCGCCCGATTCCTGGAGCAGGTGAGCGAGGGACACTTGAGCAATGAGTCAAAAAATAAAGTGCGCCAGATGTTGCGCGAGATTGGCGAGATCGAGAGCATCGGAGACTCCTGCTACCGCCTGGCGCGGACCCTGCACCGCCATGGTGAAAATGGACAGCCGTTCACCCGCAGCCAGCAGGAGAACCTTCAGGAAATGATGACCTTGTGCGACCAGGCCTTGACACAGATGAACCGTGTGCTGAGTGAGCGCCTGGATGATCAGGACCTGAAGGAAACCTACTTCTGCGAGAACAAGATCAACAGTATGCGCGACCGCCTCAAGGCCGACAATGTCAAGGCCGTGGACGAGCGGCAGTATGACTATGCCCTGGGCACCCATTACAACGACATGGTGGGTGAACTCGAGAAGCTGGGCGACTACATTGTCAACGTGGTCGAGGCCCGCTTTGGACAGATATAGCGTCACTTCATGCATCACATCCATTAGTGAAGCCCGTAATCCAAAAATCTGACTATGGGTAATGGGTGGTAATGGAAAATGTATTACCTTTGCACCCGGAAAAATGGCGAGTGCCATTTGCCCGCACATTTTTTGACTGAAAAATCATGGATATTGATTTTGTGATAACTTGGGTTGACATGAATGATCCAGAGTGGCAATCCGAGTTTTTTAAATATTCTATAGACAAGAATAACACCAAGAATGGGGTCTCGGAGGCCCGATTTCGCGATAACGGACTGCTGCGGTATTGGTTCCGCGGCGTTGAGACGTTTGCCCCATGGGTGAGGAAAATACATTTCGTCACCAGCAGCCAGTTGCCCCAGTGGCTTGACACCAGCAATCCCAAGATCAACATCGTGCGCCATCAGGATTTCATCCCACAGGAGTTCCTGCCCACCTACAACTCGGTGGTGATTGAGCGCTACCTGCACCGGATTCCCGACCTGGCAGAGCATTTTGTCTACTTCAATGATGATTTCTTCATCATCAACCGACTCTCGCCCGAGCGCTTCTTCAAGAACGGCCTGCCGTGTGACATCGCGGTGTTCCACTACAACCCGTCGTGGTCGCAGTGGTATGTGAGGATCAAGAACAACATCCGTCTCATCAACAGCCACTTTGACAAGCGTGAGGTCATGGCGCGCTGGCATGACAAGTGGTTTGACAAGAGCTATGGCTGGAAGATGCGCTGGAACTATATCCTCAAGCCCTGTGGCAAGTTCATCACCCTGCGTGTGCCTCACAATGCCCAGCCCTATCTCAAGTCCACCTTCAAGGACGTGTGGGCAGCTTGTGGAAAAGAACTGACCGAGACATCTGTCAACAAGTTCCGCGCACTCAACGACTACACGCCCGAACTGTTCCGCACCTGGCAGATCTGCCAAGGCAATTTTGAACCCTATAACACCTACCGTGACACCAAGATGTTCCCCCTGATGGTCCGGCCCAAGCAGGCCGTGCGCGCCATCCGCGAGCAGTCACGCACGCTCATCTGCCTGAATGACAATGTGCACATCCGCAACTATGACGTTGTGATGGAGAGCATCCGCGATGCGTTCCAGAGCATCCTCCCCGAGGAATCCACGTTTGAGAAATAACCTATGGACAAGGTGCTCGCCGAAATATTGGCTGGGGTAATCCCGCACAAGATGACCAGGAACCGGATGAGGGGCACCTTCAGGTACGGCCTGCGCAATGCCGTGCGGCTCAACAGGCGCGTCCGTCAGGAGCATTCCGAGCCGCGGGACTTTCTGTCGCTCTGCGCCATCGCCAAGGACGAGGGCCCTTACTTCAAGGAATGGCTTGACTGGCACATCAGTAAGGGTGTGGACAGGTTCTACATCTATGACAACGAGAGCACCGACGGCACCCGTGAGATTTTGGAACCATACATCCAGCAGGGTATCGTCAATTACAAGTACTGGCCAGGGCATCGGCGCCAGTTGGCGGCCTATGATGACTGCCTGGAGGAGCACCGCTTCACCTCGCGCTGGATTGCGTTTATCGACCTGGACGAGTTCATCGTCCCTGTCCAGGATGCGTCAATCCCTGATTTCCTGAAGCGCTTTGACGGCTTTGCCGCTGTCGAAGTCAACTGGCTCATCTATGGCAGCGCAGGCCATGAGCGCAAATCATCGGCACCGGTGATGCAGCGCTTCAAGTCTCACTCCCTGCCCGGCCATCATCTGAACCGTCACGTCAAGAGCATCGTGAACCCACGCAGGGTGTACACCATGATCGGGTGTCACGAGGCCGCAAGGATTTCGGGTCAGGCCGCCGACTCTCATGGTCAGCCCATCACGAGGCACTTCCGTGAGCGTGAGCCACAGCAGGACGTGATACGCATCAACCACTATGCGGTGCGGTCGCGAGAGGAGTTTGCCGAGAAGCAGGCCCGTGGACGTGCCAGCGGCACTCAGAAGACTGTGTGCGACGAATACTTCACCCAATATGACCTCAACGACATTCAGGAAGCATGAAACAGCCGGTAACACATCAACAGCAGGTGGTGGTCTCGATGACCTCGTTCCCTGGTGCCATCTCCTTTGCCACCCAGGCCATCAGGTCCATCCTGGCCATGTCGGTCTTGCCTGACAAGGTGGTGCTCTATCTGACGTTCTCGCAATTTGAGCAGTGCGGCATCCCCGCCGAGTTGACAACCCTCTCGAGCGAGAATCCCATCTTTGAGATCCGGAATTATGACCGCGACATCCGCTCCTACCGCAAGCTCCTACCCGCATTGCAGGACTTCCCCGAGGCCATCATCGTCACTGTCGACGACGACGTGCACTATCACCGCAACATGCTGCGTGACCTGCTGGACTTGCACCAGCGGCTGCCGCATGCCGTTCTGGCCCATCGTGCCAAGAGGATCAGGCCCGGCCAGCCCTACCGCAAGTGGAGGAAATACCGCTGGTATGACTTTGTGTTCAAGAGACTGCATGTGGGCTATGCCAATCTGCAGACGGGTGTAGCAGGCGTCCTGTATCCGCCGCATTGCCTCAAGGCCGACATGCTGGATGCAGACCTGTTCACCACGATAGCACCCACCACCGATGATATCTGGTTCTGGGCTGCTGCCGTTGCCAACGGCTACCCGATCGTGCCGGTTCCCTTCGGCCACAACAAGCCCCGCGGACTGCACAAGCCCAAGGAATTGTCATTGAAAACAACTAACTTCAAGGGGCGAATCGACAACAATGCCTTGGCCCTGAAAGCCATCCTCGACCGTTATCCTGAAATCGGCGAGCTGTTGGGTCAGGGGTGATTGCTCGTGGGCGATTGAAAAAATATGACGGTCATTATTGCACAATATGGAGAAATGGTGTATTTTTGTGCCATTATTAACAAAACATAAACCTGACATAATTTAAAAGCACAACAATGAAAAATATCCTGATCATCGGCTCGACGGGACAAATCGGCTCGGAGCTGACAATGAAGTTGAGAGGCATCTACACGGGCAACGTGGTGGCTGGTTATATTCCTGGCGCTGAACCTAAAGGCGAGTTGCTGGAGAGCGGCCCCTCGGAGGTCGTGGACATCACCAATGCGGCACAGATTGGCGCAGTGGTGGACAAGTACAACATCGACACCATCTACAACCTGGCAGCCCTGCTGAGCGCCGTGGCCGAGAACAAACCCCAATTGGCTTGGCACATCGGCATCGACGGCCTGATGAACGTGCTGGAAGTGTCGCGCGAGAAGCATTGCGCCGTGTTCACCCCCAGCAGCATCGGTTCCTTTGGGCCCAACGCTCCCAAGGACGGCACGCCCCAGGACACCATCCAGCAGCCCCGCACCATGTATGGCGTGACCAAGGTCACCGGTGAGTTGTTGAGCAACTACTATGCCCTCAAGTTCGGCGTGGACACCCGATCGGTGCGCTTCCCCGGCCTGATCAGTTACGTCACCCCTCCGGGCGGCGGCACCACCGACTATGCCGTTGACATCTACTACAGCGCCGTACAGGGTAAGAAATTCATCTGCCCCATCGCCGCCGGCACCCTGATGGACATGATGTACATGCCCGACGCCCTGCGCGCCGCCATCGAGATTATGGAGGCCGACCCCTCGCGTCTGGTACACCGCAACTCGTTCAACATCGCATCGATGAGCTTCGACCCCGAGGTCATCTATCACAAGATCAAGGAATACATTCCCGGATTTGAGATGGAGTATGACGTTGACCCGCTGCGCCAGGGCATTGCCGACAGCTGGCCCAATAAGCTGGACGACACCTGTGCCCGCGTCGAGTGGGACTGGAAGCCCGAGTATGACCTCGATGCCATGACCAAGGACATGATCGAGAAGCTCCGCGTCAAGTTCGGCATCAACAAGTAATATCAAGCATTTATCTGAAAAAATGAAAACGAGGTGGTTGTGCTGGCTCGTCTGCGCCGTCGGCCTGCTGCTGGGCGGATGCAAGGATGGCTACAAGTTGGCCAAGGACTACGCCTCGCGCGACTCCTTCGGCTATCTGGTGTTCGTCAGCGAGTCAGGCCAGCAATATGACGACCTGTGGGTCAACATCTCGGGCCTGAACAAGACGTTCCTGGCCACGACGGCCCAGATCGTCGACGGCGAGGTCAAGGGGATGCGCTACGGAGCACAGCAAGGCACCCGCCGGGTGATGGTGCGCCAGCAGAACGAGCGCCTCCTCTACCAGGACGTGGTCGAAATCCGCGCCGGCGAGGACACCATCATCCGCCTCAAGGACTGACTCTGCAAAATAGCACGTGAGGGCATTTCGTTGTGAAGTGCCCTCCTTTTTAGTACGACGGGCATGTCATACATCTGTGGTGAAAGTCCACACGGGGCGTA
>ERZ842401.3649-NODE-3649-length-18850-cov-7.674860_pt1 | contig 18850 bp, 22 predicted proteins | sample MGYA00521270_ERZ842401 | MGnify/ENA primary metagenome ERZ842401 (study PRJEB31892, sample SAMEA3878208) | bioreactor metagenome | biome: Moose rumen | place: Sweden | collected 2011-10 | study: EMG produced TPA metagenomics assembly of the PRJEB12797 data set... | reverse complement strand
CTCCATTTTTCTTATAATCCCATTCGTCTGCTAATTGTGGATGAGTCTCTATAAGAGGTTTGTCACCAAATCTCTTTAATGGCCTTTCTATGTTGGCGCATTTTTGGCAACTATATACAGATTTTGCATGCGAGACAATCGTACCTTCCCACCTATAGCCACAAACATGACATTTCCAATGTACTCTAATATTTGATCCTGCAGTAACTTGAGTTGGTAAAAGTTTGCCATTCTTTTCGTAATCCCAATCTTTTGCTCTTTCAGGAAAATTGTCTGCAAAACTTCCTTTCTTTTTTATTCTTTTAGTGTTCACATTCTTTAAACTGCAAACTGGGCATTTGAAACCTTGAAGTCTCCTGCGACTAGGAGCTGCTTGCCAACTATGACCGCATTCAGAACACTTCCACCATACTTTATGGGAACTTCCTGCAGTTAGGGTATTGGGATTGTGGTCTTTGTTCTTTTCATAATCCCATTCTTTAATATATTCGTCATACTTGACAATAGGTAAAAGTTTTTTGTTTTTCATACTGCTCTTTTCTTTAAAATTACAAGATTGAGATAGGTACCCAAGGGGGCTTGCCGCTCTGCTTAATATTTATTGGACTATTCCTATTTAGTTTAGCAATTGAAGTATTACAGCTCTGGTGGTAAGTAAAATTGCTCCACATCATCACGAGGGTTTATTTTTATTCCTGCAAGTTTATCTTCAGGAATAACGGCTGTAATATTGTCTTGAATTCGTTTTGGATGTATATCCTGTATATAAATGGTATTTAGGTTGGGAATATTATCAAGTATAATTCTGTCTATCCCTCTATTATAATCTGGAAATGTATATCCTATTACCACCAGAGTCTGTGCATCATGAACAAGCTGGGGAATCTTATTTGTCAGCATATCTTTTGACCACCGATCATCCCAGGCAAAGTTTAGACGCACCATACCATAACAAGTCCCTTTCTTCATGCATTCATCATATCTTTTCAAGATTATTTTTAATACAGCCTCGTCAATTGTATTGTTATTGGAGGATTTTAACCAATCTTCTTCTCGAGTAAAATTAGCCGTTCCATTTAGTTTGATGATTTTACAATACTTCTGGAAAATCTGCTTTTGCTCATAATCTTTAACATCATAAAATCCTAATCTTTCACGGATATATAAATAATTATCAGCAAAGAATTGTCTATATGCAAGTTCTATTTGATTGTCATAGTTCCAAGACAAAATGCCAATCTCTGGGGATGGATTCAATGCATCGTATACGATGTCCTTTTGTGCGACTTTCGACAAGAATGATTTATATCGGCCATCAGGCTTGTGAACAATCTGCTCAAAGATAAAGAATATTGTCAGCAACAGTTCTACACGGCTAAAACCCAGCATATCTTTTTGTAGCCACAATTCCCTTGCATAAGAATCAATAGTTGTACCAGCACTTTGATTCTTTAAATCTTGAAAATCCTTAACAATCCTCTGCTTGCATTCCTCCAAATTCTTATCATTTAGACTCAAAGAAGCGAGTAAGTTGGCCATATTTTCTAACTCACTACCAATTTCACAAACAATTGGCAATCCTGTTATAATGGGACTTCCAATACCATTTTCGCGTGTGCCAAAACTGGCACCAGCACCTAATAAATACACTACTTTGCTCATGATTAATGTTATTTATAATCTTCGCTTACTCTCATTCCTTAGTATAGCCTGCTCTAATACCTTTCGTATTTTTCTAAGAGCATTGTTACAGCTTCCTTTATTACCGCATTTATTGTTATTCCCTTCCATTCTGCCATCTTGGCAGCACGAAAGTGAAGATCGGGACCAAGCCTAACGTTTAGCGAACCATTGTAAGGCCGCTTCGGTTCCTCATCTTTCTTTTGGCATTTGGCAAGGTACTTGTCAACGCCATTCTTGAATTTCTTTTCCACCTCTGCCACCGACTTTCCTTTGTAGTTAAGCAGGTCATCCCTCATGCCTTGTACATGTCCACATAGGCATCCTTCTTTCTCGTCATATTCTACGCTACCCATGTAGCCTTGATATTTTAAATATCCCATATTCTGTGTGTATTAAACTAACTTTTTGCAAAGGTAACTGAATTTAGTTACATTTCCAAATCGTTAGGTATAATTTAAGGAATTTTAATACTATATTCAAGAGAAAAACACACTATAAAAACGATATTTGTTGAATCTTGTTGGAGTTTGCGGTATTTTTTGTAATTTTGCACATACAATCACTCATAATATTATCAAGCATGGATAAGTTTATCATCACAACAACGCCGACAATAGAAGGGCATCCTATCAAGGCATATCTTGGTGCTATCAACGTGAACGTGGTTATTGGTATCAATCTATTGGATGTAGAATAAGGATAATAAAAGTAACAAATATGAAACAACTTCTATTTATTTTCGCAGCAATTATTTTGCTAACGTCTTGTGAGAAAAAGTACAGATATGTCGAGACTGTACGTGAACTAAGTATTGCGGGTGGGCCATCTATTAAGGAGAAAGAGGAGAAAATTATATCTGCACAAACTGATAGTGCAGCCTATATAGAGGCATACAGAGAGTTTTGTATATCACAAAAAGCTTATTCGGAGTTGCGTAAAAAAGGCATGGGTGAAAGTTTAGGTATTCCCATTAGCTTCAAACTATACAACGAAAAAGGAGAGGACATTTCAAACATACACTTCGCTTCGAGGCTGGAACAAGAAGAGAAAATTGCAGAGAGAATTATGACAAGGAACTATGCGAAAGATAATTCAAATAGTTCTGTGAGCAAGGTGGACTCTGCAAAAATAGAAGAACTGCTGCCATATTTCAATGTGAAGAAAGATGAGTTTGACCCTAACGGGAAAACATGGTATAAGCCTAAATCTGCTCCAAAGTATACAAACCAAAATGGAATATATCTCTATTTCGCAACACAGGAAGGGAGAACATGCCCATTACGATTTAGAGTACAATATTATGCTGATGATTGGCTGTTCTTCAAAAAGATTCAGTTCTCGATTGATGGCAAAGCTTTTGAATATATCCCATCAGATACAGAACATGACAATGGGAACGGCGGAAAAATATGGGAATGGTTTGATGAGGCATTATCTGGAAGTGACAAGGAACTAATTTACGATCTGGCTGGGGCGAATAATGCAAAAATGAAATTCATTGGTAGGCAATATCACGATATTAAGACCATCACAAAGAACCAAATAACGGATATGAAAAGGACATTGGAACTTTATAAGGCAATGGGAGGTGTATATTAGCTGGGCAATAGTATGAACGTAGAATATCTCCCATCAAGGCATGTCTGGGTGCTATCAATGTGAACGTGGTCATTGGAACCCATTTCTTTTCTGACTTCACCGCATCGTTCACTGACGTGTTTGGCGGCAACTCAGGCATATATCAGCGATTTGAAAACCATATTTGAGAATTGAATGGAAATAAATACTTGTATTAACAAATGCGTTGTTTACATAATTGAGTCTCTGCCTAATGGAGACTTAAAAACAGGTTGTAATCTCTATGAAAAACTAAGGCAAGAGTGGCTTTTCAATGATGATTATGACTCTGTATACGAGGAGGTCTACTCAAAAGAAGAGTTGAAACGTCTACTCCTCAATATATCGGAACAGGTAAAATCAAAAGACAACCACAACTTTTATATCCTACATTTTGAAACGCATGGAAGCGAAAAAGGTATGTGGCTGTCTTCTGGTGAAATGATTGCTTGGATTGAATTGTTTACAATGATAAGACCTATCAATATTTATATGATAGATACGCTTTTGGTAGTTTTGTCTATGTGCGACAGCAAAAGTATTGCATACAATATCGAGCCAAGGGAACGCTCTCCTTTTAGGGGAGTTGTCGTAACAGAAAAACCATTGTCCGCAAGATATCTTGACAGCATTTGGGAGGGCTTCTACAAGAACGTAATGAGCAGTTTCTTCGAGAAAAAGAAAGATAAAGAACCACGATTTTTCTCAGATTATACACCAGAACATATTTGGTACTTTAATCAAGAATTTATATTTGATGTTCACTCAGATTTGGAGGAATATCACCCTGAGCATTTTGCAGACATGAAAATATCTTTTACACAAGAGTTTTATGATTTGCTAAAGTCTCACCCTAACGAAATGTTCGATATGAGTCGTGAGATGTATTTACGTTGGAGGGTTAATAACTGGAGAAGAGAAAAGCAGCGGTTGCGAGATTATTATTGTTTTAAGGATATTGTTGAAAGGTATCAACAATCGTGAATCGAGGATGTTGCAAATTTTGTATTTGATTGCTTATGGAATATGTAAAAGACGAAAGTGCCCGTATCTGGAGAAAATATGACACGGCAATTAAAAAGAACAAGGCATCTGTCATAGAAGCGTATAATAATGGCAAGTGCGAGAAAGTTATGAGACTCGAACTTCCCGTTAAGACAGGTCTTGCAGTTTTGAATGGACTATATCAGAGTGGAATCAACGTGAGAAGATTCTATAAGGATTTGGGGTCTGTTTTTGGAGAAGGCCATGTGTTTTCTACTTCCGATTTACTTATTGAGAGTATTCAAAACAATGTGCGCTATATGTTCTTTACTGATCAAGGTGATAAAAAGGAAATCAAATGTTTGTGTCTTGCTTCGATTGTCATCTGCATACTGAGTAAAGCATTAGAAGACAGAAGAATTAAGCAAGGATACTATAATTCCGTACTGAAGAAATACAACAAATATGACTTTTCTCATATTTCACCAGAGAAGAGGACGAAAGAAAAAGAAAGGGCAAAACTAAAATTGAAGCGAGAACAGGCAAGAAAGGAAAGGGAGATGCGCCCGCAGATTATATACACCCCTATGGGCAATGACAAACGGAGAAAATACACGAAACAATAAAAACATGTATAAACTTAATCATAAGCGAGATTTATAATTATCCTTTTATGCCAAATAATAAGAATCAACATATTGTTCCACAGTTTTATCAGAGACTATTTTCTAATGATGAGAAATCGATTGGAAAATATGTGATTCATCTAAGAAAATGCTTTAATCCTTCTATTAGGAATACGGCCAGCGAAGATTACTATTACGACAATAAGGATTTTATAGAATCTGGAAAGCAGACAATAGAAAAAACTTTAAACATTATAGAAACGGGGGCAGCTGTAGCCATCAAAGAGCTAATTCAAAACGGGGAGAAAATATTGTCTCCTAAAGAATTTCAGTTTTTATACTCGTTCATTGGATTACAGATATTGAGAACAAAATCTTTTGCAAAAAGAACAGAAGAGGTTTCGAATAATATTCTAAAAGAAGTAAACACGCAAGTTCAGAAATTATTCCCTAATTTGGTGATTACAAATGATATAAAGCCACATATAGCGAGCCTAAAACATGCTGCATCAATGACATTGTCATTACTGGATTTACGATATAAGGTTTTGGAAATATCAATTCCTGATTCTTTTTTCTTGACTTCAGATAATCCTATTAGCCAGTTCAATCCGTTTCTATATAGAAACAACATTTACAATCAGGGGCCAGCACTGGTTGGGGCACTCGTATTCTTACCAATATCTCCAGTAAAAGGAGTCCTATTGTATGATAGTCAAATATATAAAATAGGAACAAGGAAAAGCAATATTGTTCAAATAAAGCAGAGAACCGATGTTGAATCTCTCAATTTATTAACATGCTTAAATGCATACGATGAACTTTTGTATAATCAGTTAAATCAAGTGCATTTCTGTTTCACAAATCTTATCGAACGAGTTAATAAATTTAGGAATCTTGAAAGAAAGAGACATGAACCAATATATGTATCAGGGATGGACACAGTTTTTGCCTATATACCACAGAAGAATATTAAAACAGAACTGTCATTTGTAAAAGTCTTAGACAAAGCTCGCAACTATCACCTACAAGGTGTGGTTTGGGATCCAGTTTTGATTCGTCCTACGTGTCAGTTGTATAATAAGCGTAAGGATTAAGAGGTAGATTCTTGTTTTTTGACATGAACAGCCCCACTTCTTTACTTTTATCCCATTTTTACTCGTCTATCAGCCCTCTATATTCGATAGAGTATCTGTTTAAATTCAACCCTTCACTATGAGGTGAATGCGTAATCCGATGCCTGACATTCCAATCATTAGTATGTACGAACTCCATAGTAAAGTTATTGATAACCAGGATGTCATTGATAGGTCTATTCGCATAGTACCAATTATGTGAAATATAATAGGCGACAGTGTCAATAGCAATATTGGCTGCATCGTAATCATTATCTGCTATAAACCTCAGATGCTTTTCCTGATAGGGATTGTCAAGCCATACAGACATGTCATAATTGAAATATGGTATAGTATCTGTGAACGTGAGCCAATCTACATCGCGTTCGTCAAATTTAGCATATTTGCTGGAATGCCCTTCTAAAAATGTCTTCCTAACAAGACTGACAGGAACACGAACATGTGTGTCCTTGGCTTTGTTATCCAGTCTAAGATATTTATACTGGTAGCGGTATTTGCTCTTCTCTAATTCTGGATTGTCGAAGATGAATTGATACACAAGCCAATCAACCGCTTCTTCGGTAGCAATAGAATCGTTTCGCGCTACGAATTTGTAAGTTCGAGTATATGGCTCCCAATCTTTATGTTTTTGTAACTTGTATGAAAATTCATACTGGTTGTTGAACACATTTAGATATGCGTAATACCCCAATGCGGTAATAGCCGCGATAAAGACTATAGCCAGAGCGACTTTCTTTATTAGTTTTTTCCTATGATTTGTCATATCTACACACATTTTTTGCTTAAAGTCTTAATCTCTGCTGTCATAAACAATTTGTTTCTCCGACAAAACTTTCTTGGTGCCATCCATATAGGTAATGACCATTCTGGTGACCCAAAAGGTCGTGACATCGCCAGCGACATAGTATGACGTGTTATCCCAATCCCATGAGGCTGACTCCCAATATTTTAAGGGACCCGTTCCCTTGAAAGAGCCTCTATTGCGGACATCGCCTACAGCATTTTTTGTTTGCCAAAACAGTTCAATATATTTTATGGTCTTCTTATTAGTATTTACATACTCCATTGAAAGGGATAAATTGCGATAATCAAGTCTCCATGACCTCTTACCAACAAAGCCATAAGGAGCAGTTTTCTCTACTGCACTCAAATGGTCAATGTATTTCTTAGAATTGTATATTTCTATAATATTTGATGTCGTTTTGAATTTCTGATTCAAACTATCCTCAAAAACCATGTAATGATATTTGTATTTATCGTAATCTTTCAGGCTCTTGGGAATTTCAGCCTTGTGGAGATGTGTGTAATAAAGCCCTATCTTCCCCTTTAATTTCTCCATCCATATAATAGTGTCGTTATTTGCTCCAAGACAAATAAGACTCTCAGGGATGTCAACGAATCTTTCACAGTATTTGCAATAAAGACTACCTAAATCCGTTGGTACAAGACTAAAGTCATGAGTCCTGCAATACTCCAATTTCTTCTGCCTGGCTATTGAATCCTCTTTGGCTTTTCGTATAGAATCTTCTCTAGCCTTATTCGCCAACTCAATTTCTCTTTTGTGAATCATCTCGTCAGCAATGCTTTTGCTAACCTGAGATTTTAGATAATCAACAACATTAATTTCTGTTGGAGTGCTTGATGTAGTTCTATCGGATAATAGTAACAAGCCACCATAATTCTGGCTTGTTGTGGTGGTAACACGAATATTGTTACAATAGAAAGATGCAAGATTTGTAACCTTTGTATTAAATGACGAAGGCAAAGACTTCTTAAATTTGGTTTTATCCATGTATAAATGCCTGTTAAGGAACCGTTGCTTGCATTTCTGAATATAGCCATCAACAAACATCACAGGGGAGGTCGTGTAGTTTAGAAGAGCATCAAGGTTGATGTACACCACTTCGTCATTCTCCGTAATTCGAGTCTTTAGCAGAGGCGTAGATTTCGTAATGATTTTCTCTATCAAGTAATGCTTGTTCAATACATCATCGGGAATACTATATTTAGGATACAGAACCCAATCAGGGTGCGGCTTGTATATTTTTCCAGATTTGTTTGACCAGAACAGATTTCTCACAACTAATTCACCCTTGGGCGCATACAGAGTCTGCCCAACCAATTGAGTGTAATTACTCTTGTTGATGTTCTGTAAACTATCATAGCGCACCTCCTGTGAATAAGACAAGCAGGTAATACAGAACAATAGGAAAGTAGCGAAGTATCTCATATCTATTTTGTTTTTACATTATCTGCCTATTTCCTGATATTTCATTTTTTCTCTTAATATTGTATTTACCAATCCTCATTGGCCTTTGCATCACCATTTATGATACGATTTAACAAATCATTAAAATAGTCTTCAAGCATCGTCACGGTCTGACGTTTCTTAGGATTATCACTTAAAACACCGTCTTTGCTGTAAATGCCCTTTGCTTTAAGAGTCTTTTGCAAAGTGGGCCAAGCTGATCCTTCCATTTCATATAGAGCAGGCACTTCGATTCTGACTTTCTCATCTTTGAATTGAAATTTTAACGAAAAATGAAAGGATAGGTAAAATTTCATTCCTGGTGCTGTGAAAAATGTACATTTAGGAGCATAACCATAGATGCTGATAATCTTATCATCAACATTGCTTTCAACATCTTTCGGCGAACGAAAAACTAATGCCACATTTTTCTTAACCATATCAAATAGTTCTGTGGCATTCTTTCCCTCAAACATTGCGACATCATAGCCTTTGCCATCTTGTGTGGTAAAGTTGCCATCATAATTCATCTTCAAATTTGACACATATTGTGCATTTGCCCAGTTTGTCACTAATATAAAGATGAGTGTAGTTAATATCTGTTTCACAATTCAAGCCCTATTTCGTGTCGGGCACAACTTCATAATTACATATTAAGGAACTTGTCCTTCTGTATCCTAAATTCTTCTTCTGTCAGTATTCCTTGTTCTTTTAATGCTGCCAGTTTGGTAAGTTCGTCAGCAACAGAGGACTTTTGAGAAGTAATTGGTTGCGCAGTTTGTGACTGCTTTTCTTGCCTATCAACTTCATCTATAATGACACTCACGTAATCAGCAATCTTCTGTGCATTTTGAAGCTCATTTTTATATGAATAAAAGTGTTCGCTATTTTTATCTGTTAGTTCTATTTCGTTTAATCCTGTCAATTCATGTGCTATGAAACAAGGGATAAGCAAAGCAGGTGTTGAATAATCTCTAAGTTTAATCTTAACTGTTATCTTTGAAACTTTCTTCTTCTGTATGGAGTCACCAGACAAACCACCTACAATCATCCCTGCTCCTCCTGCTAGAGCACCACCCAACAATGCTCCTCCGATTGTACGAGTTGTGGATTTTGATGACAATAAAGTATTATCTTCTATAACCTCAACACTAATAATCTGGTCAAAAGGGACTTTAATGATTTGTGACGATTTTACATAATATATCATTCGTCCGACTTCGTCAAGAACAAAGGCATAGCGGCTTTTCCTACCTCTAATTATTCTTACTCCGTCTTGATTAGGAATCTCTTTTAGTTTGTTATCTAAAAGATTTGTTCTTTTTTCTTTTCTCGCCTTATCTTTTTTCTTATCTTTTATTTCAGTTTTAATTAGGAAGAAAATTACCCAGACAAGTATTAACAAGAACAAAACAAGTATAATGATTTCAACCATAGTTGCTATAATATTCTAGAAAATAATATTGTTGTAATATTCATATGCCTCATTTTTCCGTATGGAATTCTCGATAAGCTAAACCAAGAGTATTTTACATTGATGTAAGATAATATATTGTTACAACATTAAATAAGCACCTAATGTTACGCTTATTCCAATTAGCACAATGATCGAGCAGCCACTTCCGCTTGCTACCCCAGATGATAGTTCTGTAACGTGTTTCGCAGCTATGTCGTCAACTACGTCTTTTGCCTCTTTGAGATCGCAATTGTATTTTTCTTTATACCATTTAACAGCAGAGAGTTTTCCTTGCCGTTGGATAATATCGATTATTTGGGCTTCTTCCTCGGAAACGTCATTGTTATTAGGCTTTTTTACAACTGCTTCTCCTGCTTTGAACTTTTTCCCACATTTGAGGCACGTAATCTGCGTGTCTCTACTTCCAATGGTGCCTGCAAGTAGTCCGATACCCCCAGTTAAAACTACACCTGCAAGTGCTTTGCCTCCACTGAACCCCTTATGCTCTGCATGAAGTTCACGTGAGCCACATTTAGGACAGCAAAGGTATTCCTCTTGCTGAGTTTGTTGAATTTGTGGATTCATGGGATTTCCACAATGAGGACAAGCGACTGCTTTGTCACTTATCTCCTTTCCGCATTCTGGGCAACTAATCAATGCCATAGTTCTACTGTTTAAAAATTTTGCCCTTAACCAAGTTTACAATTAAATAATCGGTGGGACATGTCATAGATATGTTATCGTCATACAATCAGTAACCAGTCCCTGGGATTTATAGAATTTCATATAGAAGCATTACTTACTCCTTGACTTTACCTTTGTTCTTACCTGTTTTATATATTAGCTTAAGACCTGAGAACGCTTCATTATCACAAAGAACTTTCTTGCGTAATATAAAACACCAATCTCCAGGAATCAAACTTTCAACATATTCCCATCCCCTTTTTGCCATGTATGTAAGAAAATTCACCTTACTTTGGAAGGATAATTTCTTTTCATTTTCATCCGCGATGATATAATTATCGCCGTCCTTACCAATAGTCAATTGAGCTTCATTTTGCATACTTATTGACAAATAGCAATACACGTAGTAAGACTCTCCGGGCTTGTCAATTCGCTGTGCTGAAATATTCAAAGATAATGTTAACATAAAGAGAAAAATAAACTTTTTCATAATCTCTGCCCTAAATCCGTGTCGGGCACAACTTCAATTTGAATCAAAAACCATTCTCTACTATGATGCCGAGAGGCAAGAGACAAAACACTTCAGTCTCATCACTCAATCATTATTCGTGTTTTTATCCTTGTATATCTTGGCTGCTTCACCGATGGTTGCCAGGACTTTGTAAATAGGAGAAATCACAAAACATGAGACTGCAAGATAAATGCATGTAAGGCCAATGTATGTTCTTTCTGGATGATAACTGCTTGCATCGGCTATTTGGACAATACCGACTATGCACAATATCACACCAAGTACAATCAGAATGCCAGAAATGACCCTCAACGGTTTTACTCCTGTGCCTTCAAGTTTGTCGTAACTTCTGGTTTCTTCTTGCTCTTTGAGATTAAGGACATTTAAGTCCTTCGTTTCATCATTTGTTTTTTCTCCGTCCCTTTTAAGGTTGAGGGGATCTAATCCTTGATTATCCATAATTATTTCATGTTTTTATAAAGTGTAAAGAAAAACGCCGATATAACTATCCAAGCTAAAGTATAAACAAATGGAATGATTGAGACGTAATAACCGTCGATAAATATAGGGCATATGCAAAGAACTGCTTTTAATGCAGTTGCATAGGCAACAATTTTAGCCATCGCTTTAATAGTCAAATTGGATATGCTAAATTTTGCACTCTTCTTTAGTGCATAATAAATAATAAGTGCGATGGCTATATATAGCAAAGAATAGCGAATTATAACAGTCGCCTCTTCTTCAAAATAGATTGCATAATCATAAGTTGTATGAAAAATCACAAGTGCTATGACATACACAAGTAGACCTGCACTCAAAAATATCTTATCTCTTTTATTCATAACTGTCAAAGATGATATTATTTCCCCTTAATGATCTTCCAAAAGAACAAGATAAAGGGCAACCATAAGATAGTATCAATAAATCTACAAACGATTTCAGTAGACGTAATCCACTCTGAATCGGATTGCAAATAAGAATAAAATTCTATTAGTTGGGCTAAAAAGACCAATGATACGATGGTGATTGAGATTAGCGAAACTGTTTTTAAACTCATAATACAATTGTTTTTGGTTTGTACTTCTTTTATTGCTGAGTCGCACAAACTCTTTTTACACAGAGAAAGCGCAAACCCCTGCCATATCCCACTTAGGCTTACCACAGCCTTAAATCTACTACGGAGAAGTCTGCGCTATGCGCATACTTCATTGTAGATTTACTATGCTCGTTTTCTCTGTCGAGGTGGTAATTCAAGTGGGAAATGAGCATTATGTCTTGTGTCTCTTACGAAAACACGCTGCAAAAATACTCAATTTTATTGACTTCAAGGCAACAATTGGAAGAAATGTGCGAAAGAAGGCGCAATTTTCTTCTCTACATGCCGAAAAGTGGATGATTTTTTGTAATTTTGGGGCCACATTATTATAATAAGGTAGAATGGCTATGGCATAGAACATCACATGCCATCAGAGGAAGTCGGACAATAAAGAATTTGAGATTTCCCCATGTTTTCCACAAAAACATTTTGAGATTTGCCCGTTTGTAGTAATTCGGACGCCAAAACAAGGTTGTTGGGTTGTCTATTGTATGCTGCACCGTGGTGACAGGCTGCGATAGGTGTTGTAGCCGTCGGTATCGGACGGATAGATAATGGTATCAATGAAGAACATATTGCCTTCGTCATCTATCAGCACGTTGCCGTCAACGGCATCGAAAATATCGTGCTGTCCATTGGTGTAGTATTCTCCTTGGTCCTCTGGGTGGAAGCCAAGACGCAGGAACTCCTCGTGAATTTCCTCTTTTGTCGCGAGACGAGCATCGGCAATAAACGGTTGTATCAGTACAGCGCAGACTTTGCCGTCTTGGTTCTCAGCAAAGCCTATCATACGATATGGACAGGCATCAAAATACTTGTTGTGCGCCTTTATGCGTTCAAAGAAAGATGAAAGGTTGTCATCGGCATAGCGGAAATCATTCAGTTTGACAATTTCCTTTTGGTCAGAAGACAGATAGACTTCATTCTCTGACCCACGGTCAAAGTAATCGCCAAACTGGGCGCAATTATCAAACCAGCAGCCCTGTTGCTGTGCCCACTGCTTGAGCCTTACCAGTTGGACTGACTTGCAAGCCGTTGTTCCCGCAAGAGTTTCAATCTCCTCAAGGACTCGCTGCGCGAAAGCGGATGCGCTTTCCAGTATTCCACCTTCTGCCTCATTTGGGCATTGGCCTTTTTGTGATACTCGTTCAGTATAATCTCCATTCATTGAGTCTTTTATGGGTTTGACGCTGCAAATATAATCATTTTTATCGACTATAGGGAAGAATTTGAAAAGAATTTGTGTAATAAGAGTGAAAATTTGCTCAATATGGGCTAAAATGTGCAGGATAATTAGTAATTTTGCGCCGTTATATATAATAAGGTGACTATTCTCAATATATTCCTGGGCCATGCCGATATTCACATTATACAGATACAAGATAGACACTCGTAAAGACGAAGGTGAACTTTTCGAGTATGAAGGTGACGGAACAGTCACCCCAAAGTATGCAACGCACGAAGAATGCTTTGGCAGTTTTTTCAGCACAGGTGGGAAACTGCCTCTGAATGTGTTGTGCGAGAAAGGAAAAGGCAAAGACAAAACGACGGAGTGGGAAGCATTTGAGAATGACGTGTTGAGGTGTGACAACGGCGTGATGCTGATGACAATAGAGAACAATAAGTGGAAGCATACGACCAACAAGAAGAAAGACGTGGCCCACGAACATCACCCATATTGCCATGTGGTGATAGACAATCGGCCTGGTCATCAGATTATTGCCGTGGTGAAGAATGCTGCTTTTGACAATAAGCCAGACAAAGTGTGCGGAATTCTGAATCATGCCTTCAATAATCGCGTATTCCTTGGACAATACCATCTGCAACTGACATTCACGAAATGCCAAAGAAACAGCAATGAGTTCTGGCCTGTTGTGAATGACATCCGCAGTAAGTTCAAGGACAGCGTGAAGCAGATACGCATGGACTTTTCTGGCAAAGACGAAGAGGAGCAGGCAAATCCATCGGATGTGGTCGCAATAATGCGGGCATTGGCCAAGAAGTCGGCATCGACGGCAGCGGTCACACTGAATGCTGATGGCGACGAAGTGAAGCTGGACGAATTGCACGACGACCTCACCAACATGGCAGACATCTGTATCAAGCAGAAAGGGATGTATAACCTCACGGTGAAGTTCAAGACGTTTGGCCTGTATAGATACGGAACGGATATTATGGCCCAGTTTGGCGTGGAGGATGAGGTGCTGGATGAGTTTGAACACGGAATAAAACGAATGGCAGAAGACAATCCAGACGGAACTTTTGCGCTGACAGAATGGCTAGACAGAATGCACGAACTGCTAAAAGACTACACAAATGAAGTACCTGTTCAGAAAAGCGGAAAGAAACGCCGTAGAAGATAAGTTTGGCGATAGTATACTGTTTGAAGCCTTGCGTGTGCCATGTACTGCTTTGATGAATGAAGCGGCATCTTTCGCATTGCATCCCAGCGACCTTTTCTATCATGTAATGTTTACAATAGATGAAATGAAAAGCAGGGGCGTGGTTGAAAGTAAAAGGTATTTCGAGAAGACGCTATGGGATGACTTGTTAAGCAATTTCAGAGAGCATGCAGGTGATGAGCATTTAGAGGAAGAAAAACGAGCCGTCTGTGAAGTGATGTACGCAGTTGCTTTTGTGTTGTTATGGAGTGGGAAGTCTGCCTATACTTCATTGGCAGGGATGTTAATGCGCCAGATAGAAATACACGTGCCTGGCTATGCTGATGGTGTAGAAAAGAAATTCAAAGATGGCTTCACGATGGCAAGAGGCACAGCCCTAAGAGATGCCATAGTGGAATATCTTGACTCAGAAATGCAGATTTCGCTACAGACAGAACAGTTGCTGGACGAACTGCCATCATCTGGGCAAGAGCAAATGCCCATATCTGCTGAATCGCCCAAAATAAATAGGACTGGAGATTTGACGATTGGACAGCTTGTCATCTTGTTTTCCTCCTTGCTTGGCGTGGGACTGAATCCCAATTTTGACAATCAGAGTTCGTTGGCAGATTTTATTTCCCATGTTTCTGGGTTTGATGCAGAAAGCATAAGGCAGAAGATTATGCAGTTGGCAAAATCGAAGAAGAGTACGAAGCAAATTAAGTCAGATGCTGAAAAAGTTGCAAGAATGCTCGATTTGTATAAACCGCAGTTAGCCAGCGAGATACGAGATAAATATATAGACGAAGAATAATTCTGTAGTGCTACAAACCTCCTACAGAGGTGCTACACCGTTTTTACCTTTGCCCATGGATTTCAAAATGAAGTCTATGGGCAAAGTCTTTATGGGCTGTCCATTGGTTATAAACAAAATTCTTGTAAAAAAAATGAAAAAGACAAGAAACAAGACAGCGACCGTGAAGAATATGTACGGTCAAGCAGTGAAACAATGGTGCGGCTCATGCTCGCACAGAGGAGTAGAGAACGACGGAAGTCGCACATGTACGTTGATGCAACTGAAGGTAAAACAGAGTTTCGTTTGCAAATGTTGGCAAATGAGTGACGGCATGAAGAACGCCGGGCTGCAAAACGGAGGTGTGGTAAGGCTGAGAGGGACACTTGAAGTGATTATCGACTAAAAATTAACTAATCGGGCGAAGGTGTGGTGAAGGAAGTCACGCGTGTGAAAATGGCCAAATTCCGACACTTCCCTTCAACCACAAATTTCGCAAGATTATGAAAAAAGTAGAAATTAAGAACGAAGCAAATGTGATGGAAGCCCTGAAGAGGGGGCTGAAAGTGGAAGGTCGCCTCTGGATAGAAGAGACGGAGGACGGCAAGTTGGCAATCTGGTTCCAGGCATACGACCGCAAGCCGCGCCGCCTGTACTGTGACCGCCTGATACATCGCCTGGAACATGGTTGGGTGAAGGAGTCGAAGGAGCGCATCAAACTCTTCGAGAGTCTGCCCAAGGAACTGGGTACCGCCCGTGTGATGGCTATCATTGACCGCGAGACCCGCGAGGCCAAGGATGCGCTGATCGACCGCGAACTGGACCTGATAGAGTTTTGCTAACTAAAAGTACAGTATTATGTTTTGCTATCAGAAGAATTTTACGAATCCTACGTTGCCCGTCGACGAAGCGCAGTTCTTTGCGCTCGTCAGGGCTACGCAGTGGGCGGAGAACATCGACAAGTACCGCGAGACGGGCGAGGCAGCGTTGAAACGCAAGTTGCCTGCATTCATCTTCCAGGCGATGTTCGACGAGACGCTGTCGAAGAAAGGCAAGCAGGGTTGCTGGCGCAAGCAGAGTGCAACAAGGCTGACGGGACTGGTGGTGATGGATATTGACCACATAGCCAGTGAAGAGTTAAAAGTGAAGCGTGAAGAATTTGCTGCCGCCGACTTTGCGCAGCGGGCACAGCAACTGGGCATACTGCTTATCTATATTACGCCCTCAGGGCATGGTCTGAAGATAGTGTTCAAGGCGCGTGTGGAATGGGGTAATCTGATTGACAACCAGCACCAGATGGCGAAGTTGCTTGGGGTGGAAGTGGACGAGAGTTGCAAGGATGCCAGCCGCATGAGTTTCATCTGCAAGGAATCGGACATATTGTTTCTTGACAAGGAATTGTTCACGTATGAGAACAAGGCGTTTGCAGAGCGGTATGACGAGGAGTACAGAGGCGGCAAGAGCCAGCCCACCGTTCAGGCGAATTTGCAATTCGAGAGCCATCAAGGCGCATCTGGAGATGCTTATACTCAATGCAGTGGAATTCCAAATTCCACTGAACAAGAGCCCAATTTCAAGGGGCGGCCATACAGCGAAATCATCGACGAGTGGTGGAAGCGCAACGGCGGTGTGCCACAGGAGGGAGAGCGCAATGTGAAACTCTACCAGTTGGCTGTCTCGCTGAGGGCTATCTGCGACAACAACAAGCAGTTGCTGATGCGTGTGATGCCTCGGCTGGGACTGGACGAGCAGGAACTGACGCGCATTGTGGACTCGGCCTGTAAGGAGCCGCCAAAGGGCATCACAAAATCTCTGGCTGAGATTTTGAGTGAAAAGGGAATAGTGAAGAGTGAAGAATTTGCTGCCGCCAAAGATGCTTCAATCAATCAACGGCTTTGGGAATGGGGCGCGGAGATTGAGGCGCTGTCTGAGGACTTCCCTTTGCTGAAAGACATCACGAAGGGCTTGAAGAAGAACCAGTACCCTGCGGCTCTGTTTGTGGGCGGTGGTCTGCTGATGACCCTGATGACACGCTGCACCTATCGCTTCTACCACCGGCCAGAGGAACTGCGACGGCTGAACAACTCGACGCTCATCATCGGCGACCCTGCCAGCGGAAAGTCGTTTGCCACTCGGCTGTTCAAACTGCTGGCAGCCCCCATCGTGGCGGCTGACAAGGTGGGCAAGGACGCCATCAACGCCTACCGCGAACTGATGAAGACGAAGGGCGCCAACAAGGAGAAGCCCAAGAAGCCGAAGGTGGTGGTCAGGGTGCATCCGGCTCGCACCTCTAACGCGCAGTTCATTCAGGACATGGTGAACGCCGTGGAGGTGGTGGACGGCGAAGAGATGCAGTTGCACATGCTGACGTTCGACACGGAGTTGGACAACACCGTGACCGTGCAGAAGGGCGGCTCGTGGATTGACAAGCAGTCGCTGGAACTGAAAGCGTTTCATAACGAGGAGGACGGCCAGGCGTACAGCAATGTCGACAGCATCCTGCAGGACTTCTATGTCACCTGGAACTTCATCTATACGGGTACGCCCATTGCGCTGAAGAAGAAGGTGAACGAGCAGAACTTTGGAAGCGGTATGGCTACGCGACTGACCTGCATACCACTGCCAGCCACCAACTTCGAGATGATGGAGCGTGAGGCCCGTGTGGACTACGAGAGTGACGGGCGGTTGAAAGCATGGGCGTTCAAACTCGACAGGATGAAAGGTGTTCTTTCGCTGGATAAGATTGTGGATGAACTCTACGACTGGACGGCACGGCGCATGATGGATGCCAAGGAGAACGACTCGAAGGCCGACGAGATGCTGCTGAAACGCTGTGCCTATCATGGGCTGAACTTCGCCGCGCCGTTTATCGTGATGCGCCATTGGGACCAGATGAAGCAGGACGGCGACTACTGGTGCGGTGAGTTCGAGACAGATGAGGTGGACTGGCGGCTGGCTGAACTCATCGTGAACATACAGTTTGCCTGTCAGCGCCACTACTTTGGCGCGATGGCCGAGAACTACTTCGACAACAAACTGAAGGATGCCTCAGTGAACGTGCAGCGGCGGCAGAAGACGTATGAGTGCTTTGCCCGTCTGCCGGAGGAGTTCACCAACGAGGACGTGATGCGCTGCTTCAACCTGTCTTCTGAAGGATCTGCCCGCAGCAAGACCAGCCGCCTGCTGCGCGACCATCTGATAGAGAAGACTCGCGAGGAACGAGGCACGGAGAAAGCCTTGTTTCGTAAGACGGGAACGATATTGTTGTAGTTAAGAGTTAAGAATTAATAGTTAAGAGTTGCGCTGTCGCGTTAGGCGCAGCACCGCGTCGGCGCGGCAGCGCGTCATTAGGGAAAAACGAATAAGAATCATGAGTATTCCAAGAGGCATCAGAAACAACAATCCGCTGAACATCCGCAGAGGGAGTCAGTGGAAGGGACTGTCGAAAACGCAGAGCGACCCTTCGTTGACCTCCAATCGGCTCTGCTCTGGCTCGGAAGAGCAGAAGCAAGCTTCGCTCTCCACTCGCTATGACGCAGAGTTCTGCCAGTTTGAAACACTTGAATATGGCTGGCGAGCCGCCTTCTGTCTGCTGACAAAGACCTACTTCGCCCGCTACCACCTGCAAACCATCC
>ERZ842401.3648-NODE-3648-length-18851-cov-7.945520_pt1 | contig 18851 bp, 17 predicted proteins | sample MGYA00521270_ERZ842401 | MGnify/ENA primary metagenome ERZ842401 (study PRJEB31892, sample SAMEA3878208) | bioreactor metagenome | biome: Moose rumen | place: Sweden | collected 2011-10 | study: EMG produced TPA metagenomics assembly of the PRJEB12797 data set... | reverse complement strand
ATACCGATATGCTGGAGATTAACGGCGAATGGTCGGCGGCTTATTACAGCGGCTCCGGCAGAGTCGTTTTCAAGGTCGACAACACCTACAGCGCGATTATCCTCGATAAGCCCACCGCCACGAACTTTAACGTCAACGGCGAAGCTTATCACATTAGCGGCAACAAACTCGAAAGATAAAATCTGCGTGGAAACAAAAAATCCCCTTCCGATTTGGAGGGGGATAATTTTTTTCAACGATATTATCAGATGTTGGCGGCTTTGCGCAGAACGTCAGCCTTATCTGTGCGTTCCCACGGAAAATCAACGTCAGTCCTGCCGAAGTGTCCGTATGCCGAAGTTGCTTTGTAAATCGGGCGGCGCAGGTCGAGCATTTTGATTATCCCGGCGGGGCGAAGGTCGAAGTTCTCATTAACCAGCCGCTCAATCTGCTCCTCGGCAACCTTGGCAGTGCCGCGAGTTTCGACACGCACGCTCACGGGATGCGCCACGCCGATTGCATAGGCAAGTTGAATTTCGCATTCGTCGGCTAAGCCCGCCGCCACGATATTTTTGGCAACGTAACGCGCCGCGTAAGCCGCACTCCTGTCGACCTTTGTCGGGTCTTTGCCGCTGAAAGCTCCGCCGCCGTGACGCGCCCAGCCGCCGTAAGTGTCGACGATTATCTTGCGCCCCGTCAAGCCGCTGTCGCCCTGCGGTCCGCCGATAACGAATTTGCCCGTCGGATTCACGAAGTACTTGGTCTGAGCCGTCAACAGCTCCGCCGGCACCACGGGCTTAATCACGTATTCAATCATGTCGCGCTTAATCTGTTCGAGCGTCACGTCGGGATTGTGTTGCGTGGAAATGACAATAGTATCGACGGCGACGGGCTTGCCGCCCTCGTAGGCTATCGTGACTTGCGTTTTGCCGTCGGGACGCAGATAATCAACTTCGCGGGTGACTTTGCGAACCTCGGCAAGACGACGCGCCAGCTTATGCGCCAAGGCAATGGGCAACGGCATATATTCGGGCGTCTCGTTGGTGGCGTAGCCGAACATCATACCCTGGTCGCCCGCGCCGATAGCGTCCTCAATCGCCATGTCGCCTTCGCGAGCCTCAATCGATTTGTTGACGCCCTGCGCTATGTCGGGCGATTGTTCGTCCAGAGAAATTAAAACGCCCACGGTATCGGCGTCGAAGCCGTAAGCCGAATCGGTATAGCCGATGTCGCGCACGGCTCCGCGAATGATTTTGGCAATATCAACGTAGCAAGTCGTGGAAATTTCGCCGACGACGTGGACTTGCCCCGTGGTTACCAGCGTCTCGCACGCCACGCGACCGAGCGGGTCTTTGTCGATTATGGCGTCGAGGATACTGTCGGAAATTCTGTCCGCCACCTTATCGGGGTGACCTTCCGTTACGGATTCTGATGTGAATAACATTCTGCGCATTCTTATGCCTCGCTTTCAAATTGTGTTTAATATTGGCAATGCTATCGCATTTGATTTTGACTGTCAAGGCGCGGTGAATCATTGACAAGCGGCTTGCGGGTGTTATAATAAAAAGACAGGCGTCCGAAGACGCCCGAACTTGATTAAAGCAGTCTACCCCCATTATATGTGTAAGATATAGCTGGAGATTTGTAGCCTTCTAAGTTCCCGCTTAGGAGGCTACTCTCGTCAGTGCCAGAAGAATTATCGGTGTAAGTATTACCACGCGAATAACGATTTTGACCATAACTTGTCCCCCCTCGCGGGGGTTTTAAATTTGACTGCTCCGCCCGTCGATGCCGACTGCGCAAGTTCAACGTCGCAATGCTATCGTATTCGGTTTTGGCTGTCAAGGTGCGGCGTTATGAGCAACTGATTATTCCGCCGCCCGCAAAGTTTTCACGACGTAGGTCGGCAACGCGAACGCTCCAACGTGAATGTTCGTGTTGTAGTACTTCGTCTGCAAATTGAGCGCGTTCCAAGCGGCAAAGTCCAAGTCGTTGGTCGGGTGATATTTCTTCGACGCGAAGCCGAAAAGCCATTGCCCCGCAGGATACGTCGGAATATGAATCTGATAGACGCGCACTATCGGGAACGAAGTCGTCAGGCGTTTGTGAGCGCGTTGCATGGCGGCAGCGTCCCGCGAATAAAACGGATTCTCATGCTGATTGACCATGATGCCGCCCTCCTTGAGCGCATTGAAGCAGTTGCCGTAAAATTCCTTGGTGAAAAGCCCCTCGCCCGCCCCGAACGGATCCGTCGAATCAACGATAATCAAGTCGTACTCGTCGGTCTTGCGGCGGATAAACTTTAATCCGTCGGCGAAAAATATTTCCACCCTCGGATTGTCCAGGCAAGCCGCCGTCTGCGGTATGAACTTTTGACACGCCCGAACTACCGTTTCGTCAAGCTCAACCAAGTCAATTTTTTCTATCGTGTCGTATTTCAAAAGCTCCCGCGCAGAGCCGCCGTCGCCGCCGCCCACCAACAACACCCGCCGTATCGCAGGGTTGACGCACAACGGCACATGTGTAATCATTTCGTGATAGATGAACTCGTCGCGCTCGGTTATCATGATTCGCCCGTCAAGTACCAGTATTCTGCCGAATTCCGCCGAATCAAATATATCTACGCGCTGAAATTCGCTCGCCTCGCCGAACAGCTGCTTGTACACCTTCAGCGAAAACCGCACGTGCGGCGTATGTTGCTCCGTAAACCACAGCTCCATTTGAACACCTCCGTCAACCGATTTTTGCCAATGCCGCGTCGCGATTCTCCGCCATTGTTTTATCAGTGGGATCCAGCTCCGCCGCTCTGCCGAAAGCGTCCGCCGCCTCCCGCCAACGTTTCTGCTTAAAATACGCGACGCCCAAATTATTCCACCCCTTAGCATAATTTGAATCAAGCTCAATCGTCTTGAGGGAACAGGCAATCGCCTTATCATAGTCGCCCAACTTGTTGTAGGCGAACGCAAGATTATTCTGCGCAAGGACGTATTTCGGATTGATCTCAATCGCCCGACGATAACACCGGGCGGCTTGCTCGTGCTCATTGAACTTGCTGTGAATGTAGCCGAGATTATTCCAAGGCGCAGCGTAATTCGGATTGAACTCAATCGACTTATTAAAACAATCAATAGCCCCGGCAGTGTCGCCCAAGCTTTCATAAGCATAACCCAAATTGTTCCATGCTTTGGCGTAGTGCGGCTCCAAAGCAATCGCTTTGTTAAAGCACTCAATCGCGGCGGCGAACTCCTTTTTATTATTAAGCGCGTAACCTTTATCGTTCCATTGCGCCGCCGTAAATTGCTCCTCATTGCGCTTAACTTCCGCGTCAATCTGCTTGCGCTCGTCGGCGTTGGCAGTCTTGTATCGCGCCTTTAACTCGGCAAGCTCGGCTTTTATGCGGGCGTTTTCCTCTTCCAGCTCCTTATTGCGTTGCGTCGCTTCGATAAGCTTGTCCTTGCCTTGGTTTACCTGTGCCAAAACGTCAGCCGTCTCGACCCGGGCGGTAATGTGGCAGTGGAATTGAATCACGGAATCGCTTAAAATTTCGGGCGAAACAGTTTCATTGCAGATTTTGAGGACGGTGGCGGAAATCGTTTGAATCTCATCGCGGGTAAGTGCCCCGTTCTTGACTTCGGAAATACTCTCGACGTAGACGCAAGCCTGTTCGGACGCATTGCGCTTTGCCTCTGCGCGGGCGCGTTCCTTGGCAACGGAAATATTTTCGTCGGGACCGTCGCCAACCGTGTAGTAACCGTCCGCCTCCACAGTCACGACCTCCGCGCAGGCAACGGGTATAAAATTCAGCAACACGACGAAGGCGGCTATCAAAAATTTTTTCACTGTGACACCTCCTCAAGGAGTGATTAGACTTGAACAACCTCGAAGAACGCGAACGCCTCCTGGACGAGTTGCGCGAACAAATCCGTCACGACGAAGAGAAACTCCGCGAACTTAACGAATCCATGGACGAAATTCGCCGCGACATTCACGACCTCAAGCGGACGATTGATTATCTGCGCCGCCTCACGCCATGACTTGCAAGCGTTGAATCGTCATGTCCTCCGGACCGGTCATTTGGCAACCCTTGCGCTTGGCGTAGCGCACATAGTCCAGAATTTCCCGCGTAATGCGTTCGCCCGGCGCGAGTATCGGAATGCCCGGCGGATAGCACATCAAAAATTCCGCCGCCGTCTTGCCGAGGGTATCTTTAATCGGCAGGGAAATCTTATCGGCGTAGAAAGCCTCCTTGGGCGCGGCGTCGACAATCGGCGCAATGTATTCAACCTTCATGAGCCGCGAGGGGTCTTTGCGATAAATCCGCTTGATGTCCGCCAAAGCACTGACCAGCCGCTCAATATCCTTAACGCGGTCGCCGACCGACACGTAAGCCAAAATGTTGGCAATGTCGCCGAACTCCAGCTGAATGTCGTATTCGTCGCGCAAAATGTCATATACCTCGACGCCCGCCAATCCGACCGAACGCGTGAACACCGACAGCTTTGTAACGTCGAAGTCGTAAACCGCGCCGCCGTCCGCCAATTCCTTGCCGTAAGCATACCAGCCGCCCAGATAGTTAATCTCGTCGCGGGCGTATTCGACCAGCTCAATCACCTTGTCGAAAATCTGTTCGCCGCGCAGAGCCAAATTTCGTCGCGAAATGTCCAGGCTGACCATAAGCAGATAGGAGCCGCTCGTCGACTGCGTGAGGTTGATGATTTGGTGGACGTAGCCGGCATTGATGTTCGCGCCCGTCAAGAGCAGGGAGCTTTGGGTGAGGGAGCCGCCCGATTTGTGCATGGAGACCGCCGCCATATCCGCGCCGACGCTCATAGCCGAGGGCGGGAGACGCTTATTAAAATAAAAATGCGTGCCGTGAGCCTCGTCAGCGAGGAGCTTCATGCCGTGCGCGTGCGCGACGTTGGTTATCGCGGCAATGTCGGAGCAAACGCCGTAGTAAGTGGGATTGTTGACGAGGACGGCTTTGGCGTCGGGATTGCTCTTAATGGCGGCGATAACGTCCTCAACCTTCATGCCCAGCGAAATGCCGAGGCGTTCGTCGACTTGCGGATTGACGTAGACGGGCACGGCTCCGCAAAGAATCAGCGCGTTAATCGCCGAGCGGTGGACGTTGCGCGGCAGGATAATCTTATCGTCGGGTTTGCACGTGGAAAGAATCATGGCTTGCACCGCCGAGGTCGTCCCGCCAATCATAAAAAAACTGTGCGCCGCGCCGAATGCCTCCGCCGCCAAAATCTCCGCGTCGCGAATCACGCTGACGGGGTGGCAAAGATTATCGAGCGGCTTCATGGAATTAACATCGACGTCGAGGCAAGTTTGCCCCAAGAATTCTGCAAGTTCGCGATTGCCGCGTCCGCGTTTATGTCCCGGCACGTCGAAGGGCACCAGTCGCGCCGCCTTCATTGCCGTCAACGCCTCCAATATCGGCGCACGTTCCTGCGTCAAATAATCGTTTTTCATTCGGTCTCTAACTCCAATTCCAAATTCCTAAATCCCAATTCCTAAATAAAAAACAGGCAACCGTTTCGGACTGCCCGCTTTTTATGTTTGTCGTGAATTGATTTCAAATTCGCCTCTCAGTTATAACGCCGTCTTGCAGCGGAAAGGGTAGCCGCCGCCGTTTCGTATTCAATATCCTTAGGCACGTACAGGACGATTTTGTTTGACACGACCTCGGCGCGTCCGTTAATCATGTACACCGCGCCGATAATGAAGTCGCCGATACGTTGCTGTTCCAAATCGCCCACGCCCTCGAAGTTGACGATAACCGCGTTGTGCTTGAGCAGGTCATCGGCGATATTTTTAACTTCGTCGAATTTGGTCGGCGCGTAGATTTTCAAGGTAAGTTGGGGCGTCTTGACGACGGCGAGGCTCGGCTGAACGGAAGTTTCGTTGCCGCTGTTGTAAGCCTCGTAGCGCACGCCGCCCATTGACGTGACGCCGTTATCCGACGTGCTTATCATGCCGCCGTTACGCGTGAAACTCATTGAGCCGCCGAAATTTTGTCCGTAGCCGCCGGTTTGAGGTTTGTCGGCTTGAACGGGTTGCGGGGACGGAGCAGTTTGTTGCGGTTGTGCGGCTTTGACTTCTTCGGCTTCGACTTTTTTTATCTCCTTTGGTTCATCTTCCTCGCGTGGCGGTTCCAACGGCATGATTATGTCCGTCAACTTTTTTATCCATTCCATAAACATCATACAATCGCCCTTCCGATAAGTGGATTGGTCGCCTTTAACAAAGCGCGTTTATTCTAGCACAGCGTTTAATAAATTGCAAAGGTTCTTTCAACAAGTTTTCAGCCGCTCAATAAAAGTCGCGGAGCTTTTTGGAGCGGGCGGGGTTGCGGAGCTTGTGCAGAGCTTGAGTTTCGATATTGCGGACGGTGCCGCCGCCTACCTTGAAGATTTGAGCCACCTCGTCCGCCGAACGTACATGTCCGTCCTCCAAGCCGTAGCGCAATGACAAAACTTTTTTCTCGTGCGGCGTCAAGGTGTCGAGGACTTCGCGTAACAGCTCGCGCATTTGGAGGTAGTTCACGCGGTCGAAGTGCGTGGGCGTCTTGCTGTCGGCTACGAAGTCGCAAAGCGTCAAGCCCTCCACGAAGTCACCCTCGACGGCGAATTCGTCTTTGGCGGTGTAGGTGCGTTCGTCAATCGGCGTGTCGAGCGAAACCTGCGCGGTCTGATGCATTTCGTTCAAGGCGCGGACGATTGCCGCCTCTATGCATTCCTCGGCGTATTCGATGAAGGTTGCCGCCCCTCGCGTGCTGAACTTTTTGACCGCCTCCATCAGCCCGATATTGCCCTCTTGAATCAAATCCGAAAACGCCACGCCTTGCCCCGTGTACTTACGCGCTATGTTGACTACCGGTCGCAAGTTCGCGTTGACCAGCTCCAGTTGCGCCTCCTCGTCGCCGTCCGCCGCCCTAAGCAACAACGTATGGAATTCCTGTGCGCCAAGCAACGGGATTCGTCGCACTTCCTCCAGATAAATTTCCACGTCCTCCGAGAATTCGTTCTCCGCCATTTTTCACACCGCCCTTATCGCAAAATTTTTTGCTGTGTTCGATACGGCGGCGGCTAATTCCTGCCTTACTTGCGGGCATTTTTGGCAGCGCGACCTCGCGTGGTGCGGTCGAGGATTGTCTTGCGCAGGCGGATACTTGACGGCGTGACCTCGACAAGCTCGTCGTCGTTAATGTACTCCATAGCCTGTTCAAGGCTCATAATGCGCGGCGGGACAAGTCGAATCGCCTCGTCGGAATTGCTGGCGCGGATATTCGTCTGATGTTTCTGCTTGCAAGGGTTGATGTCGATGTCCATATCGCGGGAATTTTCGCCGACAATCATGCCCTCGTAGACTTTTTGCCCCGGCTCAATGAACATGACGCCTCTGTCCTGCAAATTAAAAATGCCGTAGCCGGTCGTCTCGCCCATTTCAAACGCGACCAAACTCCCGCGACTGCGACCGGGTATGTCGCCCTTATAAGGCTCGTAGCCGTGGAAAACGTGATTCATTACGCCGTTGCCGCGTGTCGAAGTCAGCAGCTCGGAGCGAAAGCCTATCAGCCCCCGCGCAGGTATCAGGAAGTTCAGCCGCATGTAGCCCGCGATGTTTTGCATATTTTTAAGCTCCGCCTTGCGCCGCCCCAAACTTTCCATGACCGTGCCCATGTAATCCTGCGACACCTCGACGGTTAAATTTTCTATCGGCTCGTACTTTTGCCCGTCAATCAGCTTGTAGACGACCTCGGGCTTGCCGATTTGCATTTCGTAACCCTCGCGGCGCATGGTCTCAATCAGTATCGACAGGTGAAGCTCGCCGCGCCCGCTTACCTTGAACACGTCCGCCGAATCGGTCTCCTCCACGCGCAGAGCGACGTTGGTTTGAGCCTCCTTAAACAATCTGTCGCGAATGTGGCGGCTCGTGACGAATTGCCCTTCCTTGCCCGCGAAAGGACTCGTGTTGACGCCGAATGTTACGCTGAGCGTCGGCTCGTCCACGCGGATTGACGGCAGGGCTTCGGGGTGTTCGGCGTCGGCTACCGTGTCGCCGATTGAAACCTCGCTAAGCCCCGTCAACGCAACGATCTCGCCCATTTGCGCCTCGGCGGTCTCAACGCGATTCAGCCCGTCGTAAGTGAACACCTTGCCGACCTTAGCCTTTTTGACGCCGCCCTCGCTAATCAGCGCGATAGTCTCGCCCGATTTAATCTTGCCGCGTTGCACTCTGCCGATAGCGATTTTCCCGACGTAATCGTCCGCCTCCAGCGTCGTGACGACCAATTGTAGCGGCGCGTCGAGTTCGCCTTCGGGCGCGGGAATTTCTTTAAGAATCGTCTCCATGAGCGGAATCAAATTGCGGCTTTCGTCGTCCATATTTTTTTTGGCAATGCCCGCCTTAGCCGCCGTGTAGACGACGGGGAAGTCAAGCTGTTCGTCGTCGGCGTCCAGTTCCATGAAAAGTTCCAGGACTTCGTCGTAAACTTCCTCAACGCGGGCTTCGGGGCGGTCGATTTTATTTATCACGACGATCGGCTTGAGCTTATGCTCCAGAGCCTTGCGCAGGACGTATTTGGTTTGCGGCATGGGACCTTCAAAGGCGTCGACGAGCAACAGCACGCCGTCAACCATATTGAGCACGCGCTCAACCTCGCCGCCGAAGTCGGCATGTCCGGGCGTGTCGACGATGTTAATCTTGACGCCCTTGTACTCAATCGCGGTGTTTTTGGACAGAATCGTAATGCCGCGTTCGCGCTCCAAGTCGCCGCTGTCCATGACGCGCTCGGCTACTTGTTCGTTCTTGCGGAAAATGTGGCTTTGCTTAAGCATGGCGTCAACCAACGTGGTCTTGCCGTGGTCGACGTGCGCGATTATCGCTATATTTCTGCGTTCGGAATTGACTCCCATCAAATTGCCTCCTTGAAAAAAACTTTGGCTATTATACGTGCAAACTTTTGCGCTTGCAACAAAAAAATCGCCACGCCATAACGCGGCGGCTTGAAAACTATCTGAACGTATGCTAATATCGGCGCGGTAGGCAGTTCGATGTGTCGGCTTCTTTCCTCGAAGGAAGGAGGTGACGCGCATGGAGTTTCTGAATTGGCTCAACGGGATCGACTGGCTTAGCTACGTGGATCACGTTTCCAATGTTGGGACGTTCATCATCGCGTTGCTGACGTACTTCAACGGAAAAAAATAAGCCGTAACCACGGCTCCAAAATCGGTTAGCTATTAACGAGGAAAGGAGTCGACGGTGTCAACGTCGGGCTGTCTTCCATTATTTACTTTTCAAAGCGTTAAAAATTTATCATACACGCGGCGAATTGTCAATAAAGGAGAACGTTTTATGAAGAAAATTTTAGCGGCGGCTCACGGACTGCGCGGGGCGATTGAGGTTCCCGGCGATAAATCAATCTCGCACCGCAGTATAATCCTGTCGAGCCTCGGCGATACGCCCGTCGAGGTCACGAACTTTTTGGCGGGCGCGGATTGCCTCTCAACCGTCGAGTGCATGAGGGCTTTGGGCGTTGCGATTGAGCGGGCGGGCGATAAGGTCTTAATCACGGGCAACGGACTGCGCGGGCTTCGCGAATCTGAAAATATTTTGGACGCGGGCAACTCCGGCACGACGCTCCGCTTGCTTATGGGCTTACTCGCGCCGCAAAAATTCTTGACGACGTTCACGGGCGACGATTCGCTGAGGCGGCGTCCTATGGCTCGCGTGATTAAGCCGCTGGCTCAAATGGGCGCGTCAATCGTCGGGCGCAACGCCAATCGCAACCTGCCGATAACAATCCTGCCCGCCGCCAATCTGCGCGGAATAACCTACGCAATGCCCGTGGCGTCGGCGCAAGTCAAATCGGCGATTCTGTTGGCGGGGCTTTACGCCGAGGGCAAAACGACCGTCCTGGAGCCTGCGCCGTCACGCGACCATACGGAAAAAATGCTGGCGGCGTTCGGAGCGCGGCTTGAACGTTCGGGCAACGCCATTACGATTTACCCTGCCGATAAGCTCACGGCTCCCGCGCAGATTGAAGTACCCGGCGACATATCCTCGGCGGCGTATTGGCTCGTATTGGCGACGATACTTGGCGGCTCCGACGTGACGATTAAAAATGTCGGCGTCAACGAAACGCGCACGGGTATCCTCGACGTGCTTAAGCTTATGGGCGCGAAGATTGAGCTTTTGAACGTGCGGACGTCGGGCGGCGAACTTGCGGCTGATTTACGCGTCGTGTCGTCCAATCTGCGCGGAGTAGAGTTTGGCGGAGCGATTATCCCGCGCCTGATTGACGAGATACCCGCCTTGGCAGTAGCCGCCGCCTTCGCCGAGGGCACCACCGTTATCCGCGACGTCGGCGAGCTGCGCGTTAAGGAAACGGACAGGCTTGCGGCGATCGTCGACGAGTTCAACAAAATATCGCCCGCGACCTTCGAGGCTACGGACGACAGCTTGATTATTCGCGGCGGGCGGGAAAAGATTTTCGCCGAATGCAACACCCGCGCAGATCACCGAATGGCGATGTCGTTGGCGATATTCGGAGCGGCGGCTGAAGGTGTCGCGCTCGACGACGCCGATTGCGTCAAAATTTCATACCCGAACTTTTTTGCCCAATTTACGGAATAGCTCCTCGCAACGCGTCAAATACTCCACATGGAACGACACGAGCCGCTTGCCGTAAGCTAAGCCCTTTTTCTCGGCGGCTTGAATCAATTCGTCGTCATGCCCGCTTTCGCAACTTATCAACAGGTGCGGCTGTTCTTCCGGCGTCAAGTCGTCAAGCAACCGCTCCGCCTCTTCGGGCGCGTAAATAAAAATTTTGTCGCTCAAAGAATCGTCCTCAAGGAGGAGCCGCGCCAATATCTGCAAGTTCAGCGGGTGCCGAATCACGCGCACGGAGGCAAAATCTTTCCTTGGCAGGTAGCGCAGAATCGATTGCCCGCGCTCAAGGCGACGCTTCAAACGCCGTGTTGCGTATCGCGTCAAGGACTTCCATAAAAATATTTGGTCAATATTGCCCATTTTGTTCCTTAGCGGGCGCAAGTCGTAACCGAACCGCCGGAACAACTTGACATAAAAATCCGCGCTCATCTTCGTCCAGCCGTGACAGCCGAACGGAATGCCGCCGATATTCTTTAACGAGTGCTCAAGCAAATATTCAACCGAAAACAGCGCGGCAATTTCGACGGGCGGCACGCTGAAATTTATATCTTCCCGTGCGCCGCAATAGGCAAAGAAATCATCTTCCGCCCGTGTCACTGTCATGCGTTTTACCAAGTCGGAGTGTTCCGTCAAAAGATTATAATGCGCCTTGACTTTGCGCAGGGAAAAGCCGCCGTTGCCGACACGAACATTTTTCACATCGGGGAAATCGCGACGTTCGTTATAAGACCATGGTGCGCCGATATAATCGTAACCGAGCGCGCAAAACTCTTCGAGAGCGTCATAGAAAACAAACGCGTCGAGCTGATAAATCAGAATATATTCAAAGTCTTTGAACGCCTCATAGAAAAACGGCTCAGTCATCATACAGTTGTAAGTCAAGACGTTTTCAAAGAATCTCGACGGAAAGCGGGCAATCCCGTCGGTCGGCGCGAAGTAGGGGAATTGTGCTCCTGCGGGCGCGACGAATATCAGCGGATACTTGCCCAAAACTTTTCTGCACTGCGCGAGCGAAATTTTTTCAAGTTCGTTAAGCTTCGCCTTGTAGACGGGAATCACGACGGCGACTTTCGAAGGCAAAGTATTCTCCTCCTTAGCTGTCCATGGCGGAACGGGTTTTATGGAGCAAGCTCATCTTCATATCATAATAATCGGGAGTCATGTCGAGGTAGTGGCGGTGCGGATTCTCAAAGCGTTGCTCCTCCTGCCAAATCTCCGCCGTCAACTGGTGCTTAACATAGTCGCGAATATCATGCAAGGTCGGCAAAGTTTCAACCCGCTTGCCGTCCTTGACGTAGAGCCGCGACAATTTTTTTGCCGTGAAGTTCTCAAAGCGGCGATTCTTCCACGGCTTAACCGGGTCGACGTAGCGATAAGGATTCGTCAAGTCAACGGTCTCGCCCGCCAACGCCATTAAATCCGCGACGGCATGACCCGCCTCGTCGTAGACGCGATAAATACTCTTCAAGCCGGGGTTGGTGATTTTCTCGACGTTTTCGCTGACCTTAATCCTCGGCACGAACACGCCGCCCTCCTCAACCGCGACAATCTTATAGACCGCGCCAAAGACCGGCTCCGACTTGGCGGTTATCAAGCGTTCGCCGACGCCGAAACTGTCAAGAGCCGCGCCCTGATTTATCAGCGAGGTTATCGTGAATTCGTCCAGGCTGTTGCTGGCGATAATCTTGCAATCCGTCAAGCCCGCGTCGTCCAACATCTTACGAATTTTTTTGGACAGATAAGCCAAGTCGCCCGAATCGATACGCACGCCGCGCAGACGTTTGCCTTGCGGCTCCAAAACCTCCTTGGCGACGCGAATGGCGTTGGGAATGCCGCTGTGAACAACGTCGTAGGTGTCGACAAGCAAAGTCGTCGAGTCGGGGTAAACTTCGGCGTAACGCTTGAAAGCCTCGAACTCGTTGCGGAAGTACATAACCCAACTGTGTGCCATGGTGCCGTTGACGGGAATGTTAAACAGTTGCCCCGCGCTGACGGTAGCCGTGCCGTTGACGCCGCCGATAAACGCCGCCCGCGCCCCGTAAGTCGCCGCGTCCATGTTGTGAGCGCGACGCGCTCCGAAGTCCGAAACGAAACGACCCTCCGCCGCACGGACGATACGCCGCGCCTTGGTTGCTATCAGCGATTGGTGATTCACTTGCGCCAATATCGCCGTCTCCACGAGTTGAGCGTCAATCAGATTGGCAACCACCGTCATGAACGGTTCATTGGGATACATAATCGTCCCTTCGGGGAAAGCGTAAATGTCGCCGCGAAAATGGAAATCCTTGAGGCTCGCCAAAAAGTCCTCGCTGAAAATCTTCTGCCCGCGCAGATAGTCAATATCCTTCGCGCTGAATTGCATATTTTCCACGTACTCGATAACCTGCTCCAGCCCCGCGAATATGGCAAAGCCGCCCGCGTCAGGGTTGCGCCGATAAAACACGTCGAACGCCACCCGCGTATTCTCGCCGCCGTTGACAAAGTAGCCGTTCGCCATCGTCATCTCGTAGAAATCCATCATCATCGACAGGTTTCGCTTATCAAACTGCGACATGTCAATACCTCCAAACTAATCGCCGATACTCTCGCCGCGATAACGGGCGACGGACGCGCAATCCTTATCGCCGCGCCCCGACAACGTGATAACGATAATTTTGCCCTTCATGGCGGGCGCAATCTTCATGACGTGGGCGACCGCGTGCGCCGATTCAATGGCGGGGATAATGCCCTCAGTGCGCGACAGGTATTCAAAGGCGTCGACCGCCTCGGCGTCGGTGACGGGGACATATTCGGCTCTGCCGGTGTCGTGAAGCCAAGCGTGCTCCGGACCGATACCGGGATAGTCCAGCCCCGCCGATATGGAATAGACCGGCGCGATTTGCCCGTAGGCGTCTTGGCAGAAATAAGACTTCATGCCGTGGAAAATGCCCGTCCTGCCCGTGGCGATAGTCGCCGCCGTCTCGAAGGTGTCAACGCCGCGCCCCGCCGCCTCGCAACCGATAAGCTTAACGCTCGGCTCGCCGATAAAGTGATAAAACGTGCCAATCGAATTGGAGCCGCCGCCGCAACACGCAACCACGGCGTCGGGCAGACGACCCTCCAACGCGTGGAGCTGAGCCTTAATCTCCTTGGATATGACGGCTTGAAAATCGCGGACGATAATCGGGAACGGGTGCGGACCCATGACGGAGCCGAGGCAGTAATGCGTATCGGCAATGCGATTCGTCCACTCGCGGAAAGTCTCCGATACGGCGTCCTTGAGCGTGCCGGTGCCGCTTTCGACGGCGACGACCTCCGCGCCCAAAAGTTTCATGCGGTAGACGTTGAGGGCTTGGCGACGCGTATCCTCCGCGCCCATGAAAATCTTGCACTCCATGCCGAACAGCGCGGCGGCAGTAGCGGTTGCGACGCCGTGTTGACCTGCGCCCGTCTCCGCGATTAAACGCGTCTTGCCCATTTTTTTAGCCAGCAGAGCTTGACCCAAGACGTTGTTAATTTTGTGCGATCCCGTGTGATTCAAATCCTCGCGCTTGAGATAGATCTTCGCGCCGCCCAAATCAGCGGTCATTTTTTTTGCAAAGTAGAGCCGCGACGGTCGCCCCGCGTAATCGTTAAACAGCTCCGTCAGCTCGCTGTTAAAGGCGGCGTCATCCTTGAAGCGATTATACGCCTCCTCCAGCTCGATAACCGCGTTCATAAGCGTTTCGGGTATGTATTGCCCGCCGTAAATGCCGAAGCGTCCCTTTTGATTCGTCATATATTTTTCCTCCGCACAACCTCCGCGAAGGTTGCCATCTTGTTAAAATCTTTGCGCCCGTCGGTCTCTATGCCGCTGCTTACGTCGACTGCGAACGGGCGGAGCAATTTAATCGCCGCGTCCACGTTATCGACCGTCAAGCCGCCCGCCAAAAAGTATTCGCGCCGCAAATTTATCGTGCGCCAATCGAACGTCTTGCCGTCACCCGCGCCCGCGTCAAGCAAAATAAAATCGGCGAGGCTGTTCTGCGCCGCCGCAATTTTGTTGCCTTGAAACGCTTGGATTATAACTTTATTCGTCAGCCCGCGCAGATTCTTGATATAAGCAGCGTCCTCGAAGCCGTGAAGTTGCGCCGCGTCGATTATGCCCGCGTTCAACAGTTCGGCGACGATATGATAATCTTCATTAACGAAGACGCCCACCGTGCAGATTTTATCCGACAAGGCTCCGCGCAGATTTTCAGCCGTGGCGGGCGCGACGCAACGTTTACTTTTGGGCGCGAAGACAAAGCCGACGTATTCGGGCGCAAGCTCATTGGCGGCTTTAATGTCGGCAAGCGTCCGCAAGCCGCAAAATTTAATCTTGGTCATAAGCCCTTTAACTCCGCAAGCTTGGCGGTCTTATCGGCGGCTCGCATTAAGACTTCGCCAATCAGCACGGCGTCGGCTCCCGACTCGCGAATTCGTTGCACGTCCTCCGCCGATTTAATGCCGCTTTCCGATACGAAAATTATTTCGGGCGGCACCAGCTCCCTAAGTCGTTTACTATTATCCGTGTCGACGCTGAAGTCCTTAAGGTTGCGATTGTTGACGCCGATAATCCGCGCCCCGCCGTCAATCGCCCGTTTAATTTCGTCGGCGTCGTGCACCTCGACCAACGCGCTCAAGCCCAAAGCGTCACACGTCGCCATAAAATTTTTAAGTTGCGTATCGTCAAGAATCGCGCAGATTAGGAGCACCGCCGCCGCGCCCAAAGTCTTTGCTTGCCAAATCATGTATTCATCGACGACGAAATCTTTACGGAGGCACGGGATTGAAATCTGCGCGGAAATTTCGGCTAAAAATTTATCGTTGCCGAGGAAAAATTCCGGCTCCGTCAAGACCGATACGGCATCAGCCCCCGCCGCCTCGTAAGCCCGCGCAATGTCGAGGTAAGGGAATTCGGGCGCGATTAGTCCCTTTGACGGCGAGGCTTTTTTGCATTCGCAGATGAACGACAAGCCCGTCCGCCGTAACGCCGCCTCGAACGGGAAATTTCCTCGCGGCAAGCTCAAAGCCCTTTGCTTAAGTTCGGCAAGCGGGAGGCGTTCCATATCGCGGGCGACGCGTAACTTTGCGCGTTCGGCTATCGTGTCAAGTATCGTCATGGCTCCTCCGAATGAACCGCTCCAAGGTGTCGAGGGCTTTGCCGCTGTCAATCAGCTCCGCCGCCAGATTGACGCCCGACTTAAAGCTGTCCGCCTTGCCGCCGACGTAAAGAGCCGCGCCCGCATTGAGCAGGACGGCGTTGCGCTTGTGACCGTGTTCGCCGCGCAGGATTGAATGCGTTATCGCCGCATTGACGGAAGGCGTACCGCCGCGCAGGTCGTCCTTCGTGCAACGTGCAAAGCCGAACTCTTCGGGCGTGATGACGTAATTTTTAACCCAGCCGTCCTTAATTTCACAAACGGTCGTCGGTGCGCTCAAGGAAATTTCGTCGAGCTTGTCTTGACCGTAAACGACCATGCCGCGCTTGACGCCGAGGCTAACCAAAACTTGCGCGAGCGGCGCGACCAGATACTCCGCGTAGACGCCGAGGATTTGCATTGACGGCTTGCCGGGATTGGTGAGCGGACCGAGGATATTAAAGACCGTGCGAAAGCCCAGCTCCTTACGAATCGCGCCGACGTATTTCATCGAGGCGTGATATTTTTGCGCGAAGAAAAAGCAAATCCCGACCGTATTAAGCAATTCGCGGCACTTATCGGGGTTTTGATTGATGTCGACACCCAAAGCCTCCAGACAATCTGCGGCACCGCATTTGGAGGAGGCGGCGCGGTTGCCGTGTTTGGCGACCTTCATGCCGCCCGCCGCCGCGATTAGAGCCGAGGTTGTGGAAATGTTGAAGCTGTTGGAATTGTCGCCGCCCGTCCCGACAATTTCAAAAAGCTCAAGCCCCGTGTCGACTGCCGTGGCGTGAGCACGCATAGCCGCCGCGCAACCTGCAATTTCGTCGGTAGTCTCGGCACCCGCGCTTTTCGTCGACAGCGCAGACAGAAACGCCGCGTTTTGCGTCGGAGTGGTTTCGCCGCTCATTATCTCGTTCATGACGGCAAACGCCTCATCGAACGTCAAATCCTCCTTGTTCACGATTTTTACGATAGCCTCTTTAATCATACTTGAAACTCCTTTACTGCTTGTGAAACTTTGCCAGCTCCTGTTGAAGCCGCATAATCTGAAGCCGCTGAATATTCATTGTACCGAACAGGTAAGCCGAAAGACTTTCCGCGTCCGAAGAGAAATCCTTTTTTATAAGCGGATACAGTGCGCCGGGGTGAATCTGCGCGTAGACCGGCACTGAACATTCGGGGTATTCCAACGTAAGGTTAATGAAAAAGTCCAAAACCGCGTAGCGATAATCGGGATGTTCGCCAAAAAATTTTACACCGCTCATAATCCGTTCAAGTTCATTAAGCCCTATGCTAAATACTCGAATCCATTTGTGCAAAATCTTTTCGGCGTCAAGTTGGGTATGCGAAACGGAATTGGCACGCGGTCTGACGATATAAAACGGTTTCGCCAAGCGCACGATCTTATTCGCAAGGCAGACGCAGTTAAACTTGAAGAAATGATCCTCACTGGACGGCGAATCGGAAAAGCGTATTTGATTGGCAATGATAAAATCCCGCCGATAAAACGAAGTCCACGTCGCGAAGTAGTATTCCCAATTAACCCAGCGGCGCATTCGTTCGGCAATGTCAAACTCCTCAAGTTCGGGCTTTTGAGCGGGCGGGCGGCGACGAAAACTTTTCAGCATAAAATTCTTGGGATTGGTCAACTCGTTCATGTCGGTAAAGGCAGGGTCGTCGACAGATTTTCCCTTATCGCCCCACACTTTAAACCATACGTCCGCATGAAGCATGTCAGCTTGATACTCTTCAGCGAGGGCGGTCAATTCCTCCAGTGCGGTTGGTATAAAAAGATCGTCGCTGTCCAGGAAGGCGATATACTTGCCGCAAGCCATTTGAATTCCTACGTTGCGAGGCAAGCCCGGCGTGCCGCTGTTTTTCGGGAGCTTGACGACGTGAAGCTTGACACCCTGCGAATCGAATCGCGGCTTAAAGCCCTCTACGACCTCGACGCCGGTATCGGTGGAGCAATCGTCTACCACGACGACCTCAAAGTCTTGCATTGTTTGATACGCCAAACTTTCCAGCGTCTGCGGGATGAACTTTGCCGCGTTGTACATCGGGATTATTACGGACACGAGCGGAATTTTATCGCCGACAACCTCGCGCCGCCGGTGTTTGATTTTTGCCATTGGATCACTCCTTTGTTACCGTTGAAACTTGCTCAGCTCCTGTTGGAGCCGCATAATCTGAAGTCTCTGGATATTGACCGTGTTAAACAGGTAAGCCGCAAATGTCGCCTCGTCCGAGTGAAATTCCTTTTCAACGAGCGGCTGGAGCGCGGCGGGGTGAATCTGAGCGTAAAAATTTTGCAGTTGGTGAAGTTTATGTTTAACATGCCAATCCAGCACGGCGTAGCGATAATCGGGATGCTCATCGAAAAACGGAAACCGTTTCATGACATTATCGAATTCATTGCAGCCTGTACTCAAAACTTTAAGCCACTTACAAAAATATTTTTCCGAATTTGCATTTTCATGAGAGAGCGAATCATGGCGAATACGATAAATATATGTAATGTTGGGAACACGCAATAATTTTTTTGCGGAACAGATGCAGTTGAAATTGAAAGGCTGATCATCAGCGGGCGGCATATTCGGGAATTTAATTTGGTTGAGGATTAGAAAGTCGCGCCTGCAAAAGGTTGCCCAAGTCGCCCAATGAAAATCGAAATTTATCCAGTGATTGACGCGCTCGGCAAGGCTTTCCGAAATAACAACCGCCTCGTGTAAACGGGGTGCTCCTGCATTGCGCGCACTCACATTATGACAGTTCACAACATGATGATTCTTAACGTCCAACAATTCCTCGGTCGAAGCGTTTCTGTCGTTGAAAGCAAAAAATTCATTTGTGTTAATCGCGTCGGCTTGATATTCCTCGGCGAGGGCAGTCAGCTCCTCAAGAGCGGTTTTTGTAAATAGGTCGTCGTTGTCGAGGAAAGCAATATATTTTCCGCAAGCGAATTGAATGCCGATATTGAGCGGCAAACCCGGTGCGCCGCTGTTTTTCGGGAGCTTGACGACATGAACCTTACCCCCCCCCCCCCCC
>ERZ842401.3645-NODE-3645-length-18864-cov-49.860014_pt1 | contig 18864 bp, 17 predicted proteins | sample MGYA00521270_ERZ842401 | MGnify/ENA primary metagenome ERZ842401 (study PRJEB31892, sample SAMEA3878208) | bioreactor metagenome | biome: Moose rumen | place: Sweden | collected 2011-10 | study: EMG produced TPA metagenomics assembly of the PRJEB12797 data set... | reverse complement strand
TCACCTTGTACATCAGCTCGCGCACATCGTCGGGCACGGGGTACATGCGCAGGGCATTAAGGCCGCGGTCGAGCATGTGGGTCTGTATGCCCACCTGGTTGAACGGCTTACAGAATGCGCGCACGGCGTCGTTAGGATTCTCGCCGGCCATGAGGTTCACCTGCTCGAAGGCACCGCCATTGGTCTCTACACGGGCAAAGCAACCCATGTCGATAATCACTGGTGCTATGCGCTCCAGCTGGTCCTTGCGCGGCTGGAACTTGCCGCTCGACTGCCACATGTCGCGGTAAACAAGACTGAACTTGATTTTCTTCTTTCCCATAGATAGATTTTTAAATTGTTGGTTAGTTCGTATAATAGATGGTGCAAAGATATGAAAAAGTTGGGAGTCTGAGAACAGATATTCTCAGTTATTTCTTTGCATTTAACATAAATTCGCAACTAACCCGAGCTGCATGCCAACCGCCACAGCAAAAAAACAGCGCGCAATGGGCACGTTATCTGGAAAAAATGCTTAACTTTGCACCCATGAAACTCAGCAACCTACTCATCATCGCGGTCACTGTGCTGGCAGTGGCCTGCGGAAGCCAACCCACGGCCACCGAAGCCGACAGCGACATAGTGACCAGCCAGCAACTGCACAAAGGCGACTCTACCATCTACGGACTGGCCTGCGACGGCTGCACAGACACCATTCTGGTGTTCCTAAGAAACATCGACGCCGACCCCGACACGCTGAATATACTGGAGGCCACACGGCGCCACCGCATCTTCGGGCGACCTGGCATTGGCGACAAGGTGGCAGTGGTGCGCAACAGTGCCGACTCGACCATAGCCGACATCGTAATCAACATGGAGACACTGCGCGGCTCGTGGTTCTACCAGGTGATGCCCACCCCACGGCCAAGACCCGACCTGGGCGACCTGAGTACGGCAGAACTGCTCAGGCAGATGCCCGACTCACTGCGCGACTCGCTGATGGTGCCGCGCGAATATGGCATGCTCATCAGGGGCGAAGGTGGCGTGAGCCATGCTGGCAAATACTACACTCACGACAACGATGACGACAGTCCGGTGGAATATCCTAAACGCAAGAACTACAGACAGTGGTTCCTCTACAACGGAAAACTGGTGCTCACAGAGACTGAGCGCGACTCGCTGGGGCAGGAACAGCCCGTCAGCAGCGACACTGCCACCTTCTTGGAACTGACTGCCGACACGCTGGTGCTGCGTTTCAACACGGGTGTGCAGGGCTATTACAGCAAAGAGGAAGAATAATCCATCAGCAGCGAAATTGCCTATAAATAGCAACAGTCTCGATTCCAGACAACAGAATCGAGACTGAGTTTATGCGGCTATAGAAGCTGATGGCTGAGAAGCCGCTGCTCGGCCAGCTGCTCGTACTTTGTTCCGGGCTGACCATAGTTGGCATAGGGATAGATGCTGATGCCACCACGTGGGGTGAACAGCCCCACCACCTCGATATACTTGGGCTGCATAAGGCGTACCAGATCCTTCATAATGGTGTTGACGCAGTCCTCATGGAAATCGCCGTGGTTACGGAACGAGAAGAGATAGAGCTTCAAACTCTTCGACTCCACCATGCGCAGGCCCGGAATATACAGTATCTTTATCTCGGCAAAGTCGGGCTGCCCAGTGATGGGACAGAGCGAAGTGAACTCTGGACAGTTGAACTGCACCCAGTAGTCGTTGTCCGGATGACGGTTCTCGAAGGTCTCAAGCACCTCCGGCGCATAGTCGGTAGCATATTCGGTCTTGCGGCCCAGCTGTTGCAGGCCTTCTTGCTTGCGTGTTTCTGACATAATCTTTGTCTTGTTAAAAAGTGGCAGGCTGTACCAATCAGAGTGATAGTCATAGAGCATCACCTTGTCGGGAAATTCAAGATAAGCCATGCCGTAGAGCCTGCCATCAAAACGATGGCAGGCTTACTCTTCTTCAATAGTCGAACGTGTAGGTTATCTCCGTGCCCTTCAGCGCGTCGCTAACGGTCATCCGGCTGACACTCTTGTCGGCATTCAACTCGGTGGCAACACTAATGTTGCGCCCAGTAGAGGTAGCGCCAGTGAGGATGCTGGTGCTGCGCACATAGCGGAACATGGAGAGCAGCAGCATGGGGTGGCACTCATCGAAGCCCAGGAGCAGCTGATTGACGTCGACAGACTGATGGCGGTTGTCCATAGAGCCATAGTTCAGCTTAAGCGCCTCGTTACAGAGATCGGTGCCGCTTCTGAGACGGTTGATGTAGCGCAGGCTGTCAGCACAATGCAGGCTGTCGGCTGCCAAGGACTGGCCACCGAGTAGGATGCCATAGAGCTGATAGCTGTCCTGACGATAAGACACAAAGTTGAACGCATAGGTCATGTTGGGCGACACGGCATACTGGCTGTAGTACTGCGAGCGATAGCCTACGGTGTCGCGGTCGCCTATAAGGTCGGTTGCCTGATAGCCCAGGTCCATCTCGCCGCGCATGATGTTACCAGCATTGTTCACCGTAATGACGCCTTCCGACTCGTTGTAGTTGATGGTGAGTTGCTTAGTGACGCCGTTGGCATCTTTCAGTACATAGTTTACGGGGCGGGCATGACTATCGTAGTCGATGGTGGCCTCATAGCCGTCGCTCGACTTGATGGTCTTCACCAAGGCAGCATTACCCAGCGAACCGTCACCACGCGTGGCTGTCTGTAGGTAGTGCCACGAGGTGTGTGCATCGTCAGGATGGTCGGTGTCGACTATGGAGAAGCGGGCCATGCGCGATGTGCCCGTAGTGTTGAGGTCGTAGGTCACACCTATTCTATTTATAGTGTTGCCACGTCCGGAGAGTGTCTGCAGCTGCACCCAGCTGGCGCCTGCAGTCTCTGGAGTAATCTTCCAAGGCCCCAGTGCCGTGAACACAAGCGAGTCGGCTGTGGTGTTGGCATAGACGCCAGCATTGATATAAGGAAAGCTGAATCCGGCCCTGTAGGGATCTTCGTCCTTCAGGCACGAGGTGGCCAGCAGACCTACTGCGGCTGCCAGCAACAATGATTTACTGGTCTTCTTCATATTCTATATAAATTAATGTATATGTGGTATATATTACATGTCATCGTCCCAGCTGTCGAAGTCGAAGCCTTCGAAGTCGTCGAACGACGGAGCAACGAAGGCATCCATCTGCCTGCGGTCTTTCTTTGTAGGTCGGCCTGTACCGCGGGCACGGTCGACGAAACCACTGATGCGTGTCATCTCGAGCAGTTCGTACTGGTCGGGGGTAGTCACGTTCTCATAGATTTCGGGCAACAGCTTGGCACCCACGCGCTGCTCGATGGTCTTCAGGATCTTGAACGAATAGGTGATGGGGGGCTTACGCACGCTGACCACTTCGCCCACCTTCACCATGCGCGAGGGCTTCACGCTGGTGCCACCCACCGTGACGCGTCCGTTCTTGCAAGCGTCGGCAGCAATGCTGCGCGTCTTGAAGATGCGGGATGCCCATAGCCATTTGTCAATACGAGCCTCACTCATTTTTTCCCTAACCTGTTGTATTGGTTCATGGTGATATCGATGCCTGCCAGCACAAAGCTTTTCAGTATCTCTACGGCTGTATCGATGCTGGGTTGCAACGTCTTGAGATCGTCGTCGGAGAAGCGTCCCAGCACCCAGTCAATCTGTCCGCCCTGTGGATAGTCGTTGCCGATGCCCATGCGCAGCCGTGCATACTGCTGCCCTATGAGTTGCTGTATGTGGCCCAAGCCGTTGTGGCCACCATTGCTGCCGTTGGCCTTCAGGCGGAATGCCCCCAATGGAAGGGCCACGTCATCGCTCACAACAAGCAAGCGCTGCTGGTCGATATTCTCCTTGTTCAGCCAATAGCGCACGGCATTGCCGCTGAGGTTCATATAGGTAGACGGTTTCAGCAGAAACACCTTGCGCCCCTTGAGCGAGGTTTCGCCAATGAAGCCATAACGTTTGTCCTCAAAAACGACATTGGATGCTTTCGCAAAAGCATCCAACACCATGAATCCTGCATTGTGGCGGGTTCCCTCGTACTCTGCGCCGACGTTGCCCAGACCAACAATTAAGTACTTGTCCATTCAGCAAAACTATTTTCCTTACTCAGCGGCAGCGGCGGCAGCGGCCTTCGAAGCACGGGTCTCCTTGACCGAGCAAACGACAACCTGTGCAGGAGTAGCAAGCTCAAGACCCTCGAAGCTCAGCTCACCCACCTTGATGGCCTTGCCCAGACCAAGGTTGGTCACGTCGACTTCCAGAATCTCTGGAATCTGCTTGTAGGGAGCAGTCACCTCAATCTTACGAATCGAGAGGTTCAGCTTACCACCTTCGCGCACACCCTGAGCCAGACCGTTCAGTTTGACGGGAATACCCACGGTGATGGGCTTCTGCTCGTTCACCTCGAAGAAGTCAGCATGCAGCAGGGCATCGCTTGTGGGATGGAACTGCAGCTCCTTGATAATGGCCTTGCGCTCCTTGCCGTCGATGTTCAGGCAAACCACATAGACGTGGGGGGTATAGATAGCCTTGCGCAGCTCGGCAAACGATGCCGAGAATGCCAGTGCCTTAGGCAGACCCTTCTCATCCTTCTCCTCACCATACAGGTTGCAGGGCACCAAACCCTCCTTGCGCATCAGCTTCGATGCCTTCTTGCCAGTGGCCTCACGCTTCTGGCCGTTGATTGCGATTTCTCTCATAACTTTTGTGTTACTCTAAATTAAGTTGATAAATAAAAATACTTGTGCTTAATTCGCCATCACACGATGATTATTTCGTTGTGCTTTCCGAAAAAGCGGTGCAAAGGTACAAAAATAAATGATAAATGATAAATGATGAACGATAAATTTTCAAAAAAAACGTCTTTTTCTTGCATAATAGATGGAAAATTCATAATTTTGCAAACGAATCGAGTAAAAGAACCAACATATAAGATGATTAACAGAGAAATCATTCGGATAAAGATTGTTCAGTTAACCTATGCGTACTATCAAAACGGTAACAAGAACATGGACACGGCAGAAAAGGAGCTGTTCTTCAGTCTCTCCAAAGCCTACGACCTCTACAATTACCTGTTATCGCTGATAGTGGCCGTAACGAAAGAGGCCGCACGCCGACTGGAGATAGCACAGAACAAAGCCCGCCGAGAGGGAGCGCCCGAACCGAGCCAGAAGTTTATCCTTAACAGGTTTGCCCTGCAGTTAGAGGGCAACAAACAGCTTATGGAGTTCAACGAAACCCAGAAACGCTCATGGGCCGACAGCCCTGAGTTTGTGGGCAAGCTGTTTGAACAGATTGAACAAAGCCAGATTTACAAGGAATATATAGAAAGCGACGAAGAAGACTACGCCACCGACCGCGAGCTGTGGCGCCGTCTCTACCGCACACTCATCCAGGAAAACGAAGACCTGGAGCAACTGCTTGAGGAGCAGAGCCTTTACTGGAACGACGACAAGGATGTGGTCGACTCGTTTGTGCTGAAGACCATCAAGCGCTTTGAAGAGAAGAACGGCAGCAAGCAGGAGCTGTTGCCCGAGTACGACTCTGAAGAAGAACGCGACTACGCACGCAAGCTGTTCCGCGCCACCATCCTCAATGCCGATGACTACCAGCGCTACATGACCGAAGCCTCGCGCAACTGGGACTTCTCACGACTGGCCTTCATGGATGTCATCATCATGCAGATAGCCATTGCCGAGATGCTCACCTTCCCCAGCATACCGGTATCGGTGACGCTCAACGAATATGTAGAGCTGTCAAAGATATACTCTACCCCCCGCAGCGCAAGCTACATCAACGGCATGCTCGACGCCATTGCCCGCCACCTGATACGCTCAGGACGACTGATGAAGCAGATGAGTGAGCCACGCAAGAAGGAAGAACGCCGCAAAGCCTTGCTCAACAAGGAAGAGCAAGGAGAAGAGGAAAACTAGTTTTTCGCATAACAACCATTATTAATAATACAAACAGACAACAATGACAGACATCATTCTCGCAGCACAAGCCGCACAGGGTGGCGGTGGCATGGGCATGTTGCTCATGATGGTGGCACTCTTCGCCATCATGTACTTCTTCATGATTCGCCCACAGCAGAAGAGACAGAAAGAGATACAGAAGTTCCAGAACGAACTCACCGAGGGCACCCAGGTGGTGACCGGTGGTGGCATCTACGGCACGGTGAAGAGCATCGACCTGACAAAGAACACGGTCGACGTGAAGATTGCTCGCGATGTCGTTGTCACCGTCGACAAGGGCTACGTATATAAAGACATGGCCAACACACCGCTGCAGAAGTAACAAGTAAGCACCCGCAACAGACCGTTCTAAGGCTTGAAACTACGCGACTTATATCGTATAATCAGGAATTTCCTGTTCAGCCGTGCTAACAGGGAATTTCTGATTTTCTTGTTTTTCTTCGCCCTGGCAGGCATCTTCTGGCTGCTAATGACGCTTAACGGAAGCTACGAACAGGAAGTTCGCATACCCGTCCGATTCGTCAACATACCAAAGAATGCCGTGCTCACGTCGGGAGAAACAGACACCCTGCGCGTGAATATAGCCGACAAGGGGTTCATTCTTGCCACCTATCTCTTCGGACACGAGCTACAGCCCGTCGCCATCGACTTCAAGACCTATGCCCACGCCGGCGGAACGGGCAGTGTGCCTGCCGCTGATCTGCGGAGAATGGCCACACAGCGCATCATGGCCTCGTCGAAGATAACAAGCATCAAGCCCGACAAGCTCGTTTTCTACTATAACTATGGTGAGAAGAAGCGCGTGCCTGTGACCTACAGCGGACAGGTGCTGCCCGATGAAATGTACTATCTGGCCAACGTAGAATACAAGCCCGACAGCATCACGATCTTTGCCTCAAGAGAAAAGCTCGACAGCATAGACCTCGTCTATACCGAGCCGCTCGAGATTGCCAATGGACGCGACACCATCACCGTAACGCCCCTGATACGCAAGATGGCGGGCGTAAAGATGGTGCCAGAGCGCATTACCATCAACTTCCATTTCGACGTGCTGACCGAAGTGAGCATCGACGACATACCCATCAAGGGCATCAACATGCCCGAAGGTAAGACGCTGCGCACCTTCCCTGCCAAGGTCAGGGTGAAGTTTGTCACTGGCATCAACCAGTATCGCAACCTGTCGGCCAGCGACTTCGAGGTAGTGGCCGACTACAACGAGATTCACGCTTCGCCATCGGCACAGTGCCGCATCTACCTGCGGCGGACACCCGACGGCATCACCCGGGCACGCCTCGACACTACTATGGTGGACTATCTCATAGAGGAATAGGAAGAGCAAGCCACAAAACAACCCAAAGTGCAGCAAGGAAATGAGCATAAAGACAGGCATCACAGGAGGAATAGGCAGCGGCAAGAGCTATGTGTGCAAGCTCTTGGCACACCGTGGCATCGAGGTCTACGACTGCGATGCGGCCGCCAAGCGGCTTATGCGCACCTCTGCCATCCTGCGCCATCAGCTCACCGACCTGATAGGCGCTGAGACCTACCTGCCCGACGGCACACTGAACAAGGCGGCTGTGGCTCGCTTCCTGCTGGCTTCCGAACAGAATGCCAAGGCCATCGATGCCATCGTCCACCCTGCCGTGTTCGACGATTTCGAGCAAAGCGGCAAGCTGTGGATGGAGAGTGCCATACTCTTCGAGTCGGGTATCAACCGCCTGGTAGACCGCGTCGTTGTGGTCACCGCACCTGAGCAAGTGCGCATAGAGCGCATTATGCGCCGCGATGGCATCAGCGCCGAGAAAGCCCGCGAGTGGATAGGCCGCCAATGGCCGCAGGACGAAGTGCTACGCCGTGCCGACTACGAAATCGTCAACGACGGTATTGCCCCGCTCACGCCCCAGCTCGATGCTCTTTTCGACAGCCTCACGCAACCCCCACAGCCCTCATAAGGCCTATCCCCCATAAGTTCCATTAGACCTATTAGACCCATAAAATAACAAAAAAGAAAAAAACATCATGCAACAGACCATTTTAGCCATTGCCGGAAAGCCCGGCCTTTTCAAGCTCGTTTCGCGTGCCAAGAACAACCTCATCGTCGAGGCTCTCGACGAGACCCACCGCCGTCAGCCGGCCTTTGCCAAAGACCGCATCACCTCGCTGGCCGACATCGCTATGTATACCGATGCTGACGACGTGCCCTTGATGGATGTTCTCGAAAGCCTCAAAGCCCTGGAAGAAGGAAAGAAGGCCAGCGTCGACCCGAAGAAGGCCAGCGGCGACGAGCTGCGCGAATACTTCGGCAAGGTGCTTCCCAACTTCGACCGCGACCGTGTCCACGTGAGCGACATCAAGAAACTCCTTCAGTGGTACAACATTCTCATCGACAACGGCATCACAGACTTCAAGGAAGAGATGCAGCCTACCGACGGCGACAACATCGACGATCGTAAGGAAGCCCCCACCAAGGAAGATGCATAGCCAAAGAAGCTACACGCCATACAGCAAGCAAAGCCGCGACGACTCACTAAGTCATCGCGGCTTTGCTGATTATTGCAGGCTGCCTGTCTCAACTCAGAACCCGCCGAAGCCACCGCGGCTGTTAGGACCGCCACCACGGTTGCCACCACCAGGGCGACCACCGCCGAAGCCACCACGACGCTCGCCGTCGTAGCGCTCCATACCGCCCTGCTCAGGACTGCGACGCATCTGCTGGCGCATCTCCTTCGTGCCGAAGAGGTTCAGGCGATATGTGGCGCGCAGCATCACGTAGCTGTTGATCGAGTTGTACTCGCTGTCCACACGGCTCATGGCACTAATGGCACGCGAGAAGTTAGACTGCTGACCCAGTATATCGTAGAACTCCAGTCGCACGGAGAGCGGCTTGCCTGGCAAGAAGCTCTGGGCTATCTGTGCGTTCCATATCAGCTCATCGGTGTTGGCAGCGGCATCGCTGTAGCCACGACGACTCGACATGTTCAGATTGGTGGTGATCTGCATGCCCCAAGGCATCTGCAGCGTAGTGTTGAAGCCGTAGTTGAAAGCCCAGGTGTTCAGCTTCGAGTTCTCCTGCATGGCGTTGTACGAGTAGTTGTACTGCACACGGCCGTTCAGTTCTACCTCCAGCCAGTCGTTGCGATAGCTGGCACCCAGCCGCTCGGCAATGGTTGTGGTCTGCGTCGACATCTTGCTCACATTGCCATCGCGGTATACGTCGATGTATCCCACGCGGTTGGCATAGCTGGCATCTGTCGAGGTGTTCACGTTAAAGTAGCCAAGCGTGTCGAGAGCCGTATTGAAAGTGAACACACCGCTCATGTCCCAGTTGCCGTTGATGTTCTGCGGCTGTGAGGTGCGCCCACCGGTCTTGGGGTCGTAGGTAGTCATGTTGGCCACCGAGTTGCTGGTGGTAGAGAAGTTCAGGTTGGCAAACAAGAACTGCTGATGGCGCTGGAAGTAGTCGTTGTAGCGCCAAGAGAAGCGCTGTGTGAACGATGGCTTCAGGTAGGGATTACCCTTGGTGATGTTCAGAGGGTCGCTGTTGTCGGTGATGGGCAGCAGGTCGCTCATCGAGGGCTGACTGGTAGAGCCACGATACTCGAAGCGCATCTGTCCGCGGTCACTCAGTTTCCAGCGGAAGTTTGCCGTGGGACTCCAGTTCACCACAGAGCGCTTGGCCACGGTGTCGGTGCCCAGTCCGCGATAGGTAAATTCGCTGGTCTGCGGAATAATCTGCACACCCACGTTGAAGTTGTATGCCTGTCGGACAACGCGCAGCATAATCTCGCCCGTGTGTATATAGTTCTTGTACTGCGAGAAACGGCTCAGCGAGTCGTCGCGGAAGTCCTCATAACCATAGGGCGACAGGCGGCTGAAGATAGTACCCCACTCGCGATAGTCGGGGTTCAGGTCGCGCATGTCATAGCGGCGCGTAGGGTCGGTCTGGCTCCAGAAGTCGTAGGTAGAGCGGTCGTTCTTGGTGTAGCGATACTGGAAATTGTAGCTGAACTGCAGGAAGGTGGCCTTGAAGATAGGCTCGCTGTAGGTCAGGCGTGCGCTGTAGTCATAGCTCTTCTGCGGCGTAAGGTTGTAGCGGTTGCGCTGATAGGTAGAGTCGCCCGTGGCCAGCTGATAGAGATCGACGACACTGCGCGAGAACGACTCCGACTCGCCCTTGCTGTAGTTGGCGCCTAAGCGCAGAGTCACGTTGCGACCGCCACCGCCCAGCTTTCTGTTCACCTGTAGCGAGCCTCCGAAACGCTGCGAGTCGCTATAGGTCAGGCCACCGTTGCGGCGCTGGTTCACCACCAGGCTGTCCACTCCCAGCAGGCGCGAGGCCGCGAGCAAATCGCTCACACCAGCATCGCTCATGGGGTCAGTACCATAGCTGGTGTACTGCGGATAGATGTCGTAGGGATCGGCCGAATAGGTAGCCGACCAGCTACGCGACAGACCGTCGCTGCTCGAATAGGTCATGGTGGGACGGAAACTTATGTTCCACAGCGTGTCGGGCGTCCACTCGACACGCATCTGTGCATTCCACGAAGTAGAGCGCGAGTAGTTCTGGTTTGTGCTGTTAGAGAACGACCCTGTGCGTGCCACGAAATTCTCGGTCGACTGGCGGCTCCATGCATCACCGTCGTTATGGTTCCAGCGCACGTTGCCGTCCCACTTCACCACATTCTTCTTTTCATAGTTTATGTTGGCTGCACCCATCTTCGACGACTGCAGACCGTTGCGGCCACCACCGCCGAAGCGGCCTCCACCACCGCCACCGCCAAAGCCCATGTCGTTGGTGTTGTTGGCATTGACAAAGCCCATGGCGCGCAAATCGTCCTTCATCATGGCTCCCATTGCACGGCCCGAGTAGCGGTGCTCCGTACCCACACCACCATCTACATTGGCAAAGACACCGCGGTTCATGCCACGCTTCAGCCCGAAGTCGAGCACTGTCTGGTCGTCACCATCGTCTATGCCAGTGACACGGCTCAGGTCGCTCTTCTCGTCGTAGGTCTTAATACGGTCTACTATAGAGGTGGGAAGGTTCTTGATAGCCGTCTTCGTATCGCCGGTCATAAACTCCTTGCCATCCACCAGCACCTTCTTCACCTCCTTGCCGTTTATCTTGATGGTACCGTCTTCGCTCACCTCGGCACCTGGCAGCTTCTTCACCAACTCCTCCACTACCGAACCTTCAGGTGTCCTATACGCGCCCGCGTTATATATTATGGTGTCGTCCTTCGTCGTCACCTTGGCAATGTTCTTCACCACCTCGGCGCCCTTCAGCAATATGGCATCGGCCTGAATGGTCATGGTGCCCAGCTGCACCGGCTTACCATCGGCCACTGTCACATTCTTGAACAGCGTCTTGAATCCCACGTAGGTTATGCGCACAATGAACTTGCCATCTTGCGGGGCCGTCATCTGAAACTGGCCATTGGCGTCGGTCACTGCGTTAGCCGCCATTGTACTGTCGGTCTTCAGCAGGGCCACCGTGGCCTGAATCACGGCCCCATTGTTGGTGTCTATGACCTTACCGCTCACCATACGTTGTGCTTGTAGAGAGAGGGCCATCGCAAAAAGCGCGGCCGTCAGGAGAAGAAAATGCTTCATTCTTGCTAAATTAATTATCCGTAATACACCCTATTTGACGCCTATTGGATGGCAAAGTTTAATCTAAAGTTAGGATTTTATGCTTAATTTTGATGAACAACACCTTAAAATCGTAAAATATCTGCTCAATTTCTTTTCAATCTATACATTATTATCAGCGATTTTATGTAATTTTGCAACCCAAAGAGTATGGAAAGACAGAAAGTTATCATATCCGATGGCTTGGAGCGAGTGCTTACCGAAGCCATGGCCGAGTGCCGAGCCGACCGCACGTTTGTGTTAGTCGACCAGACTACCGAGCAGCTCTGCCTGCCCATTGTGCAGGGGTTCAGCTGTATGCAGGGAGTAGAGAAGATTGTGATTGGAGCAGGCGACGAGCACAAGACACTGGAGTCGCTGGCCCACGTATGGGCAGAGTTGCAACGCCTGGGAGCCACGCGCCACTCGCTGCTGCTGAACCTTGGCGGCGGCATGGTGACCGACTTGGGGGGCTTTGCCGCGGCAACATTCAAGCGCGGCATTGGCTGTATAAACATTCCCACCACGCTGCTGGCCATGGTCGATGCATCGGTGGGCGGCAAGACGGGCATCAACTTCGGCGGGCTGAAGAACGAGGTGGGTGTGTTCCGCAACGCCTCGTCGGTTATTCTCGACACGGTGTTCCTGCACACGATGGACCGCGAAAACCTGCTGTCGGGCTATGCCGAAATGCTGAAGCACGGACTTATCAGCCCCACCAATGTATCATCAACGGAGAGAGGCAACAGCATGCTGGCCGAGCTGCTGGCCTTCGACATTGAGAAGCCCGACATGCAGCAACTGGGCCGCATGGTGGCCGACAGCGTGGCCGTGAAACAGCGCGTGGTCATAGCAGACCCCACCGAGCGCGGGCTGCGCAAGGCTCTGAACCTGGGCCACACCGTGGGTCACGCCTTCGAGTCGCTGGCTCTGCGCCGTGCACAGCCCGTGCTGCATGGTTATGCCGTGGCATGGGGCTTGGTGTGCGAGCTTTACCTCAGCGTGGCAAAGACGGGCTTCCCCACCGACGTGCTGCGCCAGGTGGCGGGCTACATCGTCGACCACTATGGCCGAATGCCCATCAGCTGCAACGACTACCCCACCCTGCTGGAGCTGATGACACACGACAAAAAGAACACTGCCGGCACCATCAACTTCTCTCTGCTCAGCGATGTGGGTCAGCTATGCCTCGACCAGACGGCATCACGCCAGGAAATTGAAGAGGCCCTCGACTTCTATCGTGAAGGGCAATAAACAGAAAAGGCTGCTTCATAACATAGGACGCATCGTTATAAACCATAGGTATACAACTTATAAACCTATGGTTTACGACAGATATACCTATGGTTTACAGCTTCTATTCCTTATATTCCGTTCCGTCCCAGCGATAGAGATAGTCGCCGACGAGAATGTCGCGCACGCCATTGGTCTTGTGCTGCAAGAACTTGAACTCCTCACCGCAGCATGACGTCTCGGTCTCGCCACCCTTGCCCCACTCTATCTTCTGCAACTGCATCTGTGCCCCCCATAAGAGCCACTTGCAGAAGCAGTGGTAGAAGCACAGACGGTCTGCCACACCATCATCGTCGAGGTCGTAGCTCACCCACTGTGTTCCGTCCTCCTCGTCATCTTCGGCAAAGTAGTCAGAGCGCTTTATCACCTTGTCTGCCTTGCCTACGCTCTCTGTCTTGTTTTCCACCTGTCGGACACTATGGTTCTCATAGACCCAGCGGTCGGTGTGCACGCCATACTTCATGACAAACGACCACTTGCCGTTCCACTTCTCTATCTCGGGGTCGGCCAGCTCTATCTCGCTGGTCTGGCCGAATGTGGCACTCTCCTTGTCGTAGTAGACCACGTATGGCAGTGGGTCGGCAGCATTGCCACCATTCGACTCAAAGACAAGTGCCTCAACATGGCCGTCTTCATCGTAGTCGCGTTGATCGGAGATATACATGCTAAACATGTCCGACGTGATGCCCGTCTCTATCCACTCGCCGCCTTGCTCGGCCATCAAGCGGTAGTTCATTTCCTTGCCCACCACTTTATAGCCGGTCACGGCCTTTTCTTCTTCCTGTTCAGCAGGAGCCTCGGCCTGCTCGTCGGAAGCAGCAGAGGCTTCGAGTGGCACGTAGAAGGTGAAGAGGTGCTCGCTTGAGACCGTTGGCACATAGTAGCCAACCGTCATGAACCGAGGCGAGTCGTTGTGCATGAACTGATAAAGGCTGTCCACCTGCTCGGCGCTGAGCTGACGTGTGTTCAGCAGTGTGGTGGGTTCGGTCTCGGTAGACAGGCGATAACAGTGGTTCTTGCCATAGGCTATCTGCCAGCCATCGTCTTCGCTCACTATCTGGATGGGCATCTCGTCGGCCTGAGGATACTGCACACTGACAATCTTCTTTGGCTCCGGCTGCAGCAGACAACCGTCTACCAGCTCGGCCAAGGCGAAGTATACTTCGTCCATCTCGCCATACTTGCATACAGGACAGAGACCGGCCAGCGGGCCCTCTGCCACGAGACCGAAGCAGGTGTAGCACTTGTCCTGCAACGCACTGAGCACGTCGGACGTGATGGGCTGCGGCGTGACCTCGCTGCATTGCGACTTCTTCACATAGCCCTCGAAGGCTTCCCATATCTCTTCCGTGCCCACATAGACTTTCAACCACTCGCCTTCATCGGCCAAGAGGGGGCACACTTGTCCGGAACCGAGCGTTGTCTCGCTACGGCTGTAGCCCTTACGCTCAGGGGTGTCGCTCCATCCGTAGGAATAATCGGGCATGTCGCACTCGCAGTCCTCGAAGTCGCTCACCAGCACTGGGCTGTCGTCCGACGGTGCCTTGTGTATCTTCACCTCGTCGGTGGTGAACGTTACGAACTTGTCCCACTGGGGTTTCTCCACGCCCAGCAGCGGTTGTTTGTCCTCGCTGCACGAGCCCAACAGCCCGATGCAGAGAAAGACTGCCAGCACCAAGGCTGCGCAGGCTTTCAGATTGTTGTATTTGTGCATGATATCACAAAAAATAGAGTTACATATCTTCGTAGGTGTCGAGATAGGTCACGTGGGTGACAAGGTATTCCTCAACGCCGTGCTTGCCGTCGGCACCGCCAATGCCGCTCTTCTTCACACCAGCATGGAAGCCCTGGATGGCCTCGAAGTGCTCGCGGTTGATATAGGTCTCGCCAAACTCCAACTCACGGCAAGCCTTGGTGGCAATGTTCAGATCCTTGGTGAAGATGCTCGATGCCAGACCGTACTCGCAGTCGTTGGCCCACTCAATGGCTTGGTCGATGGTAGAGAACTCTACGAGCGGAATGACCGGGCCGAAGGTTTCCTCGTGGATGATGTCCATGTCCTGACGGCAGTCGTCGAGCACGGTGGCAGCATAGAAGTAGCCCTTCTCGCCCACGCGCTTACCGCCGCAGAGCAGCTTGGCGCCCTGCTTGATGGCGCGTTCCACCTTCTCGGTGACGCTCTCCAAGGCGCGAGCCTCTACCAGCGGGCCCATGTCGACGGTCTCGTCCTGGCAGGGGTCGCCCACCTTCACCTTCGACATCTTGTCAACCAATATCTTCGTAAACTCGGCCTTCACTTCCTTCTGCACATAGACGCGCTCGGCGTTGTTGCAGATCTGGCCATTGTTGCCGATACGGCTGTCCACAATCCACTGTGCAGCGCGCTCCAGGTCGGCGTCCTTCATAACGATGGCAGGAGCCTTGCCACCCAGCTCGAGGCTCACCTTGGTGATATTCTTCGAGGCGGCGGCCATGATGCTCTCGCCTGCACCTACACTGCCCGTCACAGAGACGATGTCGATCTTCGGCGAGCCAGCCATCTCGTTGCCGATGACCGAGCCTTTACCCGTCACGATGTTGATGACGCCTGCAGGCAGACCCACTTCGTCGACCACTTTGGCAAACTCGGTGCAGTTTTCTGGCGTAATCTGCGAGGGCTTGATGACGATGGTACATCCGGCGATGAGGGCAGCACCGGCCTTACGGGCAATGAGGAAGAACGGGAAGTTCCAGGGCAGTATGCCGGCCACGACACCGATGGGCTTCTTCGTGAGCAGGATGGTCTCGTTGGGACGGTCGCTGGGTATAATCTCGCCCTCGATGTGGCGGGCGAAGCTGGCCATATATTCAAAATAGCTGATGGTGGCGCCCACCTCAATGCTGGCCCAAGCCCGGGTCTTGCCCTGCTCGCGCATGATGATCTCGGTGAACTCCTGTTCGCGAGCCTTGATGCCTGCAGCAATCTTCAGCAGATACTGGGCACGCTCAATGGCGGGTGTCTTGGCCCACTGCTTCTGCGCAGCACGGGCAGCGTCGAGAGCACGGTTTACGTCTTCGATAGTGCCTTCCGGCTGGCGCGAGATAACTTCCTCGGTAGAGGGATTCAGTACTTCAATCCACTTGCCGTTGCTGCTATCGCAGAACTGGCCGTTGATATACATCTTCAAGTCTTTCATACGTGTAGTATTTGTTTTAGGTGATTAGTATAAGATTCGTTAGCAAAGTTACGGAAAAAAAGCCGAAACAGCAAGGAGTATATCCGTTTTTTTGATTATTTAATACTTTGACACTACGTAATGTAGCAGTTTTGTAACATGCTAATCAAGAAAATATTTGTACCTTTGCACCCGCATTGCCGGCGGCATGCTTCGCCAGGCTGCACATTATTAACAATATAAATAGGTATATGACAATGATGGGAATGCCCCTTTGGGCATGGATAGTGTTCTATGTATTAGTGTTCATCATGCTGATAGCCGACCTGAAGATGTTCGGCAAGAAAGGTCAGCACGAAGTGAGTGTGAAGGAAGCACTGAAGATGACGGCTGTGTGGATAGGTGTGTCGCTGCTGTTCTGCGCAGGCATCTACCTGTTCTATCCCATCATGCCACACGAGAAAGCCATGGAGTTTCTGGCGGGCTACCTGATAGAGAAGTCGCTGTCGATGGACAATCTGTTCGTGTTCCTCATGCTGTTCTCGTTCTTCGGCATTGAGCGAAAGTATCAGCACGAGGTGCTCTTCTGGGGCATCTTCGGCGCACTGGTGTTGCGCAGCGTGTTCATCTTTGCCGGTGCGGCCATGGTAGAGCGCTTCGAGTGGGTGCTGGGCCTGTTTGGCCTGTTCCTGCTCTACACGGGTGCCAAGATGTTCGGCCATAACGACGAGCAGCAGGGCAATCCTGCCGACAACTTCATTGTGCGCCTGTTCAAGAAGTTCTTCCCCGTTACCGACCAGCTTCATGGTGACAAATTCTTCGTGAGGGATGATGCAATGAGTGCGGAAGCAAATTCTTCATTCTTCATTCTTCATTCTTCATTTAAAGCCACGCCACTTTTCATCACCCTGCTGGTCATAGAGACCACCGACGTGGCCTTTGCCGTCGACTCCATACCTGCAGTGTTCTCAGTGAGCCGCGACCCGTTCATCGTGCTCACCTCCAACATCTTTGCCATCTTGGGCCTGCGTGCACTCTACTTCGCACTGGCTGCCGTGGCCAAGTACTTCAAGTATCTGAAGTATGGCCTGGGCATCATCCTCATCTTCGTGGGCATCAAGATGCTGCTGGCCATGGACGAATACGTCAACGCTTTCGGCGCTTGGCTGGGCTACGAGTGGCACATGCCCCACATCGAGGTGCCCACGGTCTGGTCGCTGGCCTTCATCTTCGGTGTGCTGGCGCTGTCTATGGGGCTGTCGGTGCTTGTTTCGAAGTCATCATCCGCAGCACCATCTCGTCAGTGATGCCCATGCCGTCGGCACCAATGGCCGTGAGGTTGTATATGCAGCGGTCAACGCTATCGTCCACGATACCCTCGGCCGGCGTCACACACTTGCCCTCCATAGCCAGCAATGCCGAGAGCACAGCCGTCGACACGCCCGAAGTAATCTTCAGCGAGCACGACGGCTTGGCACCATCGCATATCATGCCCGTGAGGTTGGCTATCATGTTCTTCACCGCAGCGCATACACGGTCATAGTCGCCCCCCATCAGATAGACAATGCCTACGCTACTGCCTATCGAGGCCACCACACACCCGCAAAGGGCCGACAACCGGCCAAGCGACTGCTTGATGTAGATGGCCGTGAGGTGGCTCAACATCAGGGCGCGGATAAGTTCCTCTTCAGTGTTTTCGTTCTCCTTGGCATAGACGCACACTGGATTGGTGGCACATATACCTTGGTTCCCCGACCCGCTATTGCTCATCACCGGAATCATGGCCCCACCCATGCGGGCATCGCAGGCCGAAGCTGTACGCGAGATAATGTGCGAGAAGATGGTGTTGCCGAAGATGCCCTTTGAGAGCGGACGGTCGATGGTCTTGCCCAGGTTGTGACCGTAGTTGCCCTTCAGCGCCTCGCGTGCGGCATTCATGTTATACTTGCGCGTATCCTCGATGAAGCGTATCTCCTCGAGCGGTGCCGTCGTGGCAAAGTCGTAGACAAGACGGAGGTTGAGCTTTGGAGTTGTCTCGCCCGCTTTCTCACCAGGGCAAGTGTCCATGGTCTGAACGGGATAGGCAACAAAGTCGGTATGGCCCCCCGCAATGACGGCAGTCTGGCTCCTATCGCCCGCACTGACTGTCACCTCCACATACAGTTTCTCGGCAATGCCAGCCTTCAGTCCTATGCCTATGCGGTTCTCTGCCACAAACAGCTTGGCCTCGGCCAGCGCTTCGGGTGTCATGTCCCTGAGCACCTCCAACCTATACTCGCTCTTGCCGATGATAGCCCCCAGGGCAATGGCTATGGGCAGGCCCACCATGCCCGTGCCGGGAATGCCTACGCCCATAGCGTTCTTCAGGATGTTGGCACTCAGTAATACTTCTATATGCTGGGGCCAACAGCCCAGCATTTCGGTGGCCCGCGCCGTGCATAGCGCCACACAGACAGGCTCGGTACACCCTATGGCGGGCACCACCTCGCGGTGCACCAGGTCAATGATTTGTTGTCGTTTCCTTGCGTCTATCATAGGTTTTCTCGGTTATCTTATGAACACATCTCTTCTCCTTCTCACACATCAGCCACCACTATATACCATGGCAACCGTCATGCCCCTTCCCGTTTGTCCGCTGCAAAGTTACGAAAAAAGGTTGTAACAAAAGACAGATTTTTGAGAATTAACGCAGAATGACTGTAAAATAAGGGCAAAACGGGGAAGAACGAGGAAGTACGAAAATGAGGGAAACGCAAAATTGGGAGGATTGGTGAAGGAGTTAGGTTTCCAAATCGTAACCCGAA
>ERZ842401.3644-NODE-3644-length-18869-cov-4.019294_pt1 | contig 18869 bp, 11 predicted proteins | sample MGYA00521270_ERZ842401 | MGnify/ENA primary metagenome ERZ842401 (study PRJEB31892, sample SAMEA3878208) | bioreactor metagenome | biome: Moose rumen | place: Sweden | collected 2011-10 | study: EMG produced TPA metagenomics assembly of the PRJEB12797 data set... | reverse complement strand
TAGGAAGGTAAGTGTAGAAACAGTTATTCCGGTTTCTGAGAAGGAACCGGGATAATTTTATTTATTCATCTGAAGGGCCAAAATCTCCTCCTGGCTCAATCCGGTAAACTCTGACACGCGAGAGGGCCCCTCACCGGCCGCAAGCATCTTCAGAGCCACCTTTTGCATAGCGGAAGCTTCGCCCTCCGCTCTTCCTCTGGCTTCACCTTTTTCTTCGGCGGTGGCCATTTGGTTGACAATATCTCTGACTGTAATCATTTGCTTGATGTATTCGGAACGTTCCTTCGGGGCAAATTTATTAATTTCCGCAGAATTAAACAACAAGTCAAAGATTTCTCCTTTCAATTCTTTTGGACGCTCCTCCATCTCCGGCATCTTCCGCAACGCGTAGCAGAAGTTATCCAGCAACGACGCCTCGCTGGTCATTGCCTTCCGGCAATTGGGGACCTCCAGGAAGATATACTCCACCGGGATGGGCATATCCTCACCCGTGGAAAGTTCCTTTAGCCTGTATCGGTACAACACCCTGTCGGACCCTTCGTGCAGCGGGAAATTGACCACGCCGATAAAATAGATTTGCGGCAAGGTCCAATCCGTGTTTCCAACCGGAATCTGCTCCTGAATCACAAAGGTGGAGTTGAACAGCGCCCGCTCATAGAAGGTCTTCTGTTCCGTGAACTGCATTTCTACTATGAAATGCGCTCCTGTCTCATCCGTACAGTGCACATCCAGTCGGATATCTTTTCCTTCCTCAATGGGATTCACATACTCCTGCGGCCCAAAACTCAACTTGGCAATCTTCCGTTCAGGAATCATCTCCTGCAGAAAGAGTTGCATCAGCCGCCGGGCCGGGGCCCAGCCAAACGTCCTCTTGAACCAGCGGTCCATCAACACATTGGCATACCTGCCAATCTTCAATTCGTTTTCTTGCATAATTGTAGGTTTTAATGACACCGGGCCCGGATGTCGGTTTCTGCAAACATAGAACAAGGACTCCGGAAAACCTACAATCGTAAAAAAAGTTGTGTTGTTTTACATGCTTTTTGTGTGTTTCTTACGATTAGAAAGAATACCCCAGGCCAATGCAAAGGGTGTTCCCCAGCACCTGGGAGGCGGTGAGCCAGGAGGCGTCCACATGGAAGCCGAAGAACTTCACGCCCAGACCCAGCGAGGCATAGGTGGGCTGGGGAGCGTTGCCGGTACCCAGATGGAAGCCGCCGCGGGCGAACACCATCTTGTTCCAGTCATACTGCAGGCCCAATCCCAGGCCCAGGCCTCCGGTGAAGAAAAGGTCTCCGTCGGCCGCCAGCTGCAGCCCGCTCTTTCCAAAGGCAAAGTCATAGGCTACGCCCAGTTTGGCCGATGTGGGCAGCTTGAAGGAGTTCTCTCCGGACTTGACTCTCATGCCCAGGTTGGCCACGCCGGCCGTCGCCTTGAGGCCCTTCATGGAGAACGTGACAAACAAATCCCCCATCACGGAGCCGAAGCTGGCTCCCTGGGCTACGGTGGACGTGGCGTACTTCACGTTGAGTCCGGCCGACAGGAAATCCGTAAAGGCAAAGCCGAAGCCGGCACCCACCAGCAGGTCTGAGGGGGCGAAGGTGTTCTTCCCGTTTCCGGTATTGTCATAGATGGTGTACTCCTTTCCGTTCTGGTAGGCGGCTGTCACATGGATGCCGATCCGTTTTCCGGCCTTGATGCCTGCCAGGAGGTTGAGGTTGGTGGAGGCGGCTCCGCCGGGAGCCCAGCTCTGGAAGGAGAAGGCCACGTCGCTTCCCCGGAAGGGCACCACGGCGGGGTTATAGAGTCCCTGGTTGGCCTGCGTTCCGCCCATGGCGGAGGAAATGGCACTGCGGTCGATGGTCACGAAGGGGAGGGCAGGAGCCTCCTGCGCCATCAGGCTGGCGGACCCGAGGGCCATCGCCATCAGAAAGAATAATGTTTTTTTCATAATCTCTTACAGTTTGACGATGGTTTGCTTGAAGCTGTTCTCTGCGTAGGATGCGCTGAGGGAATAGACTCCCGGGGCGCACTGGGAGAGGTCGATGGAGCCCGGCTCGAAGGCGCTGGCCTGCACCGTTCCCTCAAACACCCTTCCGCCCGTGGAGGACACGATGATCACCTCCACGCTCACCGGGTTCAGCTCCGCGCTGCTCACGTACACATAGTCCTTTACCTGGCTGGGATAGGCCTGGAGGGGCGTGTCGGCGTTTTTCACCAGAACCTTGAAGGTCTGATTGGCCGTGAGCCCCTTGGCATCGGCACCGGTGAGGGTGACATCGGCCAAACCATAACTGAGCGTGGTGCCGTAAAGGATATTGCCCTGCTGGTTCAGGTTAAGCACGGAAGGATTGGAAATCTTGATGGTGTATTTCAGCGTTTCCCCGTCGGGATCTTCGATATAATCATCCATCTCCAGGGTGAACTTCTCCCCGGCGTTGTGGAAAATCATGTTGTCAAGCGCTTTGATGACCACGGGGGCCTGGTTTTCCATAATGGTGTAGGGGATGGAAAGGGTGGTGCTGAGCCCATAGCTGTCCTTTGCCTTCACGCTGGCGGTATAGTTTCCGGGGTCGGCGGCGTTGCCGGACAGGGTGAGGATATAGCTGCCGTTCCCGGCATCCTGCCAGGCGTCTGCACTGCCACCACTGGTGAATTCCACCTTTACCTCATGGCCGTCCGGGTCTGCAATGCTGTAGGTGATGGGGACCACCTGATAGGCGCGAATCCGGTAATCGCCTTCATAAGAAGTGCTTATGACAGGAGGGTTGTTCTTTTCCGTCTTCACCGTCTTTACGGGAGAAAGGGCGGAGAAGTTGCGGCCGTAGTCATAACCGGCCAGGGCCACATTATAGGTGGTCTCGAACTCCAGGCCGGAAAGGCGGCCGGTTATCTCTTCGCCCACCTCCAAATTATCCACCGCCACCACAACGCTCTTTACCTTGTCTCCGGGCTTGGCGGGATCCAGGGAAGCAAGGCTCTCCGTGCTGGCAAATAGGACATAGCCGGTGGCCGGGTCGTTCACGGAGTTGCCGGTCACTTCCCAGGTGAAGTCAATGTTGTTGGAAACAGGAGTGGCCGTATATTCGGATATGGCATCAGGTGTATCCAAATTGCCATACATGAAGGCGCCTAGGGCGTCCACCAGCGGGCCGATGGCGGCATTTTCAGGAAGAACGTTCGGGTTGCCTCCATTCAGCAGCCGCTCTTTGAGCATATCGGCCGTAAAGCCGGGGCCGCCGAAGTAGGAGACCACCAGTGCAGCCACGCCGCTCACGTGCGGGCAAGCCATGGAGGTTCCCTGCATGTTGCCATATCCGCCAGGCAAGGTGCTGCGGACGGCCGTTCCAGGGGCGGCAATGTCCACCCAGTCGCCATAATTGGAGAAGCTGGCGCGCTTGCCGTCGGCTCCCATGGCGCCCACCGCAACCACGCCCTCGTAATTGGCCGGAGCACCATACATCAAGCCATCATTTCCGGCAGCAAAAATAACCACGCCTCCCTTCATGGGAGAATCGGAGAGTTGGTTCCCGCTGTTGTCGCAGCCGGCATACTTGATGAAATAATCCACGGCGGCCTTCTCGGAAGAGCTGATTCTGAGATTCTTGGCCCGTTCCAGTTCCTCGGCACTGATGGTCCCGTCTTCGTCCGTATCCACAACATAGCCCCAACTGTTCTGTGAGATGACCGCACCATGGTCTGCGCCCCATTTGAGGGCCGAAGGAGTGTCTCCGCCATTATCCCCGAAGATTTGGCACGACATAATCTTTACGCCCCCTTCTCCGGTGGCGGCATTACCGCCGGCAATGCCACAGACACCCTTTCCGTTGTTATTAACGGCGGCAATGGTTCCCGCAACATGCGTTCCATGGTCATCGGCATCAATCACATAACCACCTGTTGTGAAGTTCTTGCTGCCGTCGGCTCCGCCGGGAAGCGTATTGCCGGCCAGGTCTTCATGGTTAAGGTCCACGCCGCCGTCCACAACGGCCACAATCACGCCGGGGTCTCCGGTGGTGTAAGTGCTCCAGACTTTTTCCACATTGATATCTACGCCCGTGTTGGTGGCATTGATAAAATGCCACTGGTTGGGAAGCATCGGGTCGTTGAAAACGGCCGTGCTGCGGATTTTGCGCTGCCCTTCCACATATTCGATACCCTTTACTGAGGAAAGGGAGAAATCGGCCTTGGTAAGGGAGTTGGAAGGGTCGTATTCCACCTTGTACCAGCGGTGCAGCCCTTCGCGACGGGTCCGCTCTTCAAATTCACCCGCGTCCGGGAACAGGCGCTGCATGGAGGTGACACCCAACTCCTGCGTCAGGTTGTTGAGCGCATCGCTCTTGGTCTGGACCATTCCGTCCTTCAAATCTTCTTCTATCAGGGCCGAAAAGTCCTCCGTCACATAGACATAGGCCACTCCCGGCTCATAGGGCGCATTGTCCTGCTGTGCCATCGGAGACAGTTCCACCGGCTCCTGCAGAGGCGCTTCCTCCACCACCGCCTGCTTGGCGCAGGAGAAGGCCAGAACGGGCAACAGGGCCCATACAATCCATTTCTTCTTCATATAGTAACTAGTTTAGATTTTCTGCCAAAAAATCGCCAACCTTTTGCAGGTCCGCCACGTTGTTCCACTTGATTTTATTCTCTTTCAAGAAGGCCTTCACCGCGTCTTTATCCAAACCGGGAACGTCCATTACATCTTTTCTGGCGGCCTTGATTTTGCGACCCTTCACAAAAAGATATTTCTTGGAAATCAGGGACAGGGCTTTTCCGCTCTCCTTGTTCATCTTCAGCTCCATGTGGTTGATGTTGGTGCTGGAATTGGTTCCGCCAATCCCTTCCAGCGAGCTGAGCGCCGTGGTGCCGATGGTGGTGGAAGAAGAACCATATGCCCCGCCTGTTTCGTTAAGGGCGGCGTAATCAATGTCCTGAGCCTCCAAGACCAGGCTCTTGCCGCTCATACTAAGGACCTTGAGCATTTCTCCGGCTGCATTTTGATACACGTCCTGGCCAATCCGGACCGTCAGGACATCTGTCATGTTGGCCACTTTGATATAGGCCCCTTCAATAAAATGGAGCTTTTTGTCGGCCAGGTTGATATTGTACTTGCCGCCGTTTTCCTTCCCGCCGTTCCAAATGAGCGACCCGTCCTGGAACTCATCGTACATATACGGCCAGGAGGAGGTGGGCACGTACTGGCCGAAGGCCACCCAGGTCCCCGCAAACAAGGATACAATCAATAAAAGAATCTTTTTCATAGCAAATTGTGCATTTTTGCTATGAAATTTACAAATATAGTAAAAAAATACAGCACCGTCAAGGGGCGGTGCTGTAGAAAAGAGTAAGGTGTTCGTCGCTTATTTTGAAAGGGGAAGATTTTGCTGATACTCCCGATCAGAGAGGCGGGTAGGCGTCCAGTAAGACTTCAAAGAGGTCTTTGCGGCCTTCGGCGTTTCTTCAACTTTGGAGAATATCGGCATAAACATATTATAGTTATATCCAAGATAATCTGCCTCCGGATCAATATCTGCAACATTACCGCTTGCCGGCATGGCATAAATGTCGTACACATAGCCAGGGTAGTCATTCCCATCAGTGAATTCTCCTTCTTTGGTCATATACAACGTCATGTTGGGTTCCTCTTTTGAGCTAAAATAAGACCATGCAGAAAAATCCAAGTAATAAGAACCGTAAGTAAAACCACCGAGATAAGCCGCAGAATAATGAACGGGGAAAGTTAACTCACCTTTGTCAACGTCAAAAGTACCATAGAGTTTGAGTTCATCAAAACCATAATACTCTGTAATCATGATGTTTCCTTTTTTGGCGTCATCACTCTTGGCGACAGTAAGTGTCCAGGGATCTTCATCTTGCTTCGAAGTAAAGATGGTTTTCCCGGAATTCTTATACGTGCCATAGATGTTATCCAGTTTGTAGCCATAGGAATACAGGAAGGCACCGATGGTAACTTCTGCGCTGGTGTTTCCGTAAATATCGGTAATGTACTTCGCGGGAACGGTGATAGTCAGTTTGTCTCCGCGTATCGGTTCCGCCAGTTTGGAGGTCTCCGCGTGAGGATAAACCGCCACGGAATCTTCTTCAGCCACATACGTGAAAGCGTCGGTACCGGTGAAGGAATAGGACAGGTTGTAGTCTGTGTTTTCATAGACAATCTTGCCCTTCAAGCTCTTGTCAGCCTTGAAAACAACTGTCCCTTCCGGGAAGCCATATTTAACAGGGACAGAAAGGTCGGAAAGCAGGTCAATCTTTTCCTTTGCAGGCACCAGGGTAATTTCCTTGGTGGAAACGCGGCCGTAAGCGCCGCCAAAGCCCATGGTTCCACTGCTGGTTACACCCGTCACGTGCTTCATGGCGGCGCAGGGGTTGCCAACGGCATCCACGAAGGCGCCGGCGGGATAAGCGACGGTGTAATAAGCGCCGTCAGGAAGAGGATTGGTTCCGTCCAGGGTTACGGTAAAGGTGGCGGTTGCGCCGCTCACGGCCACAGCAACTTTGGCTGCGCCCATGGCACCGGTCTCCGTCACAACGGATTTTCCATCAGCATCCTTTCCAATGACAGCCAGGTTGTAAGCATAGTAGATGGCCTCTGCGGGCTTGCTCTCATCATACTTCACATCCTCTGAGAACTTCACGGTAACCACGTTCTCTTTCCGGGAAGGCGTACCGGCCTTCGGCGTACCGGCATCCGTAGTGAGGAAGCTTGCATTGGCAATCTCTCCCACCACACCGGTGGTGCTGCCGGCCACGGCATAGATCTGATAAGTAGTATTGGGGTCCAAATCATCCAGTTCGATGGTGGTAGAATTGGACGTGGCATACTTCACCAGACCGTTGGCCACGGAAGAGTACTTGTTGGCATACAGGCTCTTGGCATCCAACTGGGCCGTATCGTCTGTATCGCTTTCATCCACAACGTAAGCATAATAGTTGGCCGCACCGGCAGGGGAGATGGTAACGGTAGCCGAGTAGTCGGTAATGTCGGACACGGTGATGTTCACCGCAGGGGCCTTCACCACCTCGTCCACATGGGAATTGTCCTCCGGCATGGGCTTGCAGGAAAACACCACAAAAGCGGCAGCGCTAAATACAGCAAGATATTCAAATACTTTTTTCATAACGCTTCAGTTTTATTTTTTGGTGAGCGTGAACGGATCAATCCACTCTACATAACCTGCACTCTTAATATATCCGACCAGGCCGAATTCTCCGCTGGAGAAGGTGGTGGCAGAAGTCTGGGTTAGCGTAACGGAGGCTCCGGTCAAATAGACGGAGCTGGCATCGCCCTGATAAATCATCAGGCTTTCGCCGTTGGAGTACTTGTACCCGGTATCTACAGGAAGCGGAATCACGATGATGCGGCTTCCTTCCTCACCGGACACCTGACCGAAGACATCGAAGCTGTAATTGGAACCCAGCCAGGAGCTCACGCCGGACATAATGTCGGGGAAGTGTACCACCGTCAGGTCGGATGCATCCTTTACAATGGTAACGGTCTTCGTAGTGGAACCGTCAGTCAGGGTATACTCTCCCAGAATATCAGACAGCGGGTGATCCAGGTCGTTGATGGTAAAGTTGCAGACGTTTTCTGCTCCCAGTTTGAGACCATTGGCGTTTTCCAGCTTAATGACAACCACTTTATCACCTGTAAACACGCCTTGGTTGGGAATGATTTCCAGTTCAATGTAAGCCGTACGGTCCGTTCCATTGAAAGAAAGGACGGCACTGGGATCTACCAGGTTGAAATGCTCGCCGGCCTTGGCAGTAGATGCTTCCGTATCTATGGAGTAAGTAACCGTCGTAGCGATGGGCTCAAGAGAGGCGATGGTTACCGGAATGGAAACCTTTCCGGCCGTTTCGGTTGCAGCCATGCTGGTTTTGTCAAAAGCGGCATAAGAATCGGCCGAATTGAACTTCGGATTCTCGTTCAGTTTCGAGCAGGAAGCGAAAGCCAGGACGGCCGCTCCTGCGAGAATGAGTTGATATTTTTTCATCTTAGTTCCTCCTTATATTATTTGCTGTAACCCTCGTTTTGAACCAGGTTCTCGTTCACCGTGAATTCACGGGCGGCGATGGGCATGGCCCAGCGGTAGTCACCGGCGGGGATACTGGTAGGGATGGAAGTACCGGAAACATCGGTACGGGTCATTTCGCGGCCGGTGCGGGCCAGGTCAAACCACAGGTGGCCCTCCCAAGCCAGTTCCTTTTCGCGCTCCAGATAGATGTTGGTCAGCGTGGCTTGCAGAGGGGTGGCGCCACGGTTGTTGGCAATGGTCGCCAGATCGTCAGCGGCGCTGGCTCCGGTCACCTGGGCACCGTTCAGGATAGCCTCGGCACGGTTCAGGTACATTTCGGAAAGACGCAGGACAACAATGTTGGCGGCATCGATGGTACCCATGCCCTTACCGAAGTATTTCATGGTGAAGAGAGCGTTGCCGTCAGGGTCCGGAGATACCAGCGTCTTGCGCACATCGCCGTCTTCGTAGATGTTCAGCAGGTCTTCGGAAGCACCGCAGTCACCATAACCCAGATAGCTGGTCATACCGCAAACGTTGGTGTTGCCGGTACCATAGGACTGGGTGGTGTTCACATAGATTTCGAAGATAACCTCACCCTTCGTACGGGGCTCTTCACGCCAGACGTTACCCGCCTTGTTGGCCACCTGGTCGGCCGTCCACATGGTGTACTTCTTGGACTCGATAACTTTGGTGGCGTAATCGGCCGCACCCTGCCAGTTCTGGGAATACAGGTATACACGACTCAGAAGGGCCTGGATGGCGGTAAGGCTCACCTTGGCATAAGGATCGGTACCGCCGGCACGGGTGTAGTCGGGGTCGATGATTTTCTCGGCCTCCAAGAGGTCGTCGATAATCTGCTTGTAGGTGTTGGCCATGGTCTCACGGGCCGGCTTTGCCGTAGCGTCTGCGGTAAGCACCACGGGAACACCCAGGTTGGCGGGCTCTGAGGTGGCCTTGATTGCATAGTAATACGGCATGGCGAAGGTGCGCACCAGGTCAAAGTGAGACAGTGCACGAAGGAACAGGCACTCGGCCTTGATGTTGTTCAGCTGGGCCTCCGTGGCCTCAATTCCGTTATTCTCCTCGTCAATCTTATTGATGACGGCGTTGCAGCTCAGGATTACATAGTAGGCCTGGCCCCACAATGCCTTGGTGTTGGAGGCTGTGTAGCGGACGGAGTACTGGTCGGTATAACGGCCGCTGTCATACTTGGTGAAGTTGACCCAGCGCTTGCCGTTCATGGTCTGCATCTCGTTGGAGAGGATGAAGTCTGCACCATACCAGTTGGTCGAAGCCAAAGGAGCATAGGCTCCGGATGTGGCCATATCCAGACCATCAAAAGTGGAAAGGGTAAGGACATCACTCTGGGACAGCTTGGGAGCTTCTTCCAGGAAGTTCTTGCCGCAGCTTACGAAGGTAATGGCGGCTGCAAAAGCAATGATGATATACTTTTTCATAATCTGTTCCTTATTAGAAGGTTATCTCTATGCCACCAACAAAGGACTTGGTGAGCGGATAGGCTCCGGCAGTGATGCCGGTCACGCCTTGCTCGGGATCCCAATAATCAACTCCGTTGAAGCAGTAGAGGTTAAGACCGCTCACATAAATGCGAAGGTTGTTGATGAAAATCTTCTTGGTGAGCTCCTGGGGAAGGGTATAGGACAGGGTTACGTCCTTGATACGCAGATAGCTGGCATCCTGCAGCCAACGGTCGTTATACCAGTCGCTGGATCCGGACGTATTGCCGGCAACGGGTTTAGGATCACAACCTGTATCTCCGGGCTGTTTCCAATAGTTGAGCGCACTGGCAAACTGGTTCATGTCCATCTGGGCACCGTCAGAGTGCAGATAGTGGTTCTCGTTCCAGAGCAACACCTTGTGGCCGGCCTTGAACTCGAAGAAGGCGCTCAGGGACAGGCCCTTCCACTGGAAGGAGGTGTTAAAACCACCCACCCACTTGGGTTCCGGGGACCCGGCATAGTAACGGCGGGCCTTGGCGTACTGATTGGTCAGGGAGCCGTCCTCAGTAACCCACAGCGGTTCTCCGTTGGAGGGATTAACGCCGTAATAGTCATACAGGTAGTAGGTATACATACCCATACCCACAACCTGGCGGGTGTTGGTGCCGATGAACTCGTCACCGCCCAGATCAAGGATGGTGGTCTTGTTGTAAGCCACGTTACCGCCGATGGTCCAGAGGAGGTCGGGCTTGGAGATGATGTCATAGTTCAGGAGGAACTCCACACCGTCGTTCTTCATGCTGCCCACATTGGTGAAGATAGAGGAGAAACCGGTGGTCTGGGGTATCTGCTTGGTCAGGAGCAGATCCACGGTCTTACGGCTGTACACATCAATACTGCCATTCAGGCGGTTCTTGAAGAAACCGAAATCGACACCCACGTTCCAGGTCTTGTTTCGCTCCCAGGACAACTGGCGGTTCTCCAGCTGGGAAGGAAGGTAACCGGAAATGCCGTTGTAAATGGCGGAACCGTACAGGCCGTAAGCCTGATAGGCGGAGATACCGTTATTGCCGTTCACACCGTAGCTCAGACGGAGCTTCAGGAGGTCCACATTCTTCACGTTCTTGAGGAACTTTTCGTTGGTGGCGTTCCAGGAAGCGGAAACAGACCAGAAGGTGCCCCATTTGTTGTCGGCTCCGAAAAGGGAGGACCCGTCCATACGGATATTTGCCTGGGCGAAATAACGATTGTCAAAGTTATAGTCAGCAATACCGAAGAAGGAGAGCATGGTCTCGTTGGTTTCACCATAAGCAATCTCCGTGTGGCTCTGGTCAAGGGAGCTCAGGAAGTAAGGCATGTTGGCATCGGCCGCATCCGTGTACATCTCGTGGGACTTGCTGGAATAGCGCATGGCTTCCTGACCCACGACGGCACGGACAGAGTGATAGCCTCCGAAAATATTGGCATAGGTGGCCGTATTGGAGGTGGTGAGCTGGAGAATCTGGCGGGAGCCTTCATCCAGCTGATCGGCATAGGCTGCACGGTGAGCCATGGGGCTGTAGTAGTGACGGGAAGTCAAGTTGAAGGTTTCCATGGAATTCTTGGTCTCCAGATCCAGGTGCTTAATGGGAGTCCAGCGCAGGTTCACGGTACCGTTGATGTGCCAGGTCTGGTCCCACTTGTCATCGTAAGTGGCGCTGGCGCGGGCGTTCTCACCTCCATTGTAGTTTACGTTGGTCACATAGAGGCCCTCGTCGTTGGTGGTAGGATCCCAAGGGAGCCAGGTCATTCCGGACCACAGCGGGTTGGCGCTGTAAAGGGACTGCATGGGAACGTCGGACTGCTTGGTATAGGCCAGATTGAAGCGAACACCCATCTCCAGGTTGTTCAGGAGTTTGTAAGAGGTGTTCACGCGGCCCTGTAATTTATTATAGTCGATACCGTAGAACACACCCTGGCTCTTCTGGTAGGTGAAGGAGCTGTAGAACTTGCCGCGGGAATTACCACCACGGGCGCTCACTTCATATTCCTGCAGGGTTCCCACGCGGCTGAACTCGTTTACGGCGTTGGAAAGCTTGCCGTTCAGCAGGGACCAGGGGCGGTAGTAAGAACCGCTGGGGTCGTCCGGATCCATGCCGGCGTTGATGATGGCATCACGCTGATAGGTGAGAAGTTCCTCGGCGTTCATCATGCGGAAGCCGCTGTCGCTCTGGAGCCAGTTGGCACCGAATTTGGCGCGGGCAGTAAACTGGGCCTTACCCTCGCGGCCGCTCTTGGTAGTTACCAGGATAACGCCGTTGGCGGCACGGGAACCGTAAGCGGCGGCAGCGGCGGCATCCTTCAGAACAGTGATGGACTCAATATCGTTCGGGTTCAAAGCGTTCAGGGAGCTGCCGGACTGTTCATTTCCGCTGAAGTTCACGGGACCGGACACAACCGGAATACCATCTATAACCCACAGAGGGGCGTTGGAAGCGTTGATGGAGCCATTACCACGGATACGGATATACGTGTTGGCGCCAGGCTGACCGGAGTTGGCGCTGATGGCTACACCGGCCAGCTTGCCGGACAGTGCGTTTTCTACGGAAGTAACCGGGGCCGATGCCAGGGTTTCACCTTTCACGGAGGAAACGGACCCCGTAACAGCTTCACGCTTCTGCGTACCATAAGCTACAACTACGACATCTTCCAGGACCTGGGCATCCTCCACCATCACGAAATCGATGGAGGCGCGACCGTTCACGGGAACCGTCTGTTCCTTGTAGCCGATGATAGAAACGGTCAGGGATCCCTTTGCCGGCGCACTGAGAGAATACTCTCCTTCAAAATTTGTGACTGCACCCTGGGTGGTACCCTGCACAAAGACAGCAGCTCCGGGAAGCGGGTTTCCGCTATCATCCTTTACAGTACCGCTCACACGGATATTCTGGGCAAAGCCCAGTGCTCCGATAAGCAGGAATGCGGCTGCCGAAAGAACAAGCTTAATTCTTTTCATAAGCAAGACATTAGTTAAACATAAATATTGATACTGATACAAAAATCCTTACTTTGCCGTATCGATACACTACTAAACGTCCGTTTAAAATAAACGAAACTTGGCTGCAAAGATGCAAAACAAAATTTTAATTTGCAAGCCCGTCAATGTGGCCACAAAGTGCAAATCAACAACGAGTTTCGGGTTTTTAAAAGTTTTTAATAGGTTTTTCCGGATAAGTTGGTTATAATTTTTAAATATCCTGAACAAAAATCTAACAAATCGAAAGCAGGAAAATTTTTTCGCTTCTTTGCATATTTGTGCTTTTCTTCTGCGAACAGGTGAATTCCAATAGACAGGACGTGCTATTCTTCCTCCTCCAGAATCCAGTCTCCAATAGTTCTGGACTGTGAAGAGAAGTTGATGCCTGGTTTTTATCTGTCTGGTTTTTTGTCAAGAATGTTCTTTTCGGCTCATTTCCCGGAAAAATTTGAGCCGATTTGGGCTGATTTTGAGCCGAAAATTTGTGAACCAGAAGGAAAAAAGCCTGATGACTATTAAGAGGATGATTACGATCGAAGGTTCTGGATTACCTCTAAGGGGAGAGGGACAATGGCGGCAATTTCATTATCCGACAATCCTGTTTTTATCAGGTTCCTGGCTATCTCTTTTTTCAAAGCATCCTGCTCAATCGCCGCTTCTGCTCGGGCTTTAGCAAGGCCCTCTGCCCGTCCTTCGGCCAAACCCTTTTCCCGTCCTTCGGCCAGACCCTTCTCATGTCCGTCCTTCAGCCCGTCTTCAAGGGCCTTTCTTAGTTGGTTCCTTCTGTCTCTGTCTGTTGTCATATCATATTCGTACTTAACCTTTTCTTCCGGCGTAAATTTAGTAATATCTGCCGACTCAAACAATAGTTCAAAAATTTCCTGTCGCAGTTCCAAGGGCCTGTTGGGTAAAAATTGCATGTTATGCATGGCGTAGCAAAAATTATCCAAAAGTGTGGCCTCCGGCGTAAGGGCTTTTCCACAGTTGGGAAGTTCCAGAAAAATAAACTGAATCCTCTCTGTCATCTCTTCCCCGGAGAGGGTGTCTCTGAGAGAATATCGATACAGGACCCGGTCTCTCTGGTCCGGATGCATGCAAAAATCCATCAGACCAATAAAGTACACAGTGGGAAACTTATACTCGTCCACGCCTTTTTCCAATTGATCAATAATGGCAAAGGAGGAATAGTACAGCGCGCGTTCATAAATCCAATTTTGCGGCGTTACCTGCAACTCTACAATAAAGCGACTGCCCTCCTGATCTGTACACTCAATATCCATGCGGACATCTTTTTTACCAGGATACTGATTGATGTGCTCCTGTGGGGCATACTTAAGCGCAGCAATCTTGCGCTCAGGAATCAATTCCTGCAGCAAAAGCAGGAGCAGCCGCTTTCGGTTTTCACTTCCGAATGCCCGTTTGAACCAGTCGTCCAAAAGGATGTTGGCATAACGCCCTTTCGCTTCGCGCGAGATGTTCCCGGAGTCTTCCAGACAATAGGGCCAGAATTTACGAGGCTCGTAGCCGTCTACAAGGTTGTGAACCATAACAAATGAGGATAAAGAAATACAATACACGACCACAGTACTTCTGTGGCGGTGTTACATTACCCTCAGACAGCTCTGGAACAGGCACCTTGTCCCGAAGACAAGGCTTCTTCACCACAAGAACGGGCGAAGGTTACACTTTCCTGGATAGGGTCCCCATAACAAAGGGTTCAAACTTCAATCCCTGTATCCTTCACGGCTATCCCCACGGCAAAGATAACAGGAATATTTTAAGAATCCAACTCACGGGACAGCTTCAAATACCGCGAAAGGGTGTTGGGGTGGATGTGAAGGCGGCGGGCCAGCTGGGCTATCGTCATCCCTTGGGCGCGGAGGCGGAGTATATCGGCCTTCTTTTGTTCAAATAAAAGACGTTGGGCCGATGGTCCCACCGGCCTTCCCAACTTGACGCCGGCCTGCTTCTTGGCAGCCAGCGCCTCGCGCGTGCGTTGAGAGATAAGGTTGCGCTCAATCTCTGCCGCCAGGGAGAAGGCGAAAGCGATAATCTTGGCGTTGAGGCTGTCCGAGAGCTCGAAGTTGTCCTTGATGGAATACAGGTGGAGCTCTTTCTGGGAACAGGTGTTCAGGATGGACATCACCATCATCATGTTTCTCCCCAGGCGGGAGAGTTCCGTACATACCAGGGTGTCTCCGGGTTTCATCTGGCGTAGCAGCTTTCCCAGCGTGCGCTTCTCCAGCTTTTGGGTGCCGGAGACCTTCTCCTGTACCCATCGGCCTATTTCCCGGCCTTGCCGACGGCTCCACTGCTCTATCTCGTAGCGCTGGCCCTCGTAAGATTGCATTTCCGTACTCACGCGGATGTAGGCGTAATTCATGGTCCTCCTTTTTGTGGTTGTAATACGATTCTGTTCCTGGGTCTTAAAATCGTAAGAAACACACAAAAAGCATGTAAAACAACACAACTTTTTTTACGATTGTAGGTTTTCCGGAGTCCTTGTTCTATGTTTGTTGGTGCCAGACAACTCCGTCCGGCACTAACAATTATCTTTATGAACATCAAAATGACTCCTGCGCAGATGCGCAAATTCGTAGCCATCGTCAATGAGGTGGAACGATACCGGGATCTCTCCGAGAAAGAGAAGGAACAACTGGTTTTATCTATCCTGGACCATCCGTACATGGACCTTCGATGTGACTGGGCCTTCAAGCACGTGATGAAAAACACGGAGATTTTGAAGATGCTGCTGAACGACTTCCTGCCGGAAGATATTGAGTCGGTGGAACCACAGTCCAACGAGATTGACAAGATGCGCCCGGATGACAAGAACGTGATCATGGACGTGCTGTGCCACACGGCGGACGGGAAGGAGTTTATTGTGGAGATGCAGCGGAAGAAGAAAACGACGTTCAAGAACCGGATGCTGTACTATGGCGCCTCCATGCTGCATGCCCAATTGAAGCCACGGGAACCGTATTCGGCCCTGAAACCGGTCTATGTGATTTGCTTCATGGATTTCAAGATGCACCATGAGACTGACCAGCTGGTGTACCGGTACTCGCTTTGCGAGCAGGCCTCCGGAGAGCGCTATAATGACCTGCTGTCCGTTTATTTTTGTGAACTGCCCCGCTTGCAAGCAACTGCCATCGAAGGTCTTGACCCAGTACAAAGTTGGTTTTATATTCTCGTAAATATGCGTATCTTTGCAGGAAAACCGGAAGATATGGGAAAACGTTATGCTGCCGTTGCAGAGGAAGCGCGCATGCCTGGCCTTCCGGAGGAAGAAGAACTGACCAAATATTTCCGCAATATGATTACCGAAGAAGAAAGACTGGATATAGGTACCGCCTACTATGAAGATGGTTTCAATGATGGTATGGAAAAAGGAAAGGCGGAAGGCGAAGCAAATGCTATGCGAAAGATGGCCTTTAAGATGCTTGCGGCCGGTGAGGTGCCCTCTCGCGTGTCAGAGTTTACCGGATTAAGCCAGGAGGAAGTTTTGGCCCTTCAGAAGAAGTAATAACCTCAAAAATATCTAATCGGAGACGGAGTACGAAAGTGCTTCGTCTTTTTTGTGCCTTTCAAATCATAAGTTCAGCCATGGTTTTATGTCTGTTTTTGATTCACTAAAAAACGGACGTTTAGTAGTGTATCGATACGGCAAAGTAAGGATTTTTGTATCAGTATCAATATTTATGTTTAACTAATGTCTTGCTTATGAAAAAAATTAAGCTTTTTTTCGCAGCAGTGGCTTGTCTGCTTTTTGCGGTAACCGCGCTGGCACAGAACAAGGTGTCCGGCATAGTTACCGATTCGGCAACAGGCGAAACCCTTGCGGGTGCAGCCATCATGGTACAAGGCACCAGAACAGGCGCCGCGGCCGACGCTTCTGGAGTATATACCATCTCTGTGGCGGCCCCTCAGAGCGCTGTTCTCGTTGTCAGCTTCTTCGGCTATAAGACCGTGGAAATTCCCGTCGCAGGAAGATCCGTGGTTGACGTGGCCCTGGACCTTGACGCCACTGTTCTGGACGACGTGATTGTCGTTGCTTATGGAACCATCCGTCGCGAAGCGGCGACCGGTTCGGTATCGGCCGTGAAGGGAGAATCCCTTGCCGCCGCTCCCGCCACCTCCGTGGACAAGATGCTGTCCGGAAAAATGGCCGGCGTTCAGCTGTCTTCCTATTCGGGACAGCCCGGTTCCACCACCACCATCCGTATCCGCGGCACCTCCTCCATCAACGCCGGCAACGAGCCGTTGTGGGTCGTGGACGGAATTCCTATCATTGCCGATGACAACCGCGCCCTTTCCAACTATGGCGTGGGCGGCGGTACCAACACGGCCTTCCTGAACCCGAACGACATTGAATCCATCACCGTTCTGAAAGACGCCGCCGCCGCATCCGTTTACGGCTCCCGTGCCGCCAACGGCGTCATCCTTGTCACCACCAAGAGCGGAAAGAGCGGCCAGGCCCGCTTTACCGCCCGTGCCAAGTATGGTGTGCAGCAGCTCGCCAATGACAACAACTACCGCCCCATGACCGGCGAAGAGCTGATTGGTTACTGGCGTGACGCGGCCGTCAACGGCGGTTACGACCCCGACGATCCTTCATCGGCCTACTATGTTCCGTGGTCTCTCCTGGAAAACGGAACCCACAACTGGTACAAGGACCTCACCCGGCTGGGCTCCATGCAGGAATATGAGGTGAACGCCACCGGCGGAAACAACCGCGGATCCTACTATTCGTCCCTGTCGTACCACAAAAACCAAGGCGTTTACTACGGAAGCGACTACAGCCGTTTCAGCGCCCGTATCAACGCCGATTATAAGTTGCGTGACGGTCTTAGCACAGGTACCCGCCTGAATGTGAGCTACAATAACTCCAATTCCGGCCCCATGGGCTCCTCGTACTATATCAACCCTGCTTTCGCCATGTTCCGCCTCCTCCCCTGGACACCCATGTACAACGAAGACGGAACCTTCACCAATCCCTCCGAGAACGCGGGTTACAACCCCATGGCCAACGCCACCTACGACGAGAACAATGACAAGGAGTTCCGCTTCAACGGCAGCATGTTCCTGGAGTGGAAACCCCTCCGCCAGCTCTCCCTCAAGACCACCAACGGCGCCGAGGTTTCCACCATCGATTCCCGCGGCTATGACAATCCCCTTGCCGACCCCGACGGAGAGGCCTCCCTCACGACCTACCGCATTAAAGAGGTCCGTTACACCACGTCCAATACGGCCACTTATCAGGACACGTTCGCCGGGAGACATTCCGTTCGTGCCCTTCTGGGTCAGGAAGCCATGCTCAACACCTATGACTATCTGGGTGTAAGATCCCCCAACGTGGACCCGGCCATCCCGTACCCCACCACCTCCACGCAGGCGCAGGATCAGGGAACATACGGATATAGCCAGTACAGCCTCCTTTCCTTCTTCGGCGTACTGGACTACAACTACAACGAAACACTCTTTGCTTCGGCCTCCATCCGTGCCGACGGCAGCTCCCTGTTCGGCTCCCAGAATCGCTGGGGCGTGTTCTGGTCTGTTTCCGGTTCCTGGAACATTGCCAAGGAGAAATTCATGAAAGCCTCGGGCAAATGGCTGAGCCAGCTCAAGTTGCGCGCTTCCTACGGCGTGAACGGTAACAATAATATCTCCACTTACCGCGCATACGGCGTTTATGGAACCACTCAGTACAACGGGGTCACCGGCATGGTCCCTTCCCGCCCCGACAACCCCAACTTGTCCTGGGAAAAGAACAAGACCTGGAACGTAGGCCTTGACTTTGGCTTCCTGGACGACCGCATCACCGGCAGTGTGGACTTTTACAGCCGCCTCACCACCGACATGCTCCTGTCCAAGAGCGTTCCCTACACCACGGGCTTCGGATCCAACTTCATGAACACCGGCTCGCTCCGCAACCGCGGCGTCGAAATTATGATTGACGGCACCATCCTGCGCAACCGCGACTGGAACTGGACCGTGGGTGCCAACGTGGCCTTCAACCGCACCAAGGTTCTCGACCTGGCCGGTTCCGGCTTCCTGACCGCCGCTGATCCCCGTAACGACGAGGAAATGGCCGTCCGCATCGTGGAAGGTATGAACCTGTATAATTTCTACATCCGCGACTACGCGGGCGTGAACCCGTCCAATGGTTACGGCCTCTTCTGGACGGAGGATCACAAACTGCCCTCCGACCGTACCAAGGCCCGCTACTACTATGCCGGTTCCCCGGAACCCAAGTTCACCGGCGGTTTCAACACCAACGTGTCCTGGAAGGGTCTCTCCCTGAGCGCCTACTTCGACTTTACGTACGGAAATAAAGTGATGACCAACAACTGGTTT
>ERZ842401.3643-NODE-3643-length-18871-cov-7.878348_pt1 | contig 18871 bp, 22 predicted proteins | sample MGYA00521270_ERZ842401 | MGnify/ENA primary metagenome ERZ842401 (study PRJEB31892, sample SAMEA3878208) | bioreactor metagenome | biome: Moose rumen | place: Sweden | collected 2011-10 | study: EMG produced TPA metagenomics assembly of the PRJEB12797 data set... | reverse complement strand
TGGTCATTATTGCGCCCTGCATTATGAATTTAACATCTACGGGGGCGGCGGTGGTCGTTCCCTCGCCTATCTTGTGGAGGGCTAAAAGTTTGTTGGCCTGGTTCAGATAGAGGGCGAAAAACATTTCTTTGTACTCCATATTCCGCGACATTTCGCCGTTCTCGGTCATTATGTTGTAAACATCGGGCGCGTTTTGGATTTCCGGACGCTGCGCCGGCCTTACGGCGGTTTTGTAGTGTATTTCTATTTCGGGGGCTTGTGCCGTTTCCGGCTGGCTGTATTTGGTTGTTTGGTTCATCGTCTTGGGTTTTTGATTGTGAAAGAGGCGTTTTTTCTGTCTTTCCTGCCGTTTATCAACGGCGGGGAGGGTCTGAAGTTCCCCGCCGTGGGGCTGTGTAGTTTTATTTTCCGTTTCTTGTTGTTAATCAGTTTTTTGCACGCCTTTTTTTTGAAAAAAGGCCGTTAAAGTGTAACGTGTCCCGCCTCTCGCCCTGCCTGCCGCGTTTATAAACGTTTCGCGCTTCGCTGGAAATATGACGGCGGGCGGCGGGCTGGGTCAGTCCGTCACGCTGCCCAAATATTCGTATTTATAGCCGTTTTCATCGTCTTCGGCTTGTTTCAGTTCGTACACGTCATTTTGTTTATAGTAGTAGATGCCCGCTTTGACGGATTCCGCGCCGCTGGCGGTGGTTATCCCGAAATATTGTGTGTTGGTGGTGTCGGGGTAGTCTTCGGGGATGAAAAAAACATCTTCGGGGGTCACGTTCTCATTATCCAAAAAGGTGCAGAACGTTGCAATGTTCTTGAAAAAATCGTTGTTTTGTCCGTTCATCGCTTCGGGGTTTATGGGGTTATAATGAAATTAAGTTGTCAATTACTTGTGTGTAGGTGTCGGCGTTCATTGAACTTTCAACGCGCTTTATATCGGCATAAACGGCGTTTTTGCGGTCTTCGGGGATTATGGCATACAGCCGCCAAAGGTTTTTTAATAGGTTCGTCAATCTCAAAATTTCATCTACTTGCATAATCTCAATTTTTTATTGGTTCGTTTCGGGGGCTGTTTGTTATCCCCTTTGTTTTATGTTGCTAATATACAACATTTTCCGCAATCTACCAAATAATTTTTCAAAAAAATGCAATTTTATTTCATTGATAATCAGCAAGTTGAAAATTATTTTCATTTTTAAGTGTTTTTGTATCAATATTTCGGGCGATTTTTCGCAGATTTTAGGGGTTGCCAGCGCAAAATTGAATTATTATAATATATTGATATACAACATCTTACAACAATTTTTCACGTCAAAAACGCGGGCGATATGCAACATTTTGGCGCGGTGGCGGTGTTGTCGGGCGGGGGTGTTCGGGGGTTGGCGGCTGTTCCGATGGATGGGTGCGAGTGCGAGGCGGGCGCGTGGATGGCGACCGCCGCAGGGCGGCGGCGCGTCCACTCTGACGGCGAAGCCGTCCACCCGTACAACTGCCGTCCACTCGTTTGACAAAAGACAGATACCATTGCGGCAGCAATGACCGCCTGTAAAAGCATTTTAGGTGAGCAATGGTACATTTGCTCACCAACATAATAAATACGCTTGTATGGGCTTATTCCAGCCTTATTTGTACCTTGTCAAGGTGCGCAGCACAAATAAAAAAGCAGTCCACATCGGACTGCTCAACTCATTTATCTAAATTCAATAACTCTATAAAACTGCGTTAGGGATTGAAGCACGTTATCGGAAGCGGACGGATGCGCCGACATTTTCAACGTCAAAAAAGGCGACCAGCGGAAGCCGCTTTTTGCGTCAGAAAATGGGCGCAGACGCGCTTTCGATTAAGGCGGAAAGCCCGACCCGACAGGGGAACGCCCAAAATCATAGTCACTCTTAATCGGTTTTATCATAACTGAAAAGAATATACAAAATGGAATGTGGAGTTATAATGCTTCTTGAGTAGGCCGCTGGTGTACTCATAATCAGGAGTTCCTATCGGAAGAATCGAATGGCAGAAACGAAATGATATACCATGATGACGTTTGAAAACATACGTAATTCCGCCGTGGAGCGCAAACTCAAGTCTCTTGAGATCATAAAGGTCATCCCATTCATAGCGCATTCCACCTCGTCCACCGTGGGTGGTGATAATTTGTACCGTTCTCTGATACAACAGAAAACCTACGGAAGGACCTATATCAAGCCACAATCCATCATTGCTGGTTTTGGGGCTGTTAAAACGCAGTCGTACCAAAAGAGGGAATTCAATGTAACCAAAAGACAATGAATATTTGTCTCTGCGATAGTGTCCTTCAGCTCCGAAATTCGGTTTAGTTCGAGTGCCTTTCATTGTAAAATTCATGTCCATTTGCAGTAGCATTCTCACTTTGTATTTATCGACAACTTTAACGTGACCAAACAATCCGGTGGTAAGACCTGTTTTCCAAAATCCCGGAATATTCTCTGCAGACATCGCAGAAATCGTATTACCAAAGGTAAATCCACCGCCGAAATCCGTTTTTTGAGCAAAAGTGCATACAACAGATATTTCAAAGACAACAATTAGAATGGTACATTTCACAAAGAAACCACTAATATCTAAGGATTTCAAAATTAACGAATTTATATTTCATTGATAATTTGGCGTTTGCAAAATCTAAAGCTATTGCCATAGGCAGATTTTAGAGGTTGCATAAAGAAGGCAATATTATTTGCTTACAGTTATTCGAACACCATCAGAATAATAAGGAAAGTAATCTATACAATTAAAGAACGTGGACATGTAGAACTGTTTTAGCCCCACAGCTGCGGAATAAGGGCGATAATGATAATTGTTCCCATCTCCACCATCGCTTTGAGCAGGAAATGTCTGTTGCGTTGCGTTGCTTCTATTTCTTGTATATGTGCCGGAATCAGTACTATAATATATTTCGACCTCTGGTGCGGAAATCACTCCCGGTTTGTTGATTTTAGAAAGCAAGGAAAAATAAACGGCGGCGCGTTGATAGACAACTTTGCATTTGGCTTCAGGAGAGGAAGGAAATGTGTAAGGTTCAGGATTGGAATAAGAGATTACGTTTTTTATGGGCTCTTCGTTTTTGAATAGAATATCCAAGACATTGTCATCTATGGAGAAAGTCATCATTTCGTTATCATTGTTCGTATCCCATACGTATGCTTTCTCATTGACAATGTCAATTTGAAAAACAAAATTGTCTATTTGTATGAAACCGTCAGGGTTGAGCAAAGTGGCCAAAATGTCATCTTCCACCCCAATAGCTTCCCTTTGGCTTTCAGACAGCACACACCGCATTGAAGAAAAATGCAGGTCCTGTTCAAAAAGGGACAAATATCCTTCTTTTTCATTCAGAAACGCAATTGCACGTTCATAATCTTCGCACGAGTTGAATGACAGCCAATTCGAAGAATTGAGGTTTTTCTCTTTGTTGAAATTGACGCAAACGTTAATGTTGCGTTCCTTTGTCAAAGACACCTTGTCATTATCTTTGGAACAAGAATTAAAAAACAATGTCGAGCATAAAACAACTACTGCTAATACAAATAACTTTTTCATAATACATTTTTTTTGACGCTGCAAAAATAAACTATTTTCCAATACGCAACACACTGATTTCAGAACTTTTCCCTTTTAGGTTATCACCAAATTTTGTCCACACAATCTTGTCGGCAGCATCGGAGAAATGGGTGGCTTCTTCGGGGAGTATTCCGGATGATTTGCGCTCTGATGATTTGTCTTTCTTTAATTGGCCGTCCACATCTTTAATCATGGCGTTGTTCATCGAAATGAGCGTATAGCGGCACTTGTCGCCGTTGAAGCGCACCAAAGGAAGACTCTCCCGTTCCTCGCGTAGAATCAAGCCCCACAGCAGGTATTTGTCCGACTGAGGCGGCTCCATCCCCTTGTGTGTGTGCTCGATAACCTCCCATCCGGCTTTCTTCAGATATGAAATTGCAAGCTGGTTGTAGCTCATAGAGTTCAGCACATTCGGGTTTCTTGAATCGCCGTATTTGTCGCGGTAGTAGTGTATCTTTTTGCAGCGATGTGTCTTGTAGTAGTCCGTCAGTTGTCCGCACAGTTCCTTGATGAGGATGTTGGAACTCTCGTCCGGCTTGACAAAGAACTCGTTGATAAAGTTCTGGCATTTGCGCTTGGTTGCGCAGTTGTTGACAAAGTCATAGTTCCGTTCTTGGCACACGCAGAAAAGGGAAATCGCGCTTCCCCAGTCTGCCACCACCTCCAAAGGAAGGTCGGGATTGCAATCTCGGTCAAACGCGCTGTTCTTTATTGATAACTTGTCCAGGTCGAAATTGCTCTCCTTGGCCAGCAGCATGAGCCGCTGGTCGTCCAGCCCGTTGTGATAAACGTGGCGGTCGTCGCTGATGGAATAGAAACAGTCCTCCACCTTGTCGAAGAGGAAGTTCATAATCTCAACCAAAAAGACCAGCGAGGGAAGCAACTCGCGGTTTTTCTTGACGTATGAGAGGCCAAGAAACTCTATGTTGTCGAAGGCGTTGGAGACAGTGAACAGAAGCCCGTCCTTGGACACAAAGGGGCGGATTCTGCGCTTCATGCGGATTATCTCGTTCCAGCACTGGGCGAACTGCTTGGGGTCGGTGATGTCGAGCAGTTCCAGCTGCATCTTCACGACGCGGTTCCAAATCTCAAACAGCCTCACTCCGGCCTCCTCCTCGTAGTAGTTGGCGAACTCAAGCACCCACCGCCCATCCCTTGTCGGCGGCATGGAGGTGGAATACTTGTAGCCGTGGTGCAGGTGTACGGGCTTGCCGGACTTCGCCCCGAAAAACTCAAGGTTGCCGCGGTTTGTCGGCGCGACCTCCTGGTCATACTGCTCCTTGTTGAGCGTCAGCGTCTCGTCTGCTATCTCGAAGTCCACGTTTGCGCCGCGCCCGCTGCCGGGCTCGCTCTGCGAGATGAGCGCGAAGCGCGTGCCGTTGCTGACGGATATGACGTTCTCGAACTTGTTGAGTTCCTCGTAGGAGTTTTCAAAGTAGGCGGGTGGACGCTTGCCTATTACGTAGTTGGCCTCTTTCTCGTAGCCCATTTGGTTGAGCATCTTGAGAGAAGAAGGCAGTGTCCTGGTCAGCAGCTGGCCGAAGGTCTTGCCCGTGAGGGCGATGACCGATCGCGGCATCAGCCGGATGAGCCTGTCCATCCAAAAGCCGATGTCCGCGCTCTTGCCCGTGCCGCGTCCCTCCACGGAGACGTGGCACTTGGGCTGCAGGATGAAGGAGGGAAGCTGGGCGCGGTTGCCGGATAGGTTTATCTGCATGGGGTCAGGAGTTTATGATTTCGCAGGCGGTTTCTTCGGTGATTTCGTCGTCGAGGCTTCCCAGCAGCTGGCGGCGTATGTCGGCGGGCAGCTTCATGAGCACCGTCTCGGGGATGGAGACCTGCCTGTTGTTGATGTTGAACTGCACGAAGATTTGGTTGGCTTCCATCAGCTTGGGGTCAATCTTCTGCGGCGGCAGCTGGGAGAGGTACTTCTGCAGGGTGGCGAGGTTCTTGGCGCGTGCGCCGTCCGATGTGGCGGGGTCTGCGATCTCCCGCATGAGCCAGTCAATGAACCAGCCCTCAAGGAAATCCCTGTCCACGGGGTCGTACTTGTTCCATAGGCGGCAGGCGTTGCGGATGTCGCAGTAGGCCTGCTCCCTTGAGATTTCGGGGAAGCGGGCTTGGAGTTTGAGGGCGGCCACGCTCTTGCGCGGGTATTTGCGCATGACGGCATGGGCGGTGCGCAGCCGTTCAAGGATGCGCTGCTGCTGCTCGGTCAGTGCGGTGCTGCTGCCCGTGGTGTAGTATTCGGATATGGCTTCGAAGTCATTCTCCCGTATCTGTTCTATGCTGGTTCTCTGCTTGGTTTTGCCCGGTAGGTTCATAGTCGAAAGCGTCAAGGTTAGTCTGTTCAGTCATTGCGTAGTATTTTAGCATTTGGAGTATTGCGGGCTGCGAGGAGTTTAAGGCTGCGTCCAAGACGGTCTGCCGTATCTCCGCCTGTGCGGAGAGGTAGCCGCGGAACCAGTTCTCGTAAATCTCGCCCTGCTCCAGCTGGAACTGGCGGGCGACTTCGGCGATGTCGAAGCCGAAGTTGAGAGCTACATCGCGGTAGGAGAAGCCCAGCCGTCCAAGACGGGCGATGTCATCTTTCTGCTGCTGTGTCAAACTGTTCATCGAGTATCTTTTTGTCACTGTGGAAAACGTGGTCAATTACTTGGATTACGCCCCGTTCGGGCTGCGGGTTGGTGGTGAAGTTCAAGGAGCCGGACACGGAAATCCGCCACTGGTCGTTCCATATCACGGCGACTTTGGCGTGTACGGGCGCGATGGTCACGGGGAAGTTGGCGCGGCACATCTGCAGGGGCGCGGGGTTGCGCACCTTTACGCGGGGGTCTATCCACAGCCGGAACTCCTTTATCAGTCCCTCTTTCCGGCGGTTGAGGATTTGAGTGACGGCCTTCTCGGTTATCGCCCACGTGCAGGCGGTGACGTTGCAGGGGCCTATCTGTCGGCATATGTGGGAAATGAGGTCGTGCATGGCATACCGTCCGAATGTCCAAAAATTGATGACGGCTCCCTGCTCGATGCGTCCGATGTGCTTGGCCAGTGTCGTCCACGGCTCGCCGATGAACGACACGGAATCCGGAAAGTAGGTGTCGTAGGGGTAGGCTTCGGCCTCCTTGGTTTTCGCCTGCTTGCGGGCGTTGTAGCTGGAGAAGTCTATTATGCTCATTTTCTTGATTCTATGATTTCAGTGACGTTGGCGTATTGGGTGCGCAGGTCTGCCAGTTTTGCCTCCAGCTTGGAGCGCAGCGGGCTTTCCGGCATCGGGTTAGGGGTGTCCAGCTTCCTGTTCGCCTGGTACTCCAATCGGTTGCGGGTGGTGTTGATGTTGACTTTGATGGAGTGCTCCTTTTTGAGCAGCTCCATGTCGGTGAGTTTTTCAAGTTCCGCCCTGCCGTCCATGGGGACGGGTGCGGGCTGCTCCTCAACCTTTTCCCGAACCATGCGGACGAGTTCGGCGGGCACTTCGCCCGTGTCGAAGTACTTTTCCTTGAGGGGATAGAGTTTCTCGTAGCGGCGTATGAGCGGAAGGCGGTCTTCCAGGATCCGCCTGCGCTGCGCCACGATGTCCTCGGAGTTGCCCTCGCCCAACTCGTAGAGTTTGCGGTGGGCGGTGGAGATGGCGGTGAACAGCTCGTAGAGTTCGTTCTTTGCCTGTGCGATGGTGTCCGGAACTGCTGTGGGCTGCATGGGCTTCGGTGTGGTGATAACCGTTCTTGGGGGCTGGCTGGTGATGGCTCTTCCTTTCAAGAGCTTGCGCAACTCATACTCCAATTTTGCGGCGGCGAACTTGGCGGTGGTGCATTGGAAATGGCGCACAAGGGCGACGTTCTTGGCATACCTGCCGAAGATCGCCACGCCCTGTGCGTAGTCCTTGCCGCCTGCCAGCCATTGGATGATGTCGTCCATATCTTTGTCTTTTGGGGCAAAGATAGGCGGTTATCACCATAGAGGATAGGACAAAAGAAAAACACGGTCGTGCTGTTTGAATATGTTTACACACGATTCCAATCGAAAGCTTGTTTTGTGTTTTGCAAATATATTAATGAATTTCACAAAACAAAGTAATTAAACAATCCTTAAATCATATGTGCATTAAATGGATGCAACAAATTATCAAGTAATTTTTCATCTATTGATGGGTCAATTCCTAACAACAATGATTTATCAAACTTAGAGATGTATGGTTCTCTTTTTCTTGCCATTTTGATAATATCATCATTTAACTGGAGAAGATTTTTTACTAAATCTCGTGCTGTTATATATTTAGGATCGTTTGCATAATATGTTGAACCATATTCTTTAGCTTTGATTTCTGAGAAATAAGTCGCGAGCCCTTCCTCAAGAAAATTAGAATTTTGGCAGGGACCAAGGCAATGCACCACTTCGTGAGATAGTTGGAAAATCGCCCTGTTAATATCTTTCAAACAATTGTCTGTCAATCGGATTATTACTGATTTTTTGTCATTATTATATTCAGGGAACCAAATATATGGCTCCTGATCTGTGGATAATTCAACACCAAGAATACGATACGTCTCATCTCTTTTCCCATATCTGTCTTCTGCATCGTTTAATATTTCGCCAAGCAGAGAGGTTATAGAGTGTGCGTATTCCCTATCATTAATACGTTGTGTGTGAAATATTGTTTCATTAGCATTAACCATAATACCCTATAAATCTTTAGTGCAAAAATAAAAAAAAATCGGATTCGTCAAGTCTTTTTACAAAAAAAGCCATCACAAACTGCGACGGCTTTCAAAAACTGATCAAACAACCGAAAATGCGATTTTGGTTTAGGGTGTCACGGGTTCGTCATCGAGGTTGGTGGACTGTCCGATGAGGGAGTCCATCTCGCCCGTATAGACCTGTGCGGTGGGGGTGTCATAGACAAAGGAGATGGTCGCGCCGTTGTTGTCGGTGACGGCCTTGCCGGAGCTGGCCTCCACGTTGTCGCCGATTTCCGCGCCGCGGTCTTCATCACCGAGCATGTGGATGTCGCCGTTGTTGAGGCGGGCGAGGATGATGGCCTCGGAGTTCATCACGGAGGCGATGAAGCCGAGCAGCTTGGGCTTGAAGCCGGGGTGGTAGATCTCAAGGTTGGCCTTCATGGACTTGCCGCCGAAGGTGCCTTGGGTGGTGTACTTCAGCTCTCCCATGTCGCGGGAGCAGTAGATGTGGTAGAAGCGCTGGCCGTTGACCATCACGATGTCCCCCTCCAGGACGGCGAAGTCCTCGTAGGAGGTTCGGTTGGTCGGCAGCTTGGGGAACTGCGCCACATTGTCCTTGAGGGAGATATAGACGTTCTTCACGCCGGACATGTTGTTGCCGCAGTTCGCGCCTTTGTTAAGGTCTTCGAGTTCGAGTGCGCATATTACTTCTTCGGGCATGGCTCTTGGTTTTTGGTGTTCGTTAAAAATGTGCGTTGGTAAGGAAGCCGCACCCCTCCCGTCAGCGTATGAAAAAATATATTACCAAAGGGTTCAGTCTTGGCCGTTGTTCTCGTCATCGTTGCCGTTGTCATCGTCGTCGTTGCCGATGTACTCCGGCGGGTTCTCGTTGTACGGCGTGGTGAAACGCATGATGTCTCCGAGGTACTCCGCCCCCTTGTAGTGGACGGCGGCGCGGTAGAAGACTTCGGTTTCGGAGGGCATGTTGGTCTCCATAACGGCATCCAGTCTGTTGCCGTCCAATGTTCCCGGAACGAAGAAGGCTTCGTGTGCGGGGTCGCTGTCGTGTTCGCGGTTCTCCGCGAAACCGAGGTGTCGGCCATGGACGGGGATGAGCTGGGAAGCGTCCTCGGCAATGTAGAAGCCGACCTCGCCCTCCGAGAGCAGCGGCACGTCGTCGCCGAAGATGAGCGCGTGCATGGAGAGGGAGTCCGTGGTTGCCTCCGCGTTGTCAAGGGTGTGGATGTTGATGGCCAGTTCCGGCGTGTCGGTCTGCCACGTGATGCGGTACTTGTTGCCCTCCTTGACAACTTTCGCGCCCTGGTCGATGGCACTGATAATGAGCTGGATTTCATCGGTGATGGTCTCCACCTCGCCGTTCGGTCCGCAGGAGCAGCGCGAGGCCTCCTGTCCGACAGTGCGGGCGGAAGTCCACACCATCGCGTTGCAGCCGAAGCCGACACCCTCCATCCAGTCGGCGAGAACCTTGATCATGCGGTTCTCCTTTTGGATGTCGAAGTCGAACTTGTTGCGGTTGACAAGCCAAAGCAGGTTCTCCTTCATGGTGGAGAAGATGTCGTCCGTGCCCTTCATGGACGGAACGCCGCAGACAACGTGCTTGGTGAAGTCAATGTCGGCGTTGATTTGGTCGGGGGAGTTGATGAAGTAGTAGCCGGCTGCGCGTTTGGCGGTCTTCATCGCACGAACCCACTTGGGGGCTACGAAGTGGATGATGTTCTCGCCGTCATACAGCTCGTCAATCTTGCGGTCGTAGGCCTCTATCTCGTCGAAGATGTTCTCTTCGGTGAACGGGTCAACGCCGTGGATGACGTTGATGGGGTTGTCGGCGTTGTTCGCGCCCTCAATGAGTTTGCGCTTGATGCCGTCCATGCAGCTTTCGGGGGTGGTGCCGTTGTCGTCGCGCACGCCCTTATAGACCGCTTTCAATTCGCGGTTGTTGTCAATCTTCTTCTTCAGATAGACTTCCACGAAGTAGCGGGTGATAGGCCAGTCCTCGATCTTGTTCTGGCCTCCTGCGAGGAAGGCCATCCAGGAGTGGTACACTCCCATGGGCGAGAACTGCGCGTCCACCTTGATGTGGTTGAGGACGATGGCGTTGGGGATGAACTTGACACCCGCTTTCGGCTCGAACTGGATGCGGAACGGCTGGAGCACGTCCTCCCATTCGTCCGTGGCCATCTTGTAGATGTCGTCCTTGGTGTTGATTCTCGTGGCGTACTTCTCAAGGGTCGTGGCGGGGACGGTCAGGGCTCTTCTGAGTCTGTCCATTCCCTGCCCCGAGTTCTCGTAGAAGCGGCCGTACTCCTCAAGTATGAGGTCAACATTGATTTTGGTTTCGATTACTTCTGGCATTGTGGTCGTTTTAGGTGGGTTAGATTTCGCGTTTGATGGCCTGGTAGAGCGAAGAGCCGTTCACATAGGCCTGCATGTTGTCCTTGGGCGCCTCCTGCGGGTCGCCGCCCGAAACGGCGGGGGTCTCCGCGGGCACTGCGTCCACGATGCCTTTGAGGCGGTCGCGGTCGGCGGTGAGTGCGGCCAGCTGCGCGGTGAGGGTCGCTTTCTCGTCCACAAGGGCTTGCTTCTCCTTGACCAGCGCCTCCCGTTCCTTGAGGAGGGTGTCGAGTTCGGTGAGCTTGCCTTCAATGGCCTTGAGCTGCGTGTCGGTGAGGCTCGCCCCTTTTTCGGGGTCGTATGCGGCGGTGTCCTGCAGTGCGAGGGCGACCGCCAGCAGCGGGAAGAGTTTCTTCATATCTGTAAGGGTTTGGTTTTGGGGATTGTCGTTGCCGGAGAAGTGCCTGGTGAGCAGGTCAACGAGAGACTGCCACGGGGAGCGGGTGTCTTCAGCCGCCACCATGTCGGCGTAGGCTTCGGGCAGTGCCGGAAGCCCGTTGTCCGAAAAGGCGGACTGCGTGAAGCAGGCCGTCTTCCGGCTCTCGTTGTAGATGTCGGTGACGAAGCCGAAGTCCTTGGCTTCGGTGGCGGTCAGCCACTTGCCCAGTCCGTTGTTGGCTTTCAGCAGTTCGGAGATTTCCGCCTCCTTGCCGTTGCAGGCGGCGGTGTAGATGTCGAGCATCCGCCCGTTGACGGTCTTCTGCGTCTCAAGCTCCTGTGCGAGCTGCTCCTGGTTGGCACGGCCTACGTAGGCGGAGCACTGGTGTATGAGGAATAGTGCGTTCTTGCTCATCCTGCGCTCCTTTCCCGCCATCGCCACTATGGTGGCGGCGGAGGCGCACAGGCCGTTGATCTGGGTGGTCACGAGTGCGGGGTGCTCCGCCAGCAGGTCGTGGATGGCCAGCGCGTGGTTCACGTCACCGCCGAGGGAGTTTATCTTGACGGTGATGCGTTTCGCGTTGAGGGCTTTTATGCGGTCAAGCTCCCCGCTCATCAGCCGGGCGGTGTTCTCGTCGTCTTCTCTGTCCCATCCCTCGTAGCCGATTTGGCCGTAGATTTCGATCACGGCTTCATCGGTGTTCTCGTTGAGGAATCTGATGGCGGGTTGTCTTCTCATCTCTGCTGTTTTTCGGCAAAGATAACCCCGCGTGTCCGATTCCCTGTGGACACAATATTATATTATAGGGAGGTGGCGCAGAGCGGTTCGGTCATGTCGCGCTGCAGTGTCACCTCGTAGAGGTGTTCGCCGGATGCCTCCGCCGCCCCGAGGTGGCGGAAGGAGAGGTGCAGCGGCTCTTCAAGGCTCCCCGACAGCCACACCGTGTCCGTGTTGTCCACGATTTTCGCTATCCAGCCGCCCTTGGCCATGTCCGCCAAAAGGCGGTCGTACTTGCGTTTGGTTCCGGCGAGGCGGCAGGTGATGCCGTGGGAGTACGCCCCGCCGTCCTCCGTGACTTCCACTTGGATGGATTTCGCGGAAATCTCCGCGAAACCGCACCCCGTCTTCATGGTCACGGTTTTGGTTGCAAAGTCCGTCAGTTCAATGCGTTGCACCTCGTTTGTGTCTGCAATGAGCAGCCGCTTGTTGCCCGCCATTACGTGGCAGGAGCCGTTTTTCATCAGATTTTCCATAGTTTTCTCTTGTTACTTGTAAAAAGGGACATTTTTGACAAACTTATTTATGCTGTGTACGGGCTGCAACCCTCCCGTGAACGTGCCGCATTCGCTCTTTACCATCCGCTCCGTCTCCATCCAGTTGCGCTGGTAGTACTTGCGAAGTGCGGCGTAGTTCAGTTCCTCGTCCTCATAGAGGTTGTCAAGTAGGTACTCTTTGATGGCTGTGTCGCGGGGCACTTTTGCCGCCGTGTGTGCGAATAGCACCATCAGGCAGGCCGTCTGCCGGATGTACCTGTAGGCCAGCCGCGAGAAGTCCTCCTGGAACGCGGCGGGGAGTTCCGTCCCCAGCCGCTGCCCGTCCCTGCGGCTGACGGCCACCTTCACTTCGGGAAGCGGTGACGGTTCACGTCTGCCCTGCGGCTCTTTGGTCAGCCCAGCCCGCAGGAAGTCGTGGAGGAAATGGCCGCGCAGGTCGTATGCGCCGCCCGCTTTGGGGAAGGTGTTCTCCATCCACCGCCGCACAGCGGGGTGTACCCTGATGGTCACGGTGTCGGTTTCGCTCTTTCTCTTGCTCATATTTTTTAAAATTTACGCCGATGTTTCACATTTTCCGCTCTGCCGTACAAGACAAAGCCGTTTTTATACTTAACTTGTTGTCTTATAAAAACATAACATATAAGACAAAACCGCTTTTTCTGTCTTGTTGTACTCGCAGGATTTTCGCCCTGCCGTTTTGTCTTGTTCCGTCTTACGTCTGTCTTGCAGGTGTCTTGTACTTTTCCGTTCATAACTCATTGGTTTTCAGCCTTGTCTTGTTTGTCTTGTATTTCTTGTTAAAAAATATGGACTTACCCTGTTGAACTCATATTTCAAAAAAATAGGCGGTTCGGGTTTCCGCGGATTCCCAAACTGCTGGCTAATAAGGGAATAGCGTTCCCACGCTATCCTCCGGTTCGGGAGGTTTGCCCTTTTCGGGCTCCTCCATCCCGTTTTGGTGCTCCGGGGCGAGGGGCTTCACCTCGCCCTTGGGCTGCCACATGTAGTCGGTCTCAAGGTTCAGCTCGTTGGCGTCGGCGAGCATGTCGTAGTTGAAGCACCATGCGTATGGCCGCTCGTATTCCAGCGCTTCCGTGCCGTCTCCGGGGAAGTACTTCACCGAATCGCGCTCCTGCAGGTTCTTCATGTTGCGGCGGAAGCGCTTCTGCTGCTGGCCGAGATACTCCGGCGAGTTCTTGAGGTAGTATTTGAGCGAGTCCTTGGGAAGCCGTTTCTCGTTGGCGTTGCGCTTCTGCTGCGCGTAGAGGCCGAAAATCCTGTTGGGGTTCATGAACAGAACCTTGACGCAGCCGCTGACCGTCTGCGTGTTGGTCTTCAAGTCCTCCACCGTCTTGATTTGGAAGTCAAAGTCCTTCTCTATGACACCGCTGCTGAAGAGTTCCTGATAGACGTTCCAGAAGTCGCTCACCTCGTTGCCCGCCACCACGTCGCCGTTCTGCCGCTTTATCATCTCCGCAAATGTCCTTACCGCTTTCTCGTATGAGAAGGGGAGTTCCTCCTCGCGGGTCACTATCCGCAGGGCGGCGAGCACCACGCTCCAGTTCTTGAGGATTCTGTCCTCCACCTGTGCGCTGATATGCGGGCGCACGTCCGATATGGCCTCGTTGAAGCTCGTTGTATAATCTTCAAGGAATCTCCTGCGCAGCTTCAGCAGGTGGTTTGTTATGTGGGTCAAGCCCTGCTTCTCTATGCGTTTCAGATCCTCGAAGCGCAGACGCTCGCTTTCCGAGAACTCCTTCTTGGACACGGAGAGGAAGAGCACGCGGGAGAATAGAGCGTTGTCGGCGGTGGTCATCTCCTGCCCGGTGAGCATGATGCCAGCGTCCACGGCGGTCATCTCCTTCTTCCTGTCCTTCTCCATGTTCATGCGGCTTCTGCCCACGCCGTCCCACAGCCCCTTGAGGAACTCTATCTTCTCGTAGTCAAGGGAGTTCTTGTACTCGTCGATATGGCACAGCGTGTTTCGTGTATGCGCCACATGGTCGGCCATCGCGGGCACGGTGCTGTTGGTCATGTTGATGCCCACGGGCAGGTCGCCGAACAGCTTCAGCAGCGTGACGGCCATCTCGCTCTTGCCCGTGCCTTTCGGGCCGAAGATGTTCAATATGGGGAAGAAACGGTGCTGCGCGATGATGATGTCCCGGAACAGCGTGGCGAAGTAGAAACCTATTCCGGCTATGGCGTTGTCTCCATAGACTTTCAGCATCTTGTCGGTGAAATCGAAGAGGCTGATGTCGCCCGCCCTGTGGACGAACTTCCGCTCGAACTGGAACAGTGTGTCCTCCTCCTTGTAGAACGAGGAGAGGGCGGGAATGTAGTAGTGCTGCCCCTCGTGTTCCACCACGCCCAGCTCGCCGAGCGGGCGGAACTCGCCGTCAACAGTGATGCCGTTCGACCAGGCGAAGAAGCCCTGCTTCTGCCAACCCAGCTGTGTGACCTCGCGGCAGGTCTTCGTGTTGTCGTAGAGATAGGCCTTTATCTTGTTGAGACCGTGGTCGCCGCCTTCAAATAAAAAGTTGCCCAGCGACTCGCACCGCAGCCGGAACGCGGCGATCGATATGAGGTCTTTCTGGCTGAACTCCAGCACCTCGCTTTTGCCGTACACGTTTTTGAGGCGGTAGAGCCGTTTGGCGTTGATAGTGCTGACGATGTGGAAGAGTGGTTCCATGGTGAAGTTCGACCCCTTGAAGAAGCTGTCGCCCTTGAGGGAGTAGAACCAGTAGCAGTTGTTCTCTATGTAGAACCCGTACTTCCGTATCAGTTCCTCTTGCTCTTGGGTCTTTCCCTTGAGAGACATCCTCGCATTGTCCTTGTCGAGTTTCGCCTTCCTGCGCTTCTCGTCGTCTATCTGCTTGATGGTGTCCTTCCACAACGTCTTGCCGGGGATTGTCTGTGCAAGCAGGTTGGCCAGCTCGCCGCGTTCCGCAGGGTCGCGATCGGCGAACAGCCTGGCGATGTCCTTGACCGTCCTCGCCCTTGTCATGGGGTCGTTTACGCAGGCCTCCTTTTTTGACTCGGCCAGCGCCACGAGGAACATTTTGGAGTGTTCAGCCTTGAACTCCTCGAAATGCTCCTTGGAGGTGAAGAAGCTGTCGGGGTCCTGCTTGCTGCCGTCTTCCGCCTTGGGGATGGTCAGCACATAGACGTAGAGGCCGGATTCCACAAGGCGTCTTCCGTTCTTGTCCGTAGCCTTTTGTCCGGGCTCGTCCCCGTCCAGCATGAGGGTGATGTTCTTGGAGGCTTTGCCAAGCTGTCGGATCTGCTCGTCCGTCAGCGATGTGCCGCAGGTGGCGACAACGTTGCACACGCCCAGCTGGTGCATCTTCACCACGTCCGCGTTGCCCTCCACCAGCACCGACATGTCCGCACTGCGGATGTGGCGGAAAGCGAAGTTCATCCCGAAAAGGACGGAGCCTTTCGTATAGGTCACACTCTCGGAGTTGTTGAGATATTTGGGGTTGTCTTCGGACGGGTGCAGCGCACGGCCGGAGAAGGCGACGACCTCCCCCCTGGCGTTGATGATGGGGAACATCAGCCTGTCTCGGTAGAAGTCGTGGATGAAGCCTTTGCGCTCTCTGAAGAGGTTACATTTTTCAAGAACCTCAATAGAGAAGCCTTTCTGCCGCAGATGGCTGTAGAGTTCGCTTGGCTCTCGTGGGGCATAGCCAAGGCGGAAAGTCTCAATGGTCTTGTCATCGAAGCGGCTTCTTGCGTATTCCAATGCTGTGAGGTTCTCTTTGAGCCGCCGCTGGTAGAAGTGTGCAGCCTCCTCGTGGATGATGAGTTGGCCGCTCCGTTCCCGTTCCCGCTCTTCCTCTTCTTTTGTGGGCTGGCGCTCCTCAATGGTGATGCCGTGTTCCGCTGCCAGCAGCTTCACCGCATCCGGGAAAGACAGCCCCTTTTTCTCCATGACGAGGTCTATGGCGTTGCCGCTGCGATCGCAGCCGTAGCATGTCCAGCGGTTGGTGTTGGTGTTCACGAAGAAGCTGCCGTCCGTTTCGTTATGAAACGGGCAGCACGCCTTATAGAGCACCGCTCCGGCACGCCGCAGTTTGAGGCCGCAATCCTCCGCCACTTTCTTCAGGTCGGCGGCGAACAGCACGTCATCGATTTTGTCTTTCGGAATCATATCGCATATTGTGGTTTTTGGTCAGTTTCTGAATATCTGGTACTGCCAGCCGATTCGCGGTGTCATGTTCACGAAGTCGTAGCCGGCATACACTTGGTTGCGCCGGATGTTCACGCCCAAGACAAGCTCGAAGCCCGGCTTGCGGTCGGGGATGCTGAACGTCAGCCCGCCGCCGAGGGTGACGGCCAGCTTCGGCTCCGTGCGCACCGTCCTTGTGGTCACGGTGGTCTTGTTCAGCAGCTCCCAGTCCAGCGTGACGCGCTCCACGGCGTTGCCCGTGACGGTGATGTCCGTCACGGCTTTCACGGCGGTGTCCGCGTAGGGGATAGAGTAGCTCTTCATGGAGTAGTAGTCGCGGATCACCGCCGCCGTGTCTATGTCGGCGGGTATGGTGACGGGGTACGTCACTAAGTACGGCGCGGGGAAGAATACCGTGTCCGTGACGTGCAGCGTGTCCGTCCGTGTGACGGTCGTGACACGCACGGTCTCACTGCGCCCCCTGCAGCCGCGCTGGAGCAGGGCGACGATGACAACGGCCATCATCACGATGGCGAACCACTTCCAGTCAACTTTCATGGCTATAGAGCTTTGAGCATGTTGTCAAGCTCCACCTGCGGGTGAACGTCGCTCTTGTCCTGCCTGTAGGAGGCGTGGGCGAAGATGCCCTCGCCGCCAATGAGGGCGCGGGAGGTGACGTTCCAGATGTCGCTCTTGTAGTTGGGGGAGATTCGGTGGGTGTCCATGAGGTGGCGAAGCAGATCCTTGAGGGTTTCCAGCTGCGCCGTGGTGTACCGCTCGTAGTACTGGAAGCCCCGGTACTTTTGGTTGGAGCAGTACTCGTAGATGTTCGGCACGGCCTTGCACTTGAGGTTGGGGACAACCTTGCCGTCCTTCCTTGTGACGGGGTAGAACTTCCCGTCGGTGTGCTGTACCAGCGCGCCCCAGCTGTCCAGCTCAATGCCGATGGCGTGGGGGTCGAGCTTGCGGTAGTTGAGGCCGAACTTGGCGAAGTGGTGGGTGGTGAGGCCGAGGTGGTACGCCCAGTACTTGTCATCGAAGCATCGGTGCAGATGCCCCTCGCGGCTGATGACGTAGGCGGTGGCCACCCGCTCAGTGGTGTGAAGCCACCACGACATGTCACCGTTCACGCTGTCGCCGGAAACGGTGTGGTGCAGCACTATCTGTCTCTTCTCGGTCGCTTCCCGGATGTACTGGCTTTCGGGAAAGTTCCAGTCCTTGTATATCTTGATCATTGCTCCTTGGTTTTGGTGGTTTTGCTGCGCCGCTCAAGTCTCTTTTCGAGGGCGGCGTTCCTCTCTATGATGTCGAGCAGGGCTTCCAGGATGCGGTAGTCGGTCAGCTGCCCTGTCACCACGTGATAGACCTTGCTGACGCTGCAGCCGAACTCGTCGGCCAGCACCTGTCCGTAGCCACGCGGCAGATAGCGCCGCAGCTCCTTACTGATTGCCTTTGTCGCGCCCATGTCGTTCTATAATATATTGTGTGAGTAATACGGCGAAGGCTGCAAGCCTCGCCGCCGCCACCAAGAGCAGCGGGGCGAGGGCGAACAGCCATCCTTTGGTCAGCCAGCCGAAGGCTTTGAGGATGACCAGGTAACAGGTGAGCAGAAGCAACTGGTTATTCAGTCTCTTGATAGTTTTCTCCATATTTTTCATTCTGTTTGCTTTTTTTGTATTCGCGTCTGATAGTTTGTTTGGTCTTGTTCAATGCATCCCGTTCCGAGGAACTGAGTTTGCGGTAGATGGTTGCCTCGGTCATGTGGGGGGCATACTCCACAATCAGGCCTTCGACATTGTAGTTCATCAGCGGCCCGTCCGGCAGGTTCCTTTTGAGGTAGGTTTCGATGGTTCTCGCATCATTCACTCCAAAAAATACCATAAGTTGCAATTTTAATTCGGGCATTTTTAGCACCCGAATTGCCTCTTCAGATAGCACAAATTTTTTTTTCATCATTCCGTTGGATTTTAAGTTGTTAAATCCAAAAAACTATGTATTTTTGCAGCAAAGATTTGCAGCATTTTCTTGCAGCAAGAATTTGCAGCAAAAAATTGTTGTAACTTGCTGGGTGCAAGATAGTTATTTTTCGAATACAGCCACATCCGGCAAAAAAAAAAATGCGTTCATTGAGGAATTACAAAAAAATGCACCGCGTTTCCCATATCGGGAACGGTGCATTAAGAATGCTGATAACTGATTGGAAATCAGTTATTTTTATTGTTTTGTTTCGGGACAGAATCGGGACAAAACAATGCAAAAATGATAAATGGATAAATTATAAAATACTAACAATCAAACTGTTGTGTTTTACATTTAAGACAAAATGAGGGGGCGATATAACCGCGAGTTCGAATCTCGCTCTCTCCGCAGAAGCCCGAAA